>FLOH01000534.1_pt1 | contig 79468 bp, 83 predicted proteins | sample 756751 | NCBI WGS metagenome assembly FLOH01 (sample SAMEA4026879, study PRJEB14308) | marine metagenome | biome: coastal water; material: water | depth 74 m
TGCCACTTTCTTTAGCATGATAAAGAGCTTTATCTGCTTTCATGAAAGTTGTATTTGTACTATCATGTTCTATATGCTCTGTGACACCAAAACTACATGTAATGGTAAACGATTCATAAGATAAACTGTAAACTTCGGAAAACTCAAGGAATGAGAATTGCTATCTAAAAGGTATCTAATATAAAGAGCAAATACATGACAATAATCGACTATATTTCTACGGTCACCACTTCATTTAATGATAAACGAGTTATCAAAAAGACAGAGAATCTTTTAAAAAAAAATTGTAGAGCAGAAGACAATAAGACTATGGACACTAAGTAATGATAAGCAAGAATTTGATAGAAGTAAAACATTGATTGATGGTTCTTTGAAAAGTGTACTGGATGATAAGAAAATCTCAAAAGCACTTATCAAGAACAGTGTTGAAAAATTAAATGGCAACAAACGACTTTTTATCATTAGTGATCATTGCGACAGCAGAAAACCATACTCAAAGAAACTTGAAAATCTAGGTAAAGTTAGAGACTTAAATAGTAATATAATAAATGGATATACAACACTTGAAAGTGTTACTCTTGATGAGAATAAAAAAGAGCTTACTCTTTCAAGCATATCAGTTCAAAGCAATAAAGAGCCTAACTTTATTACAAAAAAAGAGCTTGCAGATTACGAGAATGGGAAGATAAAAAACACACACAGAGTCAAAGAAATTGCTCAAATGATAGAAGATGACAATTATCAGAATATAAGTACAGTACTCTATAAACATCTGCAAGATCAAAGTAAAGCATATAAAGCTGCTAATCCAAATGTTTCAATATGCCATGTTCATGATAGAGGATGTGATAGTGCTGAATACTTGGAGTTTATCACAGATACACTACACGATGATGCTGTAGTTAGGGCTAAAAAGTCAAGAAACTCCAATCAAACAAAAATCAATCCAAAAACAAATAGAACTATAAAAGTAAAACTTATAGAGAGTAAATTTAAACATCAAAAAGTTTATTTAATTGACAAAATGACTATGAAAGGAAGACACTACTCTCAAGTTAAATGTCATATAGATTGGGACACCACAATCATAAATGAAAAAGAGTATAGCGTTGTAAGGGTTGCTCTTATTAAACGAGATGGTAAACCTATACATAAAGAACCAATGCTTCTTATCTCTACTCTTAAAATAGCAAACTATTTAGATGCTAAAGAGATATATCATATCTATTTGCATAGAGCAAAAATAGAAGGTGTATTTAAATTTTTAAAAGATACTTTAGGTTGGGAAGAGTACCAAGTAAGAGACTGGGAATCTATTAAAAACATCATCGCAATATGTTTTTTTATTGGAGGATATTTCTATGAAATACACTCTGAACTTACTGAAAATGAAACAGTGCAAATGATATGTAATTTAGCTCGAAATAAAGGAAAAATAACTCACCACTTTTTCTTAGAAGGTTTGAAACTATTACTATATGCTAAACATGTAGAAAATTTTAAAAAAGAGAACAACATTTCATCAGAAATGTTTAAGCAAATGCAGGCTTATGCTGGGATTGAGGAGGAGATTTGAGTTTTCCGAAGTTTACAGTATTTTGGTAAACCTTTACCTACAATTCTAAAATAATTGCCTATTTAAAGCTAAATTTTTCTTTATTTGTTTATATGTCCTATATCCCCAATAATTCCATACCAAATTAGACAACAAGCTTACTTGCTCTATAATTAGGTACTTACAAGCGAAAAAGCCACACTCAAAGACTTCACCCAACGGATGTAACTTTTTCAAAAACGAGAGGTAATTATAGTGCAATCACTCTTAAACTTTAAATTAGAATCCACAAACGAGAAACTTACACCAAGAACAGGTGTCTCAATACTAGGAGAATACCTCAAAGGTATGAATCTTGAAGAGTTTTGCAATGCTAATCTACCAAAAGCCAAACGGAATAATGGCTATTCAGCATTTCAATTCATATATCCCTTAATTCTTATGCTTCATAGTGGCGGAAGATTTCTTGATGATATCAGAGAGATAAAAGTAGATAAAGCACTCACTACACTTTTAAAAATAGAGAATATACCTACAGCAAGTGCCTTCTCAAAATATCTTTGTAAACATGGGATTAAAGGTGAAGAGGGAATGAGAAAAATAAATAAGAAATTTCTCAAACGATTTCTAAAAAGCATTAAAGGTGAAGATCTTATTTTAGATATTGATGCAACATTTATTGAAGCTCATAAAAGTACAGCGATGTGGTCGTATAAAGATGCTCCTGGTTATATGCCTATGGTTGGGCATATCAACGGAGGCTATGTGATAGATGTAGATTTCAGAGAGGGGAATGAGGCACCGGCAAAAGAAAATCTAGAATTTATTAAACAGTGCCAACAACAACTTCCATTAGGAAAAAAGTTTGACAGAGTACGAATAGATAGTGCAGGATATCAAGCATCAATATTTAACTACTGCGATAAAGAAGAAATACTTTTTACAGTAACGGCAAAAAAGAATAAAAATGTATTTGAATCCATCAAAGATATGAAGAATGATGAATGGGCAATCTTCTCCAAAAGAGAAAAGGTGGCAGAGTTTACCCATACAATGCAAGATACAGATAATGCTTTTAGAATGATAGTGATTAAAAAAGACATAACACCAGCACTTCCAACACTTGAGGAGTATATCTCAGATGAAGTGATGATGCAACATCAAGATGAAATCTACTACTGTATTGCTACAAACGATAATAACTTAAGCCCAGAGGAGATTATCAAACTACACCGTCAAAGAGGCGAGACAAGTGAAAATAAAATCAAAGAACTTAAGAATGGTTTCAATATGAGCTATCTTCCAAGCTCAAATTTTGAGGCAAATGCTTTTTACTTTCAGATTGGAACTCTTGCCTATAATTTATTCTTACTCTTCAAACAAATTTTAGATAAAAACTTACAAAAACATACAGTAAAGACTATTAGATACAAACTATATAACATCGCTGGTAAAGTTGTTTCTCATGCTAGAGATACAATACTAAAAGTGAATGAGGAGTTTATAGAACTTCTTCAAAGAATAAGAAGATTAGCTTATGAGGAAAGTTTGCAATGAGTCAATATAAACTACAAAAAAGAGTCAATCCGAAGATATATCAGAAAAACCAAGCGGGATACTATTGTCTAAAAAACGGGGAATATCCTAAAAATAGTACAAGTTCAATATTATTGGAGTTGAAAATATGTAAAGTCTGATTCTCTAGCCTTTTTAGGTGCTTCTGGATTCAAAAAAAGATGAGATTTTATGAATTTAGAGGTGTGAGGAATGTTATGGAATTATTTGGGGTAGAGGATTCATTAAAGTAAGAAGCTCTTACGCTATAATTGCGTTTACATAAAGACAAGGCAATATCGTGCAAAACACACCTCTTCTTACTCAAAAATTTATACTCAAGCTTTTTCCCGAAATCATGATAAAAGGTTCTTCTGCCAAACGCCAAATGGTAGGACAACTTTACAACAATCTTGTGAGTATCTTAGAAAAAATCGACACTAAAATCACTGTAAAAAAATACTCTGACAAAATAGAGGTATTCACTCCTACTACTGTCTTACCAGAAGTAAGACAGAAGCTTTTAGACACTTCGGGAATAGAGCAGATTCTTGAAGTTTTACAGTTTGACAACATGGATACTTTAGAAAAAATCAAAGTGAAAGTTGGTGAACTTGTCATAGAAAGCCTTAAAGATAAAACCTTTGTGGTCAGAGTTAAACGCACAGGAAAACATGAGTACAAATCAACAGACATAGAGCAAACCGTTGGTGGTTATCTACTTGCTCACTCAGAAGCTAGAGGTGTCAAACTTAAAGGTGCAGAGATGACGATTCAAATGGAACTCATTGAAAGTCAATTAAATTTTATCTCTACAAAATACAAAGGCTTAAGTGGTTTTCCTATAGGTACACAAGGAGACATTCTTTCTCTTATGTCAGGTGGTTTTGACTCGACTGTAGCTTCTTATCTTACTATGAAACGCGGTATCAAAACACACTTTGTCTTTTTTAATCTTGGTGGAAATGCTCATGAGATTGGTGTTAAGCAAGTAGCACTTTATCTCTGGTCTAAGTTCGGTTCTTCCCACAAAGTAAAGTTTGTCACCGTTAATTTTGAAGATGTTCTCACAGAGATTTTTCGTTCAACACCACCAACATATATGGGAGTTGTTCTAAAGCGTCTTATGCTTATGGCAGCTGAAAAGACAGCAGATGAACTAGAGATAGATGCTTTACTTACAGGTGAAAGTGTTGCACAAGTTTCAAGCCAAACACTGCGTAATCTCGCCTTGATAGATGAAGTAAGTAACAAACTTATACTCCGTCCTCTCTCAACTATGAACAAACCTGATATTATCTCTATAGCTAACGAAATCGGCACTCGTCAGTTTGCTGAGAGTATGCCTGAGTATTGTGGTGTTATTTCTCAAAATCCTATCATTCATGGTTCTTTTAAACGCATGGAAAAGATAGCTAAAAAGTTTGATTATGAAGTTTTAAACAAAGCAGTTGAAGATTCTAAACACATTTATGTACATGATATTATAGAAGATGTTAACAATCTAAAAGCTGTTGAAGTCATACAAGATTTAACTCTAGGTAATTTTGTCGTTATCGATATAAGAGAAGAAGAAGAGTGTTTGCAGACTTCATGTGAAAGTATGAAAATACCTTTTCATAAACTGAAATCTGAATTTCCTAAACTACCAAAAGATAAAGAGTATTTGTTGTACTGCGAAAAGGGAATTATGAGTCAACTGCATGCTCAATACTTACGAGATGCAGAATCTTGTACAAATGTTAGAGTATATCGACCTTTATAAAAGTCGATTACCCTAATTTAGAAACAATAGCTGCTTCAACATCTGTGATGTGAGCAGTTCCATCAACTGTAATATAAGTTAATGAAGTAATCTTTGAAGCTTTATCTTTATAATATCCGATAAGTGGTTGTGTTAATTCATGATACACTTTAAGTCTATCTAAAACAACTTCCTCTTTATCATCATCGCGTTGAACTAAATCTTCACCAGTAGCATCATCTTTTCCAGCAACTTTTGGTGGATTATATTCTAAGTGATAAGTTCTACCACTTGCAAGGTGAGCACGACGACCACTCATACGGTTTACTATCACTTCATCTGCTACATCTATTTCGATAACAGCATCTATCTCAATACCTGCATTTGTTACTGCATCAGCTTGTGGAAGTGTTCGAGGAAAACCATCTAAGAGATAACCATTTTTACAGTCATCTTCAGCAATTCTATCTTTGACAAGACCAATGATAATCTCATCAGTTACAAGTTGACCAGCATCCATAGCCGCCTTTGCCATTTTCCCCATATCTGTTCCAGCTTTAATTGCCCCGCGAAGCATATCTCCTGTTGAAATCTGAGGGATGTTATATTTTTTTGTTAAAAATCCTGCTTGTGTACCTTTTCCAGCACCAGGAGCTCCAAGTAGTATGATTCTCATGTTTTATTCCTATATGTTTTGTTAGTGAAATTATAGTGTTTAGAGTTTAAACTTTGCTCACCCCACCCTAGTTTCTCTTTTAAAACTTCAAAGTAGTTAAATTCTTCTCTATGAATTAACTTTACTTTTTTTCGTGCAAGTTTTATATGTATACTCTCATCAAGTTCTAGCTCATGTTTATCTTGTCCATCTATGATGATAAGGGCGCGTTCTCTTGGCGTTTTCATCTCTATGGAAAATTCACCTGGCAGAACTACTGGTCGCTGCGTTAACGAGTGTGGAGATATAGGAGTAAGTGCGAATACATTTGTCAGAGGAAACAAAACAGGTCCTCCAGCTGAGAGATTGTATGCCGTTGAGCCAGTTGGTGTTGAGACTATCACTCCATCACCATAGTAAGTATTAAAAGCTTTTGAATCCACAAGAGTTTCTATGTGTATCATATTTAAAACAGAGTGTCGTGTTAACACGATATCATTAAAAGCATAAGTAGTAATCTCTTGATTGTTTTGTGTAAATCTAGCTTCTAAAATAGACCGCTCATCCATTCTGTATTTTCCTGCGACTAATCTTGATACAAAGTCATCTAGTTCATCTATATTTATGTCTGCCAAAAAACCTAAGTTACCAGCATAAACACCTAAAATAGGTATATTGTACTTAAAAGAACGTCTCGCTACAGATATAAGTGTTCCATCGCCACCAAGTGTTACAAGGATGTCCGAAGTCTGACATAAGAGTTCAAACTCTACTCCCATTATCCCAATCATACCACCGCTAATATTATCAATTACGACTTCAATGTCATATTTATTAAATATCTTTTCCAGTTCAAAGAAGTCCTCTCTAAGTTCTGGTGTAGATGGTCTTAAAATTACACCGACTCTTTTAATGTTTTTATGTTGCACTTGCACTCTTTTAGCAATAAATTTTGTTAATTATACACTATTTCGCTATAATCGCGGAAAATATTCATATTAGGACTCTAATTTTGAGAACTCATTATTGTACAGATGTAGGTGAAATGAACGTTGGTGAAGAAGTTACACTAACAGGTTGGGCAAATAACTATCGTGATCATGGTGGAATTATTTTCATAGATTTACGAGATAAAACAGGGCTAATTCAGCTTACTTGTGACCCAGAGGATAGTGCTGAAGCACACAAAGTTGCTAATGGGGTTCGTGATGAGTATGTTCTGATTGCTAAAGGGACTGTTCGTTTACGTGGTGAAGGTCTTACAAATCCTCGTTTAAAAACTGGTTCTATTGAAATAGTAGTAACCGAACTAACCATCGAGAATAAATCGGCTGCACTTCCATTTGTAATTGGTGACAAAAAAGTTGGGGAAGAGACTACTCTAAAATACCGCTATTTAGAACTTCGTGATCCTGATTTATACAATGTGTTTCGTTTGCGTTCTAAAGCAGCTATTGCTGCTAGAAATATCTTAGATGCAAATGGTTTTTTAGAAGTTGAGACACCAATTCTTACAAAATCAACACCAGAGGGTGCAAGAGATTACCTAGTTCCGTCTCGTGTTCACAGTGGTGAATTTTATGCACTACCACAATCACCACAGCTTTTTAAACAGCTTTTAATGGTTGGTGGATTTGATAGATACTTCCAAATTGCAAAATGTTTCCGTGATGAAGATTTACGTGCAGACCGTCAACCAGAATTTACTCAAATAGATGTTGAGATGAGCTTTTGTAGCCAAGAAGATGTAATTAAAGTTGCAGAGGATTTACTTGTAGCCATGTTTGGTGCTTGTGGTGTTGATATTAAACCTCCATTTAATCGTATTACTTACAGCGAAGCAATGGAACTTTATGGTTCTGATAAACCAGATTTAAGATATGACCTTAAAATGGTAGATGTTATTGATATTTTTGAAAGATGTGATAATGAAATTTTTACAAATATAGCTAAGAAACCACATATTAATCGCATAAAAGCACTTAAAGTTCCCGGTGCTGACTTAGTATTTTCAAAACGTGAAATGAAAGGTTTTGAAGAGTTTGTACGTAAATTTGGCGCACACGGTCTGGGTTACTTTCAAATGAAAGAAGATGGTCTAAAAGGTCCACTTATTAAGTTTTTCTCTGCAGATGATATAGCTCTATTAATAGAAAGACTTGAGATGGATGTTGGTGATGTTGTATTTTTTGGTGCTGGCGATAAAAAAACTGTATGGGATTATATGGGTAGATTTAGAAACTTTATTGCTGAACATGAAAAAATGAATCTTGTAGATAAAAATGCATTTGAATTTGTATGGGTAGTTGACTTCCCAATGTTTGAAGTTGAAGATGGTCGTGTTAAAGCACTTCATCATCCATTTACAATGCCAAAAGATACAGATAAAGATGATATAGAAGATATAGAATCTATCGCTTATGACATCGTGCTAAATGGTACTGAGCTTGGTGGTGGGTCTATCCGTATCCATAAAGAGGAAGTTCAAGAAGAAGTATTTAAACTCCTTGGTATCAGTGAAGAAGAAGCACAAGAAAAATTTGGCTTTTTACTAGATGCTCTTAAATTTGGTGCACCTCCACATGGTGGTTTCGCATTAGGATTTGACAGACTTATTATGTTGCTTACTAAAAAGTCAAGTATCCGTGATGTTATCGCTTTCCCTAAAACGCAAAAAGCATCGTGCATACTTACAAAAGCACCGAGTGCAGTAGATAACACACAACTTCGTGATTTACACATTAGACTTAGAGAACAGACTAAATAGTCCAAAGGATCTACTTTGAAAAAACTTTTCTTGATTATCGGAGCTCCTGGCTCTGGTAAAACTACTGATGCAGAACTAATCGCAAAATCAAATAAAAATATTTCTCACTACTCTACTGGGGATATGCTTCGTACTGAAGTAGCTAGTAGTAGCAAACTTGGACAAGAAATCAATCAGTACATAAGCAAAGGGCTCATTGTTCCTATTAAGATAGCTATTACAACAATTACTAATGCTATTAAAAATGCTCCAACAGATACAATTATTTTAGATGGTTATCCTAGAAGTATTGAACAATTAAATGCTTTAGATGAGTATTTAACAGAAGATAATTCACTTGAACTAACATCTGTAATTGAAGTTAAAGTGAGTGAAGAAACTGCTCGTGAGAGAGTGCTAGGGCGTAACCGTGGAGCTGATGATAATACGGAAGTGTTTGATAGTCGTATGCGAGTTTATACTGAACCTCTTGCTGAGATTCAAGCTTTTTACAATACTAAAAATATTTTAAAAGTAATTTCTGGAGAAGGAACTATAGAAGAAATAGTTACCGAGATGGGAGAGTTTATAAACTCAAACATCTAGTTTTCACTCTTCTTCAGCAAATCCAAAATCTTCTTCTTCTCCATTTTTTTGAGCTTCTTTAATATCATCAATAAGCTCTTTACACTCATCTTCTTCAATTTCACCACTTTGAATATCATCTAAAACATCTTGTAAATCTGCTTTAAATTCACGAAGCTCTTCTATATCTTCTTTTGCATCTTCCGTTGCTTCTTTGTTATCAGCAATCTCTTCAAAAATCGCATCTAATGATTCATCAATATCTGGAATTACCACTTTAGTAATTAACTCTTCTAATTCTTGTGCATATGACATGTACATACCTTTTAATTTATATGTGAAATTATACTATAAAAGTATTGAGAATAATTGTTTTTATAAGTAAAACATATAATAAATTAATTTTTATTATATATGTGCCGATTTAGTGAGTAATGATATAGATGGTAGAATCTTAAAAACCAAGGAATTTCATCATGTTAGTTTGGTTATTGGTACTTTTATTGCTAGTTAGTATTTTATATATCGCTTATAGATTTTATGTTACAAAAAAATCACTAAGAATTCATAAAAATGATAGACGACACTATACATTTAAATTATAAAAGAGAAAATAATCATGGCAATTAATATGAACAATCATGTATTTAAAGGGCATAAGACACTTTTGGGAAGTAAGTATGTAACTTATGGAGAACTTGAGTTATCAACAAGATATGATATGTTTTCAAAATCTAGTAGTGGATTTGATTGGGGGACAAATGGAAGTCCTGTTATACAACTCTCTTTTGCAATGTTATATCAAGTATCACAAAATAAAGAAATTTCACAAAAATATGCAATAGCCTTTGCTAATGCAATTGTAAGTCGTTTTGCAAGAGATTGGATTTATGGTGCTAGTGAATTACAGGAATGGATAAATATAAACTGTGAGGAGATAAAAGAAGAGAAAAAAGAAATACCTCCTATAACAATAAGAAAATTGCAGCCTATTAAAGTTGCAAAAAAAGTAAAAAAAGTAAAATCAAATGTTGTAAAAGATGTTTGTAAAGAGCTCAAAATAACACAAAAAACACTTGCCGAAATTTTAGAAGTTCCAGAAGGTACAGTAAGTAGTTGGGCTGTTAAAAATGAAATTCCAAGACTTGGAAAAAAAGCTATAGAGTTTTACATACTTAGTGTTAAAAACCAAAAGATTGTTGATAGTTATAGAAGTTTTAAAGAACTTTTGGAAGTATCTTAAAGCATGAAACCAAAAGATGAAGTAACAAGAAGTCTTTTAATTGACAAAGAAACATGGAACGACTCTATGAAATATTCACGAGAACGATATAAAATGAGTTTAAGTAAGGTCGTTGAATCCTTGCTTAAAGAGTGGCTCGCTAAAGAGAAACGCAAACCTTTAGATAACACCAATCAAGGTAAGTTTTTCGATTAAAACTTATCTTGCATATCCTCTGTTTTTTTCTTCAAATTCTTCATAGTCTAAAAGTTCTAAAACACTTTTTTTATTCATTTTACGGGCAAAATCAACTGCACGAAACCCTTTCATATCTCTAGCTTCTTGGTTTACACCATTAGATATTAAAATTTTTGCGATTTCAACACGACCATAACAAGCAGCTGCCATCAAAGCTGTAAAGCCACTTCTTCGCTTTGTTTGGTTAATATCTACACCCTCTTTAAGTAAATATTTGAGCATATCAACATTGTTATAAGTAACGGCCATATCTAAGATGCTCACACCCTCATCATCAAAATCAAACTTATCTGCACCATTCTCAATAAGTAGCATAACTGTATCCATAGAACAGCATTCTCTCATCGCATAAGCGAGTACAGATTCGCCAGATTCATTAGTTTCATTGATGTCAGCACCATCTTTGATATATTTTTTAATACCAATATAATTATCATCTCTTAAGAGTTCAATCCATTTGTTCATAATGGTAGTATATATAAAAGTTTATTAGTTGTTTTTATGTATAATTCGATTAATAAATTAATTAAGCGAGAATTCAATGGAAATTATTCAGACAACAGATGCTTTTAGAGCACTTATAGAAAATATTAAGTCATCAACAACAGGCTATAAAGACCCTTTAGCATTTGGTATAGCGAGAGTAGACCTTGGACAACTTAATGTAGATAAGTCTCTCCAAGCAACTTATCCACTTATCAACTGGGATGAAAACTTTGGAAGTGCAGCCATCTTTATTAAAGCACTTAGTGAGCAAGGTATTGAAGTCGATTTTACACAAAATGAAGCAGTTTACACAATCAACTTAGCATTCTTAAAAAGTTGTCTCAATGCTTTTGCTCCTTATTCAGATGAAGCACACGGTGATGCACATAAAAATATTCAAGTAGTTTCTGCACTTTATTCACAAATTGTAAACAGTGGTTCTTTAGAGGGTGAATTTAAAGTTGTTTTTCTTTTTGAAGATGGAGTATGTGAGAGTGTTGAGGCAACTTACTTAAAACTTTATGCACTAAGTCAAGCAAAAGTTGGACTACGTGAACTAAACTTAAATGGTGCATTTGGTGCTTTACCAAATGTTGCATGGTCAAATGGGCAACCTATTGAACTTGACTATTTAAGAGAATTTGAGATTGAGTTAAAACTAGCAAATGAATATCCTCATATAGATTTTGTAGATAAATTTCCACGCTTTTTACAACACATTATTCCTCACGACAACACTCGTATCTTAGATACTTCAAAAGTACGTTTTGGTGCTCAACTTGCAGCTGGAACAACTGTAATGCCAGGTGCTTCATATATAAACTTCAATGCCGGAACGACTGGTCCTGTAATGGTTGAAGGTCGTATTAGTTCATCTGCTATTGTCGGTGCAGGCTCAGATGTTGGCGGTGGTGCTTCTATACTCGGTGTACTTAGTGGAACAGATGGTAACCCTATAAGTATCGGTAAAAACACTCTTCTTGGGGCAAACTCAACTTGTGGTATTCCTTTAGGTGATGCTTGTATCATTGATGCGGGACTTGCAATTTTAGAGGGTACTAAAGTTGGTATTTATCCAGAAGAGTTGAAAAAAATAATGGAAGTAAATACTAATGCAAATATGAAAGGTGAAGTTTTTAAAGCTGGACAACTAGCACACTTTAGTGGTCTTCACTTTAGACAAAACTCTATGACTGGGGAGATTACAGTTTCTCGTTCAACTAGAGAAATTAAATTAAACACAGATCTTCACTAAATTTTAAATCTAAACTTACTTTTATATACTCAGTAGTATAATTGAGTATATAAGGAGTAATTTATGTCTATTTCAAACAATATATCGTCCTTACAAACTAATCAACAGTTTTTAAACACAACGGCAAACAGTATTAAAAATCAAAATGGTGAACTCACAAAAGATATTCCAAATTTGTTTGTTGCTGAAAAAGCAAGTGCAGTTGATGTATCAGCCATCAAAGCACAAGATGAAATGCTAGGTTCTCTTTTAGATATAAAAGCTTAAAAAAGTATATTCATACTTTTTAGGTTGTGAATTATAGATGAATTATCATCATAACTATCTAGGTTATTACCAAAATTTAAAGTGCTAAAAAGTGCTTTACCTATAATATATCTCCCTTCTTTGCCTTCTTCTTTTGTTTTTATTCCCCACATATTTTGAAAAACAATTATTCTATCTTTATCAGTACCAACATATAAAACTATATGCCCTTGTTTATATAAAAGAGTTCTATATGGAATAGCTCTTACTTTAATAAGAGTAATTTTTTCACTATCTGAGAGACCTTCTAAATTAATAACAGTTCCAACTTTACTTTGTTGATAAGAGTTTCTAGGTAGCCATATTCCAAAAGGTGCAAAAAAGTCCCTTAATGTTGAAGAGCAATCCCTTTGACTGTAGATACCACCCCAGCCATATTTAGAAAGACTTAATTGCTCTAAAGCACTTAGTACAGTTTTATTATTAAAACTATTTATCCCTCTATGTGCATCTTGTTTAGATATTGCTACTTCCACGAAAAGAGGTTTTTGCATTTTGTATTTTGCAATCGCAAGGACAATATAAACATCATTGGTTTCTTTGATGAGTGGTAACATCATGCCTAATTTTGCTTTATATAAAAATTCTCCATCTTTGGAATAAAGAGGTGTATTATCTTTAGTAATAAAGATTTGTTTTGCTTTTTGCCAAAGTTGTGTTTGTTCTTTTTTTATAATTGCTATATTATCACTTCTCACCCAACCGTATGCAAAACTACTAACAACATGTGCCCATGCTTTATCTTTTGAATAGTGAGTAATAAGTAATGGCTTATTTGGAGCTATGGTACTGTTTTGTAAATAATCAAAAGGAAAGCCCTCCCCTGCTTTTTCGGGGTCTAACAAAAGTGGTTTATTTGTTGGAAGAGCTCTGATATTTAGTGCTTTTAAAGTGAGTGCTTCTTTATTTACTGTGAGATACTCTTTTAGATTAATCTTCTCTCTCATGTTATCAAAAAAAATTTTATCTCTTTTTTGAAAATTCTCACCATAACTATTTTGAGTATTATAAAGCTCAAGTGCCCACAAAATATTCAGCTTAATTGTCTTAGGATCTTTTATGTTCCAAGGAGTAAAATAACTATTCTCATAATTATTCTGTGAGATGTTAATGTCATTTAACTCTAAATTGGTGATATAATCTTGAGGATTTTGAGAAATCCATCTTGGGGTAAGTTCCTTTTTTTTAGTTATAAAAACAGGAAGATAAGGAGCTACTGTTGAACAATTATTTTCTACAACAATCACCTGCTTTGGAGGTACTATAGAAGATGGTGGAGTACTACAAGCATTTAAAAATACAATAAGATAAGCTAAAACTATGGCTCTCAAATAATTATCCTTTAACTAATCAACATCTCCAAAACGACTTACAACTCTTCCTATCACATCAACTTCTGAAGGGTTTAAAGTTTGTGTGCTATAAACTTGATTATCTGAAATAATATCTAAGTTACCATCTAGGCGTTGTTGTACTCGTTTTATAAAAAGACCAGCATCTGTACGAATAGTAAAGATACCACCTCGTGCTAAATCTTTCTTTTCTCTGTTGATAAATACTATGTCATTATAGCTAAAAGTTGGTTCCATTGAGTCACCAGAGACATTAATTGCCTCAATATTTTTAAGCTCTTTTTCTCCACCAAGCATAAAAACAAATTGTTCTGGGATTTCAAGTTCTTCAATCTCTTCACACTGTTCATCTGCTCCAGCACCAGCACTTGCATTTACATCACTAAAATACTTTACCATATAAAATTTATTTGTAGCGTCTAGTAAACTCTCTGGAGATTGACCGTACAACATCCAGTTGATAGAGATAGATTTCCTAGCACAAAAATCCATCAACTCTTCATAAGGAATTTTGTTGCGTTTTTTCATAGTAGCAAAATTCATCTGTGTGATATTTAAAATATCGGCAACATCTTTATCAAAGATTTTTTTAGAATTAAATTCCGAGGAAACAATACTTTTAATCTCTTCCACAATTTCTACAAAACTATTCATAATTTTCTCCTTGTTTGCCATATTATAATCAATTTTTGTAATAAAGTCAAAATAAATATGTCATTTTGTCATATTTTTAGTAATTTATTAATTTTTGAGTTACTATTTTTTACTTTAAGATATAAAAAAGGATTATATTATGTCAATTATTATAAAAAATGCAGAAAGCTTATTTGAAAGATTTGAACGAAAATGTGAGCTCTGGGCTGAAAAATTATTTTAATTTTTTTGAATTTTCTCGTTGCTCTGATTTATTTTTATGGTAACCACCAAAGATAAAAACCATAAAAAGAATAAATAAACCAGACATTATAATATCAAGCATAATTTTTAAGCCTCAAATGTAGAAAAATTTTGTCGGATTGCATCATATAGCACAATCCCTGTACTGATAGCAAGATTTAAACTTCTACCCTCTTTTGTCATAGGAATAGTAATATTTCTATCTTTGTATTTGTTCAATATATCTTCAGGAATACCAGCTGTTTCACTTCCAAAGAAGATGAAATCACCCTCTTTAAAATCAGTTTGAAAATATGGCTTATCTGTTTTAGTTGTTGCGAAGTGAGCATTATCACCAATCTCATTTTGAGTAAAAAATTCATCAATACTTTCCCAAACATGTAAATCAAGTTTATCCCAATAATCAAGTCCTGCACGACGCACTGCTTTTTCATCAATATCAAAACCAATAGGTTTGATTAAATGAAGCGATGCCCCCGCATTTACGCAGAGTCTACCGATAGCACCTGTGTTGTTTGGGATTTGTGGATTTATTAAAACCAAGTTAAAAGCCATTAAAAGATTACCGTCTTATTCGCATACACAAATATTCTATCTTCTAATGCAAGTTTTAATGCACGAGAGAGTACTACTTTTTCCACATCACGACCTGAGTTTTGCATATCTTTCCAGCTGTAAGCATGGTTAACATGTTTTACCTCTTGAGCGATAATCGGACCTTCATCAAGGTTGTTGTTTACAAAGTGAGCTGTTGCTCCAATGATTTTTACTCCTCTATCATAAGCTTGTTTATAAGGATTTGCACCTATAAACGCAGGCAAGAAGGAGTGGTGAATGTTTATGATTTTATCTTCAAATGTTTGTACAAAATTTGGTGTTAAAATACGCATATACTTTGCTAAAACAATATAATCTACATCTTCATAAGCATTTATTGCCTCAATGATTTGATTTTCATGTTCTGGACGTTCAAGATTTTCATGAGAGATAGTGATATATGGAATATCAAACTTGCTTACAAGTGATTCTAGTTTATCATAGTTTGATATAACCGCTAAAATATTTGCTTCTAGCTCACCTGATTCATGGCGGATCAGAATATCACCTAAAGCATGTAACTCTTTAGTCGCCATAATGATAATGTTTTTTTTCTTGGGTTCTATCACTTTTATGCTAGAGTTTTTAGGAAGAGCAGATCTTATAGCAGAAAGTAATACTTGTTTATCAATATCTCCATCTACAACACTTCTCATAAAAAATTTATTGTTCTCTTTATCAACAAATTCACTATTTGAAATAATGTTTAAATCATTTTCAAAAAAGATTGTTGATACTTTATAAACTAAACCTTTTTCATCATTAGCATCTATTAAAACACGATATATACTCATTTAGCTTTTCCTTGGTCTATTTTTTCTAAACGTGAATCTATAGTCGCTAAAACATACTCTAAGAAGTTTAAAGTCATGTCAACTTTAGCCTCAATATCTTTGTTGTTGGGAGCTTGGAAACCTTCAAAAAGCACAAGAAGTCTTTCTCGTATAGATGATAGATAGCGTGCTTCACTATCAATGCCACTTGAAGTAATAATAGACACTTCTTTTTCTACTTTTGGTGTAAATTTTTCTACTGTTTTAGTCTCTTTTATCTCAAAACTCGCAGAGATATTGTTGATTGCTTCTTTGGGAATCTCTTCTTCCATCTCTGCTAATGTTGATAGTATGACATCTTTTAATTCCATGCTTTTAACAACCACCTTTCAAATTCATTATACTCAACTGCTGTGTCCATTTTTAAAAAGAACTCTTTCATTTGAGGGTTTACGTTTAAAAACTTTTTTCTCATTCCAGAGAGTCTTCGTATCGCAATTTTTGCATCACTATTTTGTGGATCTTTTTTAAGAACCTCTTTGTAAATATCCAGTGCTTCTTCTTTTAAACCTTGAAGTTCATAAATATTTGCTAAAGTTAATGTCTGCATAGTGTTTTGCTTATCTCTCTATATAATTAGCGATGATTGAACCCATCTCACTCGTTGAACAAATCTCTTTTGCATCAAACTGTGATAAATCACCAGTTCTATAACCTTCACTAAGTGCTTTTTTGATAGCAGCATCAATCTTATCAGCTGCCGCGTTCTCACCTAGAGCGAAACGCAGCATCATTGAAGCTGATGCAATAGTAGCGATTGGATTAGCAATGCCTTGTCCTGCAATATCGGGAGCAGAGCCATGAATAGGTTCATAAACACCTATTTTATCACCAATTGAAGCTGATGGTAAAAGACCAATAGAACCACAAAGCATAGAAGCTTCATCACTTAAAATATCTCCAAAAATATTTCCAGTAAGCATCACATCAAACTGTTTTGGATTTAACACAAGTTGCATAGCAGCATTATCTACATACATATGAGTAAGTTCTACATCTGGATACTGTGCAGAAATTTCAGTTACAACATTTCTCCAAAGTTGTGAAACATCTAAAACATTTGCTTTATCAATAGAACAAACTTTTTTACTGCGTTTTTGAGCGATTTTAAAGGCATGATGTGCGATACGAACTATTTCATCACGTGTGTAAACCATAGTGTTCCAGCCTTTATCTTCAGTTCTACCTTTAGGTTCACCAAAGTAAATACCACCAATAAGTTCACGAACAACCATAATGTTCACACCTTTAATGATTTCAGGTTTTAAAGAAGATGCATTAATCAGTTCATCATACACAACAGCAGGACGAAGGTTTGCATATACACCAAGCTCTTTTCTAAAACGCAGGAGTCCACTTTCAGGACGTTTTTCACGAGGAAGTGAATCCCATTTTGGTCCACCAATCGCACCAAAAAGGACTGCATCTGAATTTAATGATTTTGTAATTGTTTCTTGAGGGAGAGGGTCTCCTGTTACATCATAAGCAATTCCACCCATCAAAGCTTCGTCATAACTAAATTGAAAATCACAGCTTGATGCAACTGCATCTAAAACTTTTACAGCTTCATCAATAATTTCAGGACCAATTCCATCACCTTTGATAAGTGTTATTTTGTAATTTTTCATTATTTACCTTTAACTTCATTTTTTGCAAAGTTCATCAATCCACCAGCATCTAAAAGCTCTTGCATAAATGCAGGAATAGGTGTAAAGTTGTAAGTTTTACTTGTTGTTTTATTTGTGATTGTACCAGCATTCATATCGATGCTTACTTGGTGTCCCTCTTTTATCTCAGCACTTTCAGGGAGTTCAAAGATAGGAAGCCCCATGTTAAAAGCGTTTCTGTAGAAAATTCGTGCAAAAGTTGGTGCGATAATCGCTGCAATACCAGCAGCTTTAAGAGCGATAGGAGCATGTTCACGAGAGCTTCCACATCCAAAGTTTTCACCGGCAACTATTACATCACCAGCACTCATTTTGTTTACAAACTCAGGATCTGCATCTTCCATAACATGCTTTGCAAGTTCTTCTGGAACTGAAGTGTTTAAATAACGAGCCGCGATAATTAAATCTGTGTCTATATCTTTACCAAATGTCCAAACATTTGCATCAATATTTGCTTTGTTCATATACAATCCTAAATTATATTTTTAATAATTTTGCGATTATATCTAAAAAGAGATTTCAATTTTATAAAAGAGAGTTTAATAAGCCTCTATTTTATAGACTTGAGAGGCATTATTTCCATCTTTTATGATTTGAACTCTATCACCAATTTGATAACCACTGCCTTTAACAACGACAACTATATGCTCTCCATTTTCTAGTTCAACCGTAAGCTCATCTGCATTTGCTTTGGCAACTTCACTTCCCGCATAACCACCAGCAAGACCACCACCTAATGTAGCTAGAGTAGTACCATCACCATGCCCAACAGTAGTTCCAAGCACTGCGCCTATAATAGCACCTAAAAATTTTCCAGCACCGCTATCACTTATAACAACGGGTCTTTCTCTGATTACTGTACCTGTTTGATATTTTTTAATCGCTGAATAGTTTTTTCCATCATACTCTGGAACGTCATTTCTAGCACAACCACTCAAAAGCAAAGTTGCAATAGATGCACTTAATAAAATTTGTTTAATCATTACTATTACCTTTTAAGATTATTTGTAGTTTGAAGCATTTCATCACTCGTTGTAATTACTTTTGAGTTTGAGTCATATGCACGTTGTCCTGTAATCAAGTCTGTAAGTTCAACAACAAGTTCAACATTACTTAGTTCAACAAAACCTTGTCTTAAAACACCTAATCCATTTAATCCTGGTGTTCCTTCAACAGGCTGTCCTGAACTGTCTGTTTCTATATATAAGTTGTCTCCTACAGAGTGAAGACCTGCTGGGTTAATAAAATTAGTAGTATTAATTTGACCAATTTGAGTTGCCTGCGTTTGTCCTGCTTGAACAACAGTTACAATTCCATCACTTCCTATACTTATATTTGTTGCATCTTCGGGAACAACGATTTGAGGTATTAAAGTATATCCATCACTATTGACAAGTGTTCCTGTGTTATCGATTTTAAATGCTCCATTTCTTGAGTAAACTTGTGTCCCATCTGGAAGTTCCATCTGAAAAAAACCTTGCCCCGTAACAGCAATATCTAGCTGATTGTCAGTTTGCTTTAGTGAGCCTTCTGAAAAAATCTTATTAATTGCAGTTGGACGAACACCAAGACCTACTTCTATCCCTGTAGGACTCTTAGTGGTATCACTTGTTGATGTTCCAGCATACTCCATAACATGGTACATGAGGTCTGCAAATTCAGCACGACTTTTTTTAAATCCAATAGTGTTCACATTGGCAATATTATTTGCTGTAGTATCGATTTGTGTCTGCATTCCCAACATTCCTGTTGAGGCAGTATAAAGTGATTGCATCATGATTTATTCCTTAGTTATGCTTTTCTAGCTATTTTTTCGATGGCTTCTCTGTTCATATCATCCATCTGTGTACTCATTGCTTTTTGGTACATTCCAACTAAACGATTTGTTTCTATTAGTTGTGTCATCATCTGCACTGCGTTTACATTACTTTTTTCAACAAAACCTTGTCTCACGGCATCGCTACTTTCTAAGACATTAATTTTTTTAATATCATCAAAAGTATAAAGATTATCACCCTCTTTTTTCAAAAATTTAATATTTTCTGGTTGTGCAACCATAAGTTTTGAACTCTGTATAAGACTCACAGTATTAGGGATGTTTGTATACATTTGACCATTTTTATCCACTTCAACAATTGTATCTTCTGGATTGATAGTAATAAAATTATCTTTCTTATTTGATTTAAAATAGTCACTAGGGAGTACAGGGTAGCCTTGCTTTGTAATAAGAGTTCCTTCATCATCTGTAGTAAACGAGCCATCACGAGTAAGTCTTACTCCTTGTGGTGTTTTTACAGCAAAGAAAAGTCCTTCTCTGGAAATGGCAAAATCTAAATTATTATTGCTTTGTTGCAGCGTACCTATAGATTGGTCTGTATAAGCATCAACTATTTGAGGTGCTCTTGTCATTGTTCTATTTAAGAACTGTGCAGCTTCTTTAGTATTGTTGTCCAAATCAAGTTCATCGCGTTTTTCTTTATAAATTCTCATAAAGTCACCAACGATTAAATTATCTTGTTTAAAGCCTGCTGTATTAACATTTGCTAAATTATTGGCAATAGTATCAAGACGATTAAACTGTGTAACCATCCCTGCTGCCGAACTATAATAACCTGTTTGCATAATATTCCCTTGTTAAGTTAAGACATATTAAGCAAAAAGTATACCAAAAATATTTTTTATTATCCAAGAAATTCTTTAATATAATTTGGGTATAATCCACCTTTAAAAAAACCTTAAAAACGCAATTGGAGCAACCTCCCATATGACAGCAAAAGAACTCAACAAAGCAATAGAAGATTTTTTTAGTGAAAGCAAACCAAAAGATTGTTTAACTTATGAATCACTTATAGAGCTTTTTGAAAAACAACCCACAGCGGCACAATCAAAAAATATTTTTAAACTTATCACTAAACATAAAAGTTGTATTTACACCTCTTCAGAACATGCTAAAAGTATGAATGACAAAGAAGCAGAAGCAAGACGTAGTGCTCAGAGAAAAATGCTAGAAGATAACGAATCTGATAAATTTGATATTCTTAAAGAACATGAACTGTTAGAGTGGTCACGTTCTGATTCGCCTGTTCGTATGTATTTACGTGAAATGGGGCAAATTCCTCTTCTTACTAAAGAAGAAGAAATTGAAATTTCTAAAAAAATTGAAGGTGGAGAAAGTATCATTATTGATGCAATTTGTTCTGTACCTTATCTTATTGATTTTATTTTAGATTACAAAGAACCACTTATCAACCGTGAACGTCGTGTAAAAGAACTTTTTAAATCTTTTGAAGATGAAAAAGAAGATACAGATGATAACTCTTCTGATGATGAAGTAGAAGCTAAAGAAGAAAAAACACTCTCGGCAAAAGATAAAACAAGAGTAGAAAAAGTTTCAACAAGCTTTAAAGCACTTGAAAAAGCAAAAAAAGATTGGCTTAAGATTGCAGATAAGATTCCTGAAAACTTTGATGGTGATTTAAATGAAGAGATAGTTCTATACTACCTAGGTGTTACATTTAAAAAAGCTGCACTTAAAGACACTCTCTTAGATCTTGGTCCAACTTCTAAATTAATTAATGAACTTGTTAAAGCTATGGAAACTGCACTTAAGAGTGATGAAGGATATGACAAAGAGTTAAAACGTCTTGAGTATAAACTACCACTGTTTAATGCAACACTTAAAGCTAACCACAGAGTTTTAGTTAGTAAAATCCAAGACTTAAATAAAGAAGACATTGCAAACATGGTTCCTGAAGCGACTATGGTTTCTACTTATATGGAAATTAAAAAACTTGTACAGACAAAAGAAGCTTCTAAAAACTCTTTTGACATGGAACCAGAAAAGCTTGCTGATATTTTAGAACAGATTAAACGTGGTAAAAATATCTCTGAAATTTCTAAAACAAAAATGGCGAAATCAAACCTGCGTTTAGTTGTATCTATTGCAAAGCGCTACACTAACCGTGGTCTTCCTTTTCTCGACCTTATCCAAGAAGGAAATATTGGTCTGATGAAAGCCGTTGATAAGTTTGAATATCAAAAAGGTTATAAATTCTCTACATATGCAACATGGTGGATTCGTCAAGCGATTTCTCGTGCTATTGCTGATCAAGCACGTACGATTCGTATTCCTATTCATATGATAGAAACGATTAATCGTATCAACAAAATCATGCGTAAACACCTCCAAGAGCATGGTAAAGAGCCAGATGTTGAGACAATTGCGGCAGAAGTTGGCCTTTCAGTTGAAAAAGTTAAAAATGTTATCAAAATCACTAAAGAGCCTATCTCTCTTGAAGCACCTATTGGTAGTGAAGAAGATGGTCGTTTTGGAGACTTCATCGAAGATAAGTCATCACTTTCTCCTTCTGATGCTATTTTAAAAGATGATTTAAAAGTACAAATTGAACAAGTTTTAGAACAGCTCAATGAAAGAGAAAAAGCAGTTATTAAGCTGCGTTTTGGAATCTTAGATGATGAAAGTGATAGAACATTAGAAGAGATTGGAAAAGAGTTAAGTGTTACGCGCGAACGCGTACGACAAATAGAGTCTTCTGCGATTAAAAAGCTTAAACATCCTAAAGTTGGAAGAAGACTGAAGAACTATATAGAAGAGTAAAAATAAAATGAATTTTGAGCAACAATGGATAGAATATGATTATAATCCTTTTGTCGTTTTTAACAGCAGAGGTAAAGTAACATCTCTCAATGCAGAGGCTCAATTTCTTTTAGGAAGTGTAACACCTAAAGAACTTTTCTCTATTGCACAAGCCTATGCAAGTTTGAATTTTGGTTTTAAAACAACATTTACAGAACTTGAGTTTGGAAGATATAAATTTTTTGGACTCACTGTAGGTTATGCAGATGAAGAACAGATAGGGATTAAACTCTATCAAACACCTTCATTTAAAATAAATAAGCCTAAGCCAGAAGGTGAACTTACTAATATTTATACTCTTGTAGACTTGTGTATTTCTACAAGTTCTCTTAACAACAATATAAATCATGAAAAACACTACGATCCTACAATTCCAGAAATAATTATTAACCCTAATGAGTTTATCAAGATACTCAATAAAATGTATCTTTGTGTTTTAGATAATGAAATAGTGATTACAAAAATATTTTATAGAGTTGGAGAGCATATCAAATTTGAAAATAAAAAGTATAGTATCTTTTCCATAGAAGTAAAAGCAAACAATTTCAATGCAAAAGTAAGTGATGAACTAAAAATACTTGCACAAAATAGTCACTTTTATATAGATATAAAAAATTCACTTACTCTCAATATCCCAATGATTACTAAGTAGAAGCAAGACTTTTAGAAAAAATCGAGCCCATTATAATTCCTATAAAAAGTGATGGCAAATAGATAGATAGGTTTAGAAGTTCATTGTTTTTTAAAGCGATAAAACCTAAAATTAAAAAGGCATAGGGTACAAGTCTAAACGCAGACATACTCCCCCTAGCGCCATGCTTCATATTTTTAATACTTAAAACTTTTACTTTCGCTTTTTCTTCTTTAACAATAGCTTTTAAATCTAACTCTTCTGCAGGAGCATTATTAATATCCTGCTCAAAAAGTTCGTGTGGATCTTCTATTTTATCAAGTAAATCTCTATCTTCTGTTACGGCTTGTGAAGAAACTTGAGAATTTATCATCTTTTTGTATGCAAATGAAGTACCCAAAACAATAAATAAAGCACTTAAATAGGCGACTTGTAAGTTAATAAAAAACTCAAAAGAGTAGATACTTGTTGGGACAATAACAACTTCCGTAAGTGCAAGTCTGTTAATAATCTTTTTCATCATCATCCTCGTCATCTTGAAGCTGCTTTTTAATAGCATAACGAGGTTCTTTGGCTAACTCTTCATAAAGTTTATACTGTTTTGAGTAAGCCTTGTAAACATTTAAAATTGCGGCTGCAATTCCTATGCCTACACCAACCCAAAAGAGCCATGGAACTTCAGTTAGACGACGAAGTAACCAACCGATACCCACACCCATAAGTACAGCGACAACCATAGAAAGTCCTAAAGAAAGACTATCTGCTGCCTCTATAAGGGGCTTAATTCGTGGTTTTTTGTCTTCCTTATCCATTTTTAATAGCTTTGAATACTTTTGATGCAGCCGTGATTGTATCTTCAATCATCTCATCTGTAATTGCAGTTGAGATAAAACCTGTCTCATACAGTGAACAAGCGAAGTAATAACCTTCATCTAACATACCTGTATGAAACGCAGCGAAGATTTTTGCATCACTTGCACATGCATCTTCAAAATTTTTCACTGGTTTTTCGTTAAAGAAAAAACCAAACATACTGCCTCTTACATCTGTTTGCATTGTTATGCCCTGCTCTCTTGCAGCAGTTTGCATACCATCAACAAGTCTTTGTCCTCTCTCTTGAAGTACTGCCATCACTCTTGCGTTTTTCTTGAGTTTAGTAAGTGCTGCAAAACCTGCTGCCATTGCTACTGGATTTCCACTGAGTGTTCCAGCTTGATATACTGGTCCATCTGGTGAGAGCATATTCATTATATCTGCACGACCACCAAAAGCACCAACCGGCATACCACCGCCGATAACTTTTCCAAGAGTTACTAAGTCTGGTGTCACACCTATAATAGACTCTGCACCATTGATAGTTCCACGAAAGCCACTCATTACTTCATCAAAAATCAGTAAAGCACCATTATCAGTACAAATTTTTCTAAGCTCATGTAAAAACTCTTTATCTGCTGGAACAAATCCCATATTTCCTGCGATTGGTTCGATAATCACACAAGCAATATCTTTAGAATCTGCAAAACATTTTTTTACACTTTGGATGTCGTTATAATCTGCTAAAAGTGTATGCTTTGTAAAGTCAGCTGGAACACCAGGACTTGAAGGGTTTCCAAAAGTAGCGGCACCACTTCCTGCTTCTACTAAAAGTGAATCACTATGTCCATGGTAACAGCCTTTAAACTTCACAATATCATCACGACCTGTAAATCCACGTGCAAGACGAATAGCAGACATTACAGCTTCAGTTCCAGAAGATACAAAACGCACTTTATCAATAGAATCAAAAAATGAAACTACGAGCTTTGCAAGTTCAGTCTCAGCCTGTGTTGGTGCACCAAAACTTAGTCCATGTTTTACAGCATCTATAACTGCTGTTTCTATACTTTCATCTCTGTGACCAAAGATAAGTGGACCCCAAGATTGTACATAATCAACATACTTATTTCCATCAATATCACTCAGATAAGCACCATTCCCTTCTCTTATAAAAATTGGAGTTCCACCTACACTTTTAAATGCACGTACTGGAGAGTTTACTCCACCTGGGATGAGACTTTGTGCTTCATCAAATGCTGCTTCGGATGTTTTTCTATTCATTGCTTTGGTTCACCTTCGTATTTTTTCTTATTATAGCAAAGTTGTATTAATCAAGATTGGCTATAATAGCCTTATATCAACAATTGGAATTTTTTTGAACAGATCTACCTTCGCTCTTTTTGTGGCACTCCTTATACATCTATTATTACTGTTAATATTTTGGATACTTGGGACTATTGCACCAGAGATAAAAAAAACAGAAAAACAAGGAGAGAAGAAGATTAAAATTTCTCTCAAAGAGATGCCTAAAAAGCATAAAGAGACAGATGTTGTAAAAAAAGAAATCAAGCCTAGTCCTGTTGCTCCACCTATGCCAAAAGGTGAGCAACTAAAAAAAATAGTAAAAAAGCCACCCGTAAAATTTAAACCAGACCAAAAGCAAAACACTCCTGTGCTCAATAAACCCCAAGTAAAGAAAGAAGAGATAAAAAAACCTGTAGAAAAAACAAAACCTATACCGCCAGAAAAACCATACATACCATTGTTGGAAGAAAAAGTTTTAGAAGAAAAAAAGATAGAGCTTGAAAAAAAGATAAAAGAACTAGAGAAAAAAAAGATAGAGCTTGAGAAAAAAAAGAGTGCTACTGATTGGATGTATGAAGATAAGTCCGAAGAGGATGATAAACAAAAGAAAAAGAAAAATTACAATGGAGGCAATATATCTCAAGATATAAAAGAGCTTTATGGTGATGAGTTTGGAAAGCTTACAAAAGGGCAACAACAATACATTATTGACAATCAAGAGATAATGAGACGAATAACACAACAAGTTCTCACTCGTGTAGCAAGAGTAAATCTCAAAGCAAACCTTAATGTCAACAGAACAAATGTTATAGAATTTTACCTCCACCCAAATGGGGATATGACAGACTTTAAATTTTTACATAAAAGTGGTTATTTTGTTTTGGATAATACAACCAAAGAGACTATAGAGTATGCTTACAGTCGCTACCCAAGACCTAAAGAAAAAATACTTATAAGATATAATGTGTACTATAATTTAGCGAGATACTAAGTGTTCCAGTACCTTTTTCTCTTAATTCTTTTACTCTCTCAACTAGTTGCACAAACTGAACTTGAGTCTATTTATGTTACTAATACAAAAGAGATAAAACTCTCAGATATAGATGAAAATGTTCAAAATGATAAAATCATTTATAATATAAGTACAACAAGACATACTAAAAAAGTTAAAACTAAAGAGTTACTGCATTTACTTAAAAAAAATGGATTAAAAACTTATGTTGCCAAACACTCTTATGTAAAGTTTGTGCAAAAAAGTCCTATCAATACTAATAGAATTAAAAACTTTGTTCAAGAGTATTATAAAAAAAATTACCCAACAATAAAGATAAAAAAACTCCTTATAACTCCCCGTTCTTTTACAACATCGCTTCCAAAAGAGTATACTTTGCATATGCAAAGAAAGAGTTTTTTACATCGAAATGCCATTTTGGTACTTAAATCTTATGAAGGAAGAGAAACTTTTTTTGATACTTTTATAACTGCAACACTTGAAGTTTTTAGTGCAAAAAAGGACATTAAACGCAATGAAGAATTGTCTTCTTTAAACACAGTCAAAACAAAACTGTTTCTTGATAAGTTTTATGCTTTACCGCTTATGTATTTACCAAAATCATCTCTTCAAGCAAAACACTCTATAAAAAAAGCTTCAATTATAAGCTCACGAGATATTCGCTCTCTTTTTCTTGTGCGAAGAGGTTCAAATGTAAATGTTTTACTTGATAGTTCTAATCTTAGTATCTCTTTTGCAGCTAAAGCCATACAAAACGGATGTTATGGTGATATAATTCAAGTCATAAACCATAAGGGCAAAAAGATTAAAGTTATGATTACTGGTAAACACCAAGCAAGGGTAAGATAATGAAACGAAAAATAGTTGTTGCTACAAGTGGTGCAAGCGGAGTTAATCTAGGACTAAAAACCTTAGAACTACTACCAGACACTATAGAAAAACATTTTATTATGTCTAAAAACTCTCAAGTTGTTCTCAAAAAAGAGTTAAATGCAACTGTGCATAAAAACAAAAATATTGCAGCTAGTATTGCTTCGGGTTCTTTTGGAGTAGATGCGATGATTATCGCCCCATGCTCTATGAATACACTTGCTAAAATCGCTTGTGGAATTTCAGACAACCTTATCACTCGTTGTGCTTCGGTTATGATTAAAGAGCATAAAAAGCTTATCCTTGCCCCAAGAGAGATGCCTTTTTCAGCTATAGCACTTGAAAATATGCAAAAATTAGCGACTCTTGGTGTAATAATCGCTCCTCCTGTAATGGCTTACTACTCAAAACAGCAAACGCTTGATGAGATGGAAAATTTCATCATAGGGAAGTGGTTTGACTTACTTGAAATAGAAAATAATTTATATAAAAGATGGGAATAATAATGCATAAAAGAATTGCACTCTATCCAGGAACATTTGACCCTATCACCAATGGGCATTTTGATATTATAGAAAGAGCATTAGGATTGTTTGATGAGCTAATTATTGCTGTTGCTGATTCACAAAGTAAAAATCCGATGTTTACACTCAGTGAGAGAATGAGTATGATAGAAAATACAATAGCACACCTAGACAATGTCACAGTAGTTTCTTATAATAATCTCACTGTTGATTTAGCAAAAGAGCATCAAGCACAAGTTCTTATTCGTGGTCTTCGGGCTGTGAGTGATTTTGAGTATGAGTTACAACTTGGGTATCTTAACCACTCACTTGATGCCACTATAGAAACAGTCTATCTTATGCCAACACTAAGAAATGCTTTTATAAGTTCTTCCATTGTAAGAAATTTATTATCATTTAATGGAAGAACTAAGCATCTTCTTCCCAAAGAAGTTCAAGCAATGATAGGAACTCATAAATAATGTATATTGCTATAGAAGGGATAGACACAGCAGGAAAAAGTACACAGATAGAAGCTATAAGTAAAGCGTTTGAAAATGCAGTGCTTACAAAAGAACCGGGTGCTACAAGCATTGGAATTGAGATAAGGGAGATGGTTTTATCCACAAGAGCTCAAAGTAAAAAGGCGGAGTTTTTACTCTTTCTAGCAGACCGCGCGGAACATATAAAAGAAGTCATAGAGCCTAACATAAACAAGCATATGATTATCTCAGATAGAAGTGCAGTAAGTGGTGTAGCTTATGCTTTAATCCAAGGAGAGATAAATAAAAAAGAGTTGGTAGAGTTAAATAATTTTGCTACTAATGGCATCTACCCACAGAAAGTTTTTTTACTGCGTTTAACAAAAGAAGAACTAGAGTATAGACTCTCACAAAAAGAACTTGATGGGATTGAGCTTCGTGGAAGTGAGTATCTTTTAAAAATTCAAGATGCCATCATAGAAGCGACACAACTTCTTGGTTTAGAACTTATTGAAGTTGATGCAACCCTAAAACGCGACGAGATAACAAAATTAATATTAGAAAATATCCATAGTGGACTTTAACTATTAATCTTATTTCAACAGAGTATGTTAATCAAAAAGAAAAAGATTTAGTTAACCTTTTTCTTTCCTCATCTGACACAAAAAAATATATCTTAGGAATCAACAAACTTACAAAAAGTGTTTTGAAATTTGTGGAAGTTGATGGAATCATTGATGATTTCACTAGAGTGCAAAGGTCTCGAAAAAAAGAGATTTTAGACATAAAAGATGTTCCAAAAGATGCTCTCATTTTATGGACAGCTACAGGAAGCCCTCTCTCTGTAAAACAAAAACTCGACAGTATGGGTTTTTTACACATTAGTTATTTGGCTCTTTTAAAATACTCCTCGCTGGATTTAGCACCCTCTCCTTTTATGGATGACTTTGAAGATGATTTTAAAAAGAATCATAACAAATATCTCCAAACTTATAATCTGCTAAAAGATAAAAAATCCAAAGAAATTTTTACAAAAATTATTAATTTTAAAATCTCTTATGATTATGCCTTTATGGAGGGCTTTACAAATAACCATACAGAACAATACTTTGATAAAGAGTTAATTCCAAACATAAAAAATATTTGCTTTGTCGATGCTGGTGGCTATGTTGGAGATACAACAAGTGAAGTTATTACAAACTTTCCTGATTTTAAAAAAATCTATCTTATTGAACCAATAAGTGAAAATATCCGCATCGCAAAACGAGAACTTGGACATTTTAGAAACATAGAGTTTTTAATATGCGGTGTTTCAAACAAAAAAGAAACACTTTATTTTAATGAAGAAAAATCATTCTCTACACTTTACGGTAAAGGCACACAAAGTGTTCAAGTAGATACTATTGACAACCTTATAAATGAAAAAGTCGATTATATAAAACTAGACATCGAAGGTGCAGAACAAGATGCTATAGATGGAGCAAAAGAAACCATAAAACAGTATAAACCAATCCTAGCAATATGTATCTATCATAAAGCTGAGGATTGGTATAAAATACCTCAAAAAGTTCTAGCTGTAGAGAGTGCATATGATATTTATCTAAGACACTATATGGAGGGTATCTTTGAAAGTGTTATGTACTTTCTTCCTCATAAATAATTAAATTAAAAGCCAAAAAAGTGTATCCTTACATTACTAAATGACACCCCTAATTACAAGGACACAAATGGTTAAGTCACTCCGTGGTATGAACGACATTTTAAGTGAGGATTATGAAAGATTTACTTACTTTATAAATCTTGCAACAAACATTGCACAAAGATATGGTTTTCACTTCATTGAGACACCTCTTTTGGAAGAAACAGCCCTTTTTAAACGCAGTGTTGGCGAATCTAGTGACATCGTGGGTAAAGAGATGTATCAGTTTACTGACAAGGGTGAAAATGATGTTTGCCTTCGTCCTGAGGGTACTGCTGGTGTTGTTCGTGCTTTTATCCAAAAAAAACTTGATAAAGCTGGAGGAATACACCGTTTCTTTTATCATGGTTCTATGTTTCGTTATGAAAGACCACAAAAAGGTCGTTTGAGACAGTTCCATCAGTTTGGTGTTGAGAGCTTTGGTGTTGATAGTGTTTATGAAGATGCTACTATGATTATGATGGTTGCTGATATACTTAAAGCTTGTGGCATTGGCTACAGACTCCAACTCAACTCTTTAGGTGATCAAAACTGTATGCCACAGTATCGTGACTCTTTAGTTGCATTTATTGAGACTTGTGAAGATGAGATTTGTGAAGACTGTAAACGCAGGAAAAGTACAAATCCTATTCGTGTGCTTGATTGTAAAAATGAAAAATGTCAATCTCTTTACATAAAAGCACCAAAACTTTTAAACTCTTTATGTGAAGGTTGTGAGAGTGACTTTAGTAAACTCAAAAAAATCTTAACAGACAACAACATCGCTTATGAAATAGACACAAACCTTGTTCGTGGGCTTGATTACTACTCAAAAACTGCATTTGAATTTGTGAGTGACAACATCGGCAGTCAAAGTGCTATTGCTGGGGGTGGACGTTACGACAGACTTGTTGAGTTTTTAGATGGACGAGCCACTCCAGCCGTTGGTTTTGCGATGGGCATTGAGCGACTAATGGAGCTTATTGTTATGCCAGAGTCAGCTAGAGAGGGTTATTATATCGGGGCTATGGATGAAGAAGCTGTTGATTTAGTTGTAAGTCTAACACATGCAAAACGCAGCACCGATAAAGCCACTTATGATTTTAAAGCAAAAAACTTAAAAAACCATCTAAAAGGTGCTGACAAAGTGAATGCAAGATTTTGTTGCGTCATTGGTTCAAATGAGCTAAAAAATGGTACTATATGGGTCAAAGATTTAGAAGCTAAATCAGAAAAATTTGTATCACTCAAGGAATTTTAAATGTCTATAATACAAGGAGCTTGGGATTTTTTTATATACTTTATAGAATTTTTTATTCTTGCGGCATTTGTAGGGATTTTATATCTTTATATTTATGATAGATATGTTCAACGTAAGCATGCTTTGCTTATCAACTATCCTGTTATTGGACGAATGCGCTATGTTTTTGAAACTCTCCGTGAGCCGCTACGACAATACTTTGCTGAAGAGAGTTTTTATGAGTCTAAAGATAAAGTCGACTGGGTTTATACTGCTGCAAAGGACAAACCAAACTATCAATCATTTTCAGTAAATCAGCCTTTTGCTGGTTCACGTTTTATTATAAAACATGCTTCTAGTGTTCTTAATGAAGATGAAGTAAGTGATGATACAACAGTAATTTTTGGAGAAAATAGAGAATTGCCTTTTATCTCCCAAACTCCAATCATTCGTTCTGCTATGAGTGATGGTGCTTTAAGCCCAGAAGCTGTTCGTGCATTTTCTTTAGCTGGAAAAAATTCTGACCTTACAATAAACACCGGAGAAGGTTCACTTACATCCAATCACCTTTTCACCCTCAAACCAGATGTAAAAAATGATAAATACCTTGAAATAGTTCAAACTACATCTTTTGCGGATACAGCATATAGAATAGGAAGCTTTTTATTTAATCATAAAGTTGCTCTAAAATGGTATAGAAATATCTTGCTCAATAAAAAAACACAGAACACTTACATTTATGACACTACATCTCATGTACTCTTTCGTGTAAATTGGAAGGCTCCTTTAGTAGATTTCCCAAAAACTGTACCTGAAAGTTTACCAAATATGATTTTTCAAATGAGTTCTGGTCTGTACGGGGTTAGGGATGAAAACGGTCAATTTGATGAAGATAAATACCAAAAAGTTATGTCATTTTGTCAAATGACAGAAATCAAGATTGCTCAAGGTGCAAAACAAACTGGTGGAAAACTTGCAGCTGCAAAAGTAAGTGCAGATATTGCTTACTATAGAGGTGTTCCTGAGGGTAAAGATGTTTTTTCACCTAATCGTTTTCCATATGCAAACTCAACAGAAGAATTACTTGATTTTATAGAAAGACTTCAAAAACTTTCAAAAAAACCAGTTGGTTTTAAAATTGTTATTTCAGATGCAAATGAGGTTGCTGGCATGGCGGCTCTTTTAGAAGAGCGAAAACAGCAAGGAAAAAGTTTACCAGACTTTATAACGGTTGATAGTGGTGAGGGTGGAAGTGCTACTGCACCACTTGAACTGATGGAGTCAGTTGGTCTTACAACAAACAATGCTCTTTATGTTTTAGATACAATGCTCAAACAATTTAATGTTCGCAAGGATATTAAAATCATCGCAAGTGGTAAAATTTTAACACCAGATGATGTAATTATTACAATGAGTATGGGTGCAGATGCTATTGGAATTGCTCGTGGATTTATGATGAGTGGAGGATGTATTCGTGCTCGGATGTGTTCTGGTTTTGGTTCGCATGTTTGTCCAGTTGGACTTGCAACTCAAGATGAGAAAAAACGTGCTTCGTATCTTGTTGTCAAAGAAGGTATCGAAATAGGAAATTATCATAAAAATTTAGTTAAAAGCATGAAAGTTGTTCTTGCTGTTATGGGATTGAAAAGTATTAAAGAGTTAAACAGAGACAGACTTACTTTTAAAAATCGTAATGGCGAAATATATTTTGATGTTGATGTTTACTTTAGACAAAAATTACACCTTTAGGATAAATTTAATGAAAAATTTCGGTCTTGATATTTGGTCAAATAAAAACTTTCTTATAGAAAATGGAGAGATAAAGCTTAACTATAAGTGTATGCCCTCTCTCCTTGAAATCACGAACAATATTCGTTCAAATGATGTAAAAGGTCCTATCCTTCTGCGTTTTCCGCATCTTATCAAAAAACAGATAAAAACACTTTATTCTTACTTTGATAAAGCGATAAAAGCAAATAACTATAAAGGCAGTTTTAATGCCGTATTTCCTTTAAAAGTAAATCAATTTCCTTCAGTTGTTGAAGCCATTACGCAACAAGGTAAGAAATACAATTATGGTCTTGAAGCTGGAAGTAAAGCAGAACTTATCCTAGCAATGAGTAAAACACCAAAAGGTGCAAACATTACAGTAAACGGATTTAAAGATAAAGAGATGCTTACTCTTGCATTTATTGCAGCACAAAGTGGTCAGAATATTACTATCACGATTGAGGGACTTAATGAATTAGAAACAATTATAGCTGTTGCCTTCGAATCAAATCTAAAAGTACCAAATATCGGTATACGAGTGCGCTTACATAGTACAGGAAGTGGAATTTGGGCAAAAAGTGGAGGTATGGATGCAAAATTTGGTCTTACCTCGACTGAAATAATAGAAGCTATAAAACTCCTTAAAAATGCAAAACTAATCGATAAACTTCATATGATTCATTTTCATATTGGCTCACAGATGGCAGATATTGCCCCTCTTAAAAAAGCACTCCGCGAAGCTGGAAATATTTATGCAGAACTTAAAAAACTAGGTGCAAATAAACTCTCTAGCATTAATATCGGCGGAGGGCTTGCAGTAGAGTATGACCAACACCAAGCTTCTTGTTCACGAAACTACTCCATAGATGAATTTTCTAGTTCAGTAGTCTTTTTGCTCAAAGAGATTATGGATGCAAAAAATGTTGCACACCCTAATATATTTACAGAATCTGGTCGTTTTATTGTCGCTTCACATACTGTGCTTATCACTCCTGTTTTAGAACTTTTTACACAAGATTTTCAAGAAGAGCTTTTAGACTTTAAAGAGAAAAATCCACCGCTTGTAACAGAACTAATAGAACTTAACAAACTCTTAAATAATGCAAACTGTATAGAGTATCTTCACGATGCACTTGACCATATGGAATCACTTTTTACTCTTTTTGATTTAGGATACATTGACTTGCGAGACCGCTCTAATGCTGAGATTTTAGTGCATAATATTATTAAAAAAGCACTCTATTTAAAATCAGCCAACCCTACAAATGAGTTAGAACAACTTCAAAGTAAACTCCAAGAACGTTACCTTATTAATGCTTCTGTATTTCAAAGTCTTCCTGATTACTGGGGGCTTGGTCAAGACTTTCCTGTGATGCCTATTCATCATTTAAACACAACACCTCTAAGAGCAGCTTCACTGTGGGATATCACTTGTGATAGTGATGGAGAGATTGGTTTTAACCCTGAAAAACCACTTTACCTACATGATGTAAATATTGATGAAGAAGATTACTTTTTAGCTTTTTTCAATGTTGGTGCTTATCAAGAAACACTAGGCATGAATCATAACCTTTTTACACACCCTAACGAATATACTATAAACATTACTGATACAGAGTATACCATTACAAATCCTATTGAGTCAAAGAATATTTTAGATATTTTAGATTCTATTGGTTACAACAAAAATGAAATTTTAAACAAGCTTAAGGAAGACCTACAAAATAGTAGTTTTAGTACAGAAAAAGGAAAAAGTGATACACTTTTGGAATTAGAAACCCTTCTGCAACAAAATGGCTATCTAAGAACTACAAACTAATAGGAAAAACAACTTGGGACTATACAGTGATATACGAGAAGACTTTGCGAATGCTTACAGAAATGACCCTGCTCTTAACTCTAAAATAGATTTTTTATTTAACTATCCAGGTGTTTGGGCTATTGCTTGGTATCGTTTAGCACATAGACTTTACAAATCAAATTTTAAAAGATTAGCTCGTATTGTTATGGGATTAAATCAAATTGTTACAAGTATCGATATTCACCCAGCCGCTGTAATCGGACAACGTGTTTTCATTGATCATGGAGTTGGAGTTGTGATTGGTGAAACTGCTATTATTGAAGATGATGTACTTATCTATCAGGGTGTAACTCTTGGCGGTGTCTCACTCAATCATGGTAAACGCCACCCTACCGTAAAAAGAGGTGCTGTTATTGGTGCTGGAGCTAAAATACTTGGAAACATAATCATCGGAGAACAAGCAAAAATTGGAGCAAATTCTGTTGTCGTAAAAGAAGTACCTGACTGTTCAACTGCCATTGGTATTCCTGCACATGTTATTGAAAAAGGCCGTTGTACTGATCCATTTATGCATAATATGCTTCCAGACATTAACAAAGAGATGTTTGAATACCTCCTAAAACGTGTTGCGATATTAGAACATATTTTAGTAACTGACAACAAAGAAGTACTAGAAGAAGACTTAGAGCTTGAAAATATCTACGAAGCTTTCATTACAGCAATGAAAAATTAAAGTTATATATATTATAAATTAAGTATAATTACTCCATCATTTCATCTAAGGAAGTTTTATGCTTACTAACCGCATTAACACACTATCTGAATCTATAACGATTGCTATAACAACACTTGCTCAAGAGCTTCGTGCTGAAGGAAAAGATATATTAAGTTTTTCAGCAGGAGAACCTGACTTTGATACTCCTCGAGTAATCAAAGATGCAGCTATTGATGCTATAAACAATGGTTTTACAAAATATACAGCTGTTGATGGTATCCCAGCTCTTAAGACTGCAATTGCGAACAAACTTGAGAAAGATAATGGCTTAACTTATAATGCAAAACAAATCATCGTTAGTAATGGTGCTAAGCACTCTTTATTTAACCTTTTTTCAGCAACTATTGAAGAAGGTGATGAAGTTATCATACCTGCACCTTACTGGGTTACTTACCCTGAACTAGTAAAGTATTGTGGAGGGAGTGTTGTTGAGATTCATACCGATGATGCATCTGCATTTAAAATCACTCCAGAGCAACTCAAAAGTGCTATAACACCCAAGACGAAGATGCTTGTTCTAACAACACCATCAAACCCTACTGGTTCAGTGTACTCAAAAGCAGAGCTAACTGCTTTAGCAAAAGTTTTAGAAGGTACAGATATTATCGTTGCTAGTGATGAGATGTATGAGAAGCTTATCTACACTGGAAGCTTTACATCAGCTGCCGCTGTAAGTGAAGATATGTTTAAACGCACTGTAACTATCAACGGTCTAAGTAAATCAGTAGCAATGACAGGATGGCGTTTTGGGTATATGGCTGCTTATGATAGTGAGCTTATAAAAGCAACTAAAAAGCTACAATCACAAAGCACATCTAACATTAACTCTATTACTCAATATGCTGCTATCGTCGGGCTTAATGGTGATGCAGATGACGATATAGAGATGATGAGAAAAGAGTTTGCTAAACGCCGTGATGAAGCTGTTAAACTTTTTAATGACATAGAGGGTTTAAGTGTTTTTAAACCTGATGGTGCATTTTACCTTTTTGTTAACATTAAAGAAGTAAGTTCTGATTCACTCAAATTTGCTAAAGATTTACTTGCACAACAAGAAGTAGCAGTTGTTCCAGGTGTAGGTTTTGGAAGTGAAGGTTATTTTAGATTTAGTTTCGCAACAGATATGCAAACTATTAGAACAGGTATAAAAAGAATTGAAGAGTTTGTAAAAACTCTTTAAATATTATTATTCATTATAATGAGCAAAAGCCCATTATAATGGCAGGGGCTAAAGTTCCTAAAAGCTACAAAAAAACAAGTTTTTTGAGAGAAAAAGTTATTGAAGATCTTTTAAAGCTTTTATAACTTCTTCTAAGTTTTCCATCGGAAGATGAACTTTCCACTCCGGAGATTCTGCATTTCCAGCTAAAGAGATACCGACACTTGCAACAATACCACTTCCCTCTCCGTAAGGTTCTACAATTTTAGTTACTGATATAACACCTTTTTTTGTTCCATGTAAAGCGATTGTTTGAGACATTTAAAATCCTTGTATAAGTTATTTCAATAGTCTAGCAATTTTCACCTGAAGTTTTAGCCATTTTCTATGATCCATCAAAGGAAATCCAGCAAAAGTTTTTCCACTCTCTTTAATATCGTTACTAATACCAGCTTTGCCAGCAATAGTTGTAAAAGGAGCAACACTTAAATGCCCTGCACTAGCTGACTGACCACCCATTACTACATTTCTACCAAGGTTAGTTGAACCTGCTAATCCAACCTGAGCAGCAAGAACAGAATACTCACCAATCTCGCAGTTATGTCCAACTTGAACAAGATTATCTATACGAGAGCCTCTCTTGAGTCTTGTACTTCCAAAAACAGCACGATCAATACTTGTATTGCTACCAATCTCAACATCATCCTCAAGAACTACATTTCCATTTTGATAAATTTTTGTATGCTCGCCTCTGTTATCAGTAGCAAAACCAAAACCATCAGAACCAATGACACTATTTGCATGAATGATACAATCATTCCCAACAAGGCAATCTCTATAGATAGTTACATTTGGGTAAAGTATCGTGTTGTCACCAATAACGGCTTCAGCACCCACATAAACATGTGCTAAAATAGTACAGTTTTTACCTATCTTTGCTCCCTTAGCTATCTCTGCTTTTGGTGAAACTTTTGTACCTTCACCAATAATAGCATCCGCTAAAGTATCATCTTCTATCACTGGTGCAAAATATTTTGAGAGTCTCGCCATAGAAAGGTAAGCATGCTCAACAACTAAAGCAACTGCTGTTGAGGGAAGATGTTTTACTAAAGAAGCCGATATTATGACAGCTGCTGCTTGAGTCTCTTTTATGTCTTTTATATATTTTGAGTTTGCTACAAATGAAACTTCATGTGCCGTAGCATTTTTTAAAGTATTCATACCAGATATTTCTACATCTGTTGCATTAAACTCTGTTTTTAAAATCGATGCTATTTCACTTAGTTTCATAATATACTTATCTCTCTAGTGCGACAGCACCACTTCTAACGATCTCTTTAGGATTAAAACGCTTAATAGCTTTTAGAAAGTGTTCAATTCTCGCTGACTCATCCGCAACCATAGCAATCACAACATTTTCACCTACATTAACTATCTTACCGTTGTAAGCTTGACATAATGTATCAATATCTGTAATATTTTCTGTAATAGGAAACTTTACTAATGCCATCTCTTTTTCAACAATATCAGCATGTTCGTACACTCTTAAAACAGGAATAAGTTTATGCAATTGCTTAGTAATTTGTTCAATTACACGAACAGAACCCGCAGTTACAATAGTTAAACGCGAATATTTACTATCTGGAATAGGAGCAACTGTTAAAGATGTAATATTATAACCACGACCAGAGAAAAGGTTTGTGATACGAGAAAGTACACTCGCTTCATTTACAACGATAACAGAAACTACTCTTCTTTCATTACTATCAGTCATTATTTTTTCTCCTTTTTCTCTAATAACATCATGTTAAACAGACTTCCACCTGCTGGAACCATCGGCATAACATTCTCAAATCTTTCAACGATTACTTCTATAAATGTAACAATATTTTTCTCAACTGCATCTTTAAGTGCTGCATCAAATTCTTCTTTTGTTTTTACTCTATACCCTATTCCACCAAAAGCTTCTGCAAGTTTTACAAAGTCAGGCTGTACGGAAAGGTCTGTTTCAGAGTGGCGTTTATCATAAAAAAGTGTTTGCCATTGACGAACCATTCCAAGAAAGTTATTATTTAAAATAATGTTAATAACTGGTATTTTTTTCTCAACCGCTGTCATTAATTCTTGAACATTCATTAAAATAGAACCATCACCCGTAAAGTTAATAGAAGTCTTCTCAGGCATTGCTGCTTTAACACCCATTGCCGCTGGAAAACCAAAGCCCATTGTTCCAAGTCCACCAGATGTTATCCATTGGCGAGGACGAGTAAATGGATAAAACTGTGCAGACCACATTTGGTGCTGTCCAACATCAGTTGAGATATTTGCACTATCACCAAGAAGTTCACCAACGCGTTTTATTACCCATTGTGGTTTGATTCTATCTGTATCTTCATGAAATGTAAGTGGGTGTAACTCTGCAAAATTCGAGATAGTTTCTCTCCATGATTCATAGTCATCAGAATCAATTCTTTCCACATGTGTGAGCATCTCATTTGCAACATTTTTCAAATCTCCAACTATTGGATAGTCTGCGTTTACAAGCTTTGAGATAGATGCAGGATCTATATCTACATGAATAACATCAGCATTTTTAGCAAATTCTGAAAGTTTACCAGTAACACGGTCGTCAAACCTTGCACCAAGACCTATAACTAAGTCTGTCTCACTCATCGCCATATTTGCAGCATACGAACCGTGCATACCAAGCATACCAATTAGTAATTCATCATCAAAACTTAACACACCTCGAGCCATCAATGTTTCAACAGCTGGGATACCTGTTTTATGGATTAGTTCTTTTACTTCAGCTGCAGCATTAGCATTGATAACACCACCACCAAGATAAAAAAGAGGACGTTTCGCATTAGCTATTGCTTCCATCGCTTTTTTAATCTGACGAGGATTTCCTTTTACATGTGGTTTGTAAGTTTCTAATTCTAACTCTATATCATAATCAAACTCTGCAATCTGTGCTGTAACATCTTTTGGAATATCTACATGAACAGGACCTGGACGACCACTGCGAGCGATGTAAAATGCTTCTTTAAGAACACGAGGTAAATCTTTCGCATCTGTTACAAGATAGTTATGTTTTGTACAAGGACGAGAGATTCCAACAGCATCAATCTCTTGAAAACCATCTGTACCAATAAGACTCATTGGAACTTGACCAGAGACAACCACTAAGGGAACTGAGTCCATATATGCATCTGCTAAACCTGTTACTGCGTTTGTAAAACCAGGACCTGATGTAATGATTGCTACTCCAACTTTTCCACTTGCTTTTGCATAACCTTCTGCTGCATGAATAGAAGCTTGCTCGTGACGATTTAGTATGTGTTGAAAGCCATTTTGTTTGTATATCTCATCATAGACATTCATAATTGCTCCACCAGGGTAGCCAAAAACTGTGTCTACACCTTCAGCGATAAAAGCTTCGATAACCATCTGTGCACCGCTTATTTGCATGAAAAGTCTCCTCTAATAATTTGTAAATTTAAAATTCGCTAATTATAGGTAAAACTAGCTATATTTGAGGTTAAAAAAGGAGGTAATATCTAGGCTAAAACCTAATCTAAGATTGAGTCCACAATCATAGCAGGTCGCCACATACTTAAAGAACCTTTAGTAAGACTTTCAAGTAAAAGTTTTGATTCAGGGTATCTCTTTTTAAAGATGTTAAAAAGGTTTTCTATTTGGTCTTGTAAACCAAAAGAAAGCATATAGTTTTTTATACCATTTTCTATATCATATTGATCTTGTTTTGCTTTAATTGCATTTTCTAATTGCACCATATAACACCATCCAAAAACGGTGCCTATAGAAGCATATTTTGAACTAACTTTCATATATTTTTCAAATGCTATTTCAACACCTTTAGAGTTACCTTGTACAGCTTGTTCATTGGCTTCTGCTAAATCATCACTCCACTCTTGATGCAATCTTTTTCCGTCATCAGTGTCATACAACTCTTCTGTAGTTGCTAAAAAATTATAAGCTAAAGCAATATCATTTTCCTCGATTGCATTAAAGAATTTTTGCTTATTTTCTATATCTAGCATCAACTCTTTTACTTCTTCTTTAAAGTCTGCAAAATCATGTAAAATTCGTAACATTTTAATAGCCGAGTGTGTATCCCCAGCAGCAATAGACTGTTGTGATTTTATATACAAAGTATCTCCATAATCCATAATAGTGGTGTATTCTGGAAACTCTTTTAAAAATGGATGTTGTTTGATAAGTTCAAAACAAATTTTAAAATCTTTTTGTCCAATTGAAACACGAAATCGCTTGTATACTTCACCTTCTGTTAAAAGTTCTTGAATCAGTTTTGTTTTTTCACTAATACCTCTGTAAGGTGCTAAAATCTCTTTTGCTTGATCTGCTCCTCTTGGTTGCAGGGCATATTTTTGAGCTTGTGCAAAAGCTTTTCTCCAATTTTTTTCTAATGCTTTATATATATTAGAATCTTTATACGAAGGATATTTATTTACTAAGCCATAAGCCAAAGGAAGTTTTCCTTGTTTAGCCAGTGCTTCAAATTTTGAAAACTCTTCATACTCTAGAAGCACTCTTTGCATAATTTTATTTTTATCAGGTATATTTTTAAAATGTTTAAAAAGAGCTATTGCTGTTTTTTTATCCCCTTTTTGCAAATACAATTTTGCTTTTTTAAGAGTTGTTTCCCACATATTTGCAACTAAGCCATAAATTTTTGTATGTGCTAATATAGGGTTGACTTCAGCCGCCTTTTGGATGGCTGTAAATGCTTTTTGTTTCAAAAGTTCATTGAGTTCTTCTTCACCTTCGTAAATATTATAAACATGCAACATGCCATCCTCTGTTCCTATGATCAATTCATCTGTCTGTGAATTAAATGTAAGTGCAGTAATAGTCGATGAAAGTTTAATGTATTTTTTAGATAAAAGTTCATAAGTATTTAAATCATAGAGAAGAATATAGCCTAAGGCTGTCCCTATAAATAAAAATTTGTTTTCTTTATCTGCTATCATTTGGGTTACATCGTCATGAACACCATTTAGGCGTTCCAAAACTTTCGCTGCTTGTATATCCCAAATAATCACTTTTGCATTTTTATCAGAACTTACTAGTCTGTTGTGTCCTAAAAAAAGTAATTTCATAATAGGTGCAGCATGTGCTTTTAATTTCCCTTTTGGGTTCATTGTTGCGATATTAAAAAGAGATATTTTTTTATCATAACTAGCAGTTGCTACCCAATTTGAGTTTGGACTAAAAGCGATATCGTTAATAGTATCGACATGAACTGGTAGTGTAAAAACCAACCTTCCTGTTTTGATGTCAATAACAAATGTTTTGCCATCATCTCCACCAGAAAACATATATTTTCCATTGGGAGAAACACCGACACATGAAACTTCACCATGATGCCTATCAACTTTTGCAAGTGCTTTTTTGGTTTTTGTATTATAAAGTCTTGACTCTTTACAATCTGCACTTGCAGTTGCTAAAAATTGTCCATCATTACTGCATGAAAGCATATTTGATTTATATCTGATGTGCTTTATATTAACTTTAAAACCAGATGCCAACTCATATGTAGGTAATGCTAAATAACGGATAGTTGTTTCATTATCAATGACTAATAACCTATTATTATCTAATACTTTTATAAGGATTATAGGGTTTTTTAGATTTAATGTTTTAACAGCTTCCATAATTTCAATCCCTTAAGTAACCTTCAGATTTGAGTGCTTTATGTATATCGACTTGATGCTCTTCACCTTTAGTTTCCATGTGAACTGTAACATTTGCATCACCATAATCAAGTGATATAGATGTTCTATCATAAGAAATATGAACAATATTCGCATTGAGTTCTTGAAGTATCTGAGTAAATCGCATAAGAGAGCCTGGCTTATCTACTAAAGTTACTGTTACTTTCATCTTACGACCAGATTTTAAAAGACCTTTTTCGATGATAACAGAAAGCAGTGTAACATCCATGTTTCCACCACTTAAAACAACAGCAATCTTCTTACCTTTTAAATGCGGTAATTTGTTATGTAAAAGTGCGGCAACGCCAACAGAACCAGCCCCTTCAACCACGAGCTTTTGGCGTTCAAGTAAAAATAAAATCGCACTTGCTATCTCTTCATCGTCTACACTAATTATTCTATCAACAGATTCCAAAGCTTGTGCCAATGTTATAGGAGAAGTATCACGTACAGCTATGCCATCGGCTATGGTTCTTACACTCACACTATCAATAGGCTTTTTCAAATCAAATGAATTTTTAAACGCAGGAGCACCAGAAGCACTTACACCAATAACTTCAATATTTGGATTTTTTGCTTTGATTGCACTTGCCATGCCAGCGATGAGTCCACCACCGCCAACAGGTATAATTACAGCATCCAAATCATTTGCCGATTCCAGTATCTCTAATGCAACTGTACCTTGTCCAGCCATCACCTCTACATCTTCAAAAGGGTGGACAAATGTTAGCTGATTTTCTTTTCCATACTCTAAAGCATAAGCATAAGCCTCGTCATAGTTTGCACCACGAAGAATAACCTCAGCACCATAATGTTTCACACCATTTACTTTTGTAAGTGGTGTTGATTCTGGCATAATAATCACAGCTTTAATCCCAAATCTACTTGCAGAAAAAGCAACGCCTTGTGCATGATTTCCAGCACTTGCCGCTACAACTCCTGAGTCTCTTTCTGCTTCACTTAAAGTAGCTATTTTATTATAAGCACCACGAAGTTTAAAAGCACCCGTATTTTGAAGATTTTCTTTTTTTAAAAATACTTGCATTTCGACAATTTGACTTAAATGAGGAGCATAAGAAAAAGGAGTGTTAACCACTACTTCTTTTATGCGTTGTTGTGCATCTTCTATACTTTGTAAACTTATCAACAGTTATACCTGAAGTGCTTTATGGTCTACCATAGTACATTGGTTTTGTACTACTCGCATGCCAGCATCTTTTGCTTTTTGTGCCGCTTCATTATTTACTATGCCTTTTTGGGCCCAAAAAACTTTTACATCACCACGAGCGATACATACATCAGCAATAGGATCAAGTGCGGCAGGTTTTCTAAAGATGTTTACCATATCTATAGCAAATGGAATATCTACTAAAGATTTATAAACTGTTTCACCTAAGATAGTTTCACCTTTTGGATAAACGGGAACTATCTTATAACCTACGCTTTGTAAGTAAGTCGCAACTTTGTTACTATCTTTAGTAGTATCAGGTGATAAACCTAAAACAGCTATAGTTTTCACATCATCAAAAATCTCTTTAATTTCTTGCATATTTGAATTTACAGTTGGGAATTCACACTCCATTTATAGTCCTTTATGTATATCTAATTGTTATTTAAAAATTATTATATCAAAAAAATAACAATTTTTCATTTATAGTGCATTCAATGTCTTATACTCATGTAGTGCAAAGTCATCTGTCATACCACTTATGTAGTCAATTATTAGCCTTACTCTGTAATACCACTCCATAATTTTAAACTCTTCTATCTCCACATCAGCAAGTAATTTCACATCATTTTTATAAGCTACGATTTGTTTAGATGAGACTCGTTTGATTAAACGCATAGAGATAAAACACTCTATACTTTTGTCTTCCAACAAAGCATTAAAATCTTTTACTTCTAACTCAAGTAATGGTTTGTAACTATTTAACAAGCCATTGACAATACTATAACCTTGAAGCTCTAACTCTTGCACATCTTTGTTTTGATAGATATGTTTTACTGAAATGTTTTGTAAAATTTCAACAGCTTTATAGTACTTGCTCTTTTTATCGTACTCAAGTAGTGCAGAGTTAAATGAACCGTTAAAAATGGCTTCATGATTCTCTAAGTATATATCTACAACATGGTAAACCAATGAAGTGACAAGCTTTGCTCGTACGAGTGTAAAAAACATGCTAAACTGATACGGTTCTTCATCCTCTTTGGCTTGTTTATATCTCTCCTCAATTACTTCTAAAAGATAATTTTCTCCCTCTTTTTCACACTCATTTTTTATATGGTTATATACCTCATCTAAACTCAGTATCCCTTTTTCAACGCTATCTTCCAAGTCGGCAGTAAGATAAGAGATATCATCCGCTGCTTCCATGATGTAAGTGATGGGAAATCTATGTCCAGATGCTACATCCAATGCTTTTTGAACTTTTTGTATAAAATCTTTTTCGCTGTAGTAAAACCCGGGTTTTTTTCTTAGATAGTCTAGTGAAGTATCTTGCATTTTATCTTCAAACGCACCTCTGGTGTATTTGAGTACCGATAAGATTTGAGTATAGGAAAGGTTAAGACGTTGGAGTTTTGTAATGACTCTAATGGCTTGTGCATTTCCATCATAGTTACAAATATCTTTAACGAGTGTATCTCTTAATTCTTTAGTCTCCTCAGAGTTTGCTTCAAAAGCATTCAAGATTGGCAAAGCATTGTTTTTCATCCACTTGTTGATTGTCTGTTCTGCAAAGTGTCCAAAGGGAGGGTTTCCTATATCGTGTAAAAGACTCGTCATTTCAGCCGTTGAAACAAAAGCATTTTCAAGCTCATCTAGTTTATACTTTTGTAGCCCCTCTTTTTTTAGCTTTGTGAGTATTGTTTTAGAGATAAACCGAGCCGTCTGTCCCACTTCTAGTGAGTGAGTAAGTCGTGTTCGAATTGAAGCGTTGAGTTCCAATGCGAACACTTGCGTTCTCTTTTGCAGTCTTCTAAACGCAGGCGATGAAAGTATTCTCCCTCTATCACTCTCTATGGAAGCATCTATATATTTTGCAGCATTAAATTCTCTGTCTAATGTAAACTTTTTAGTGTAATCAACCATCTACTACCTCTTTTAGTTTTCTAAGAACCTCTATGCTAAAGTATCAAGCTTGCAGTATGCAAGCAGTACAGTACTTGTTATAACTTTGGTTCAAGTTTAAAGTACAATCATTTTCTATAGCTATACTAGCAATCATTAAGTCCATGTCAACAATTATATTAGCACTTTTTTTCAACCTTGCTTTTTCTTTTGCAAAGATAAGACTCGATGTTTTAGTAAATTCCAATACTTTGAAACTATCTAAAACATCGAGTCTTATCATCATAGATGGGTTAACCTTAGCTGTTTTGTTTTTGATATAATAACATTATTGCCATCCTATGGCAATATATAGGATTAAAATGACTGCTACTCAAAAAAACGAACTAAAAGAACATATAAAAAATGAACTAATCTTTTTAAAAAATGAAATCAGTGAGCTTTTAGAAAAGACAAAACCCATCGCACCTGATTGCTCTTTAGGACGGCTTACTCGTGAAGAGATGATGATAGAACAACAGATATACATTCACTCTTTACATGAAGCAGAGATACGAATCAACAAACTCAAGTTTGCTCTTTCAAAAGTTGACAAAGAAGAGTATGGCGTTTGCATGGAGTGTGAAGAAGATATAGCTTTTGAGCGACTTTTACTTTTACCAGAATCAACACATTGTGTGCCATGCAGGACAGAACTAAATTTATAACTAAGGAAATTTATGAACACTCACAACGAAAAAAACATTATAGAAACTTTTAAAAATTTTGATAACGACAAATATAGTCTCATCCTCTCAACAACTAGTATAGACAATGAGCCATTAACAAGCTACTCCCCTTTTGTAAAACTAGATGAAGATTACTATATAAGTGTTAGTGCAAATATGCCTCACTTTGCAAACATGATACAAACAAAAAAAGCTCATGTTCTTATCATCGAGGATGAAGCGACAGCTGGACATATATATGCTCGAAAAAGAGTTTACTTTAGTGTAGATTGTAAAGTTGAAGAAGATACTGAAAAGATATTTAAACTCTTCGATGAGAGATACGGAGATAAGCTCTCTTTTTTAAGAGAGATGAAAGATTTTAAAATCATAAAGCTAACACCAAAAGAAAAAAGTTTAGTTCTTGGTTTTGGTGCAGCTTATAAAATGGGAACAGATGGAAAGTTGGCTAACAAAAACATTAGCCATAAATAAGCACACTACTCTTCTTTTTTATTTACTTCCATAAAAACAGGCTCTGAAAAGTTTGGAACATCATCGTATGAAAATACTGCATAGTATTTATGTACTTTTATGTCTCCAAAATTATCGTAAGTATAACTATCTATGCCACCATAAAGTTTCTGCCCATCATAAGGGGAAGATGGCACTCTAAATGGATTTTTCACAACAATAACACCTTGAAAACCATCATCTTCAGGGTTGTCCCATGTTAATTTTATTTGTCCATTATCTATAGTTTGTTTCAAGTTTTTCACTTGTTCGGGAGGATTACGTCGCTTTTTAATATAGTTAAGAACTAATGACGGTCTCTTGATTCGTTTTGAATCTATCCAACTTACACTTTGGTTTTTTGAAAAATCTTTCTGTGATGAAGCAGAAATGACAAACTCTACTTTTAAATCATCATTTGCACTATGAAGCATTTCACTAATAGCATAAGTATCAAAAACAAATCTTTGACTTGATGACTCTTTTAAGTCTGATACACTTACATCATACCCTATTCTCTCAATAATATGTCTTGCTTGAATTTTTTCAAATGTTTTGTCACCAACACATGGAACAATCATTTCCAAATGGAAACGCAGGTCATTTAAAGCATTAATATTGTTTACTTCCAAATCAATATAGGCATTTGAAATTACAGTATTATCAACATCCGGCAAGTTAGAAAGATTAAACTCTATACAACCATATTGATGTTCTCCGTTAGCATCATAACCAACTAAAAGCTTATCTTCTATCACTTTTTCTTTTGTCACTGTATACTCAGAAGATGATTGTAAATCAATTTTTGCGTCTTCGATTGTATAAGATATATCAAGCTTTGGTCTAAAAGTAAGTCCACCACTAAATTCACCATATCCAATATCCCACTGCATCATTTGCGAGGATCTATCAAGTGGTAAAGATGTCGGACCTTCCATTCTAAAAAATGCCTCTCTGCGTTTAAGTGATTTTTGTAAAACATTTATCTCTTGTGCTGCAAATTTATAAGTTCGCCAAACTCCTTGTGCTAGTTGTGATGAAAGTGTTGGGTTTCCTATATAACTCAACATTTTTGCACTTTGAATCTCTTCAAAACTACTCAAGTTGTCTATATTTCTATCATCCATCTGCCCGACTCGCCACTCACCAAAATTTTCTATCTGCACAAAGACTCTATTCATAGGATAAAAGGAGATAGTAGCACTTGTTATAACTGCATTTTCAGGAACAGTACTCAATGAAAATCCACTAACTCCATAACAAACACCTTTACTTTGGCTAATCCCAACAAAAAGTGAATTAGTTCCAAAGTGTTCTTTATTCTTTTTTGTTTTTTCGCCAACATACCCTATTTTTTCAGCTACTGGATAGAGAATTTTAGAAAACATTCCATCAGCGGGTTTTGTTCTTGTTCTAACAATCTGAGCAAATGGTGATTTCACCTTTTTACTTTTACAAACCGCCCTTAGATAATAAGAATAATTTTTAGATGATTGGATGTGTTTATCTGTATAAGTCGTTGATTTAGTAATGGCTATTCTATTTGATGCTTGTGCATATCCTTTATGTTTTGAAGAACGATAAAGTTCATAATAAACATCTCCATCATAATTGTAACTCCAAGAAAGTTCAACTTCTTTTGAGCCAACAGATACGACATCAAAACTATCTACTCTTGGCAAAGATATTTCTTTGTGATAATTATTTACTTCAGAGAGAGCATACATCAAAGCAGGAATATTTTCATCTATATGTTCAGTCATATTTTCAACATAATCACTAATGTTTCTACTTCCGACTTCAGCAACTAATGCAAGTGCACCTAAGGAGTAATAATATTCTCTTCCACTTCCTGAGATAAGATGTGTAGGTGGTTTTCCCATATGAATACCATACTCACGACCTGACTCTTTTCGTATCTCTTCTGCCATGTTACCTGCGAGTAAATTTAAATCAACTGCATCCTCAGCATCTTCATGTATAAAGTTATGAGCAGGAAAAAATACATTTCCCTGTGAGTGATAATCAAGTGCGATAGTAATATTTTTATGAGAAAGTGCAAAATCACGCAAAGCTCTAGTTTCTGGTTCACTAAAAGGTTCTATCCCCGAATAAACATTTGAACTCATATTGTTGTTTTTAGAAAAGCCAATTTCAAAATTTCTGTTTAAATCAACACCATAACTTCCATCAAGATTTTTTCTTCTGTTTTTTCTCCAAAAAGAGAAATGATTACGAGAGTACTCAAACCCATCGGGGTTTGCACAAGGAACCATATATAGAGTAGATTTATCGAGTATGCTATTTAAAATAGGTTCATACTCAATATGCTCTAAAATATACTTTGCAAAACTAAGAGAAACTTCTATCCCAACCCACTCTCTTGCATGAATAGTTCCAGTAAAAAATAGAGCCGGTTTTTCTAAATTTGACTCTACATTTTTTGTAATCGTCACAGCAATAATATCTCGCTCTTCCCATGTCTTGCCAATAGATTCTACTTTAACAAGCTCTGGGTTTTTTCTTTGTGCCTCTTTAAAAAATGTTACACACTCATCATATGAACTATACTGTTGTCTCAATCTCTATCCTTGATTATTTTACAAACAATTTTGACCACGACTCAAATCTTTGTGGCGTTGTTTGTAAATGTTCCGATAATTCAGAAAATGCTTTTATGCTTTCTTCTTCTACAAGCTCTTTAATACTAACTGCCACATCTTCTTCCATACCTGAAAGTGTCATTAATTCTGTTAAAGATATTGTTCTAATGTTAAAAAGAGTTTCTTCTGAAATCTCAGATACACACTCTTTCTCATCTTCTGTCACTACAGATGGAATTTTATCTTCACTAAGAGGTGGTTTTATAGATGGAGGAACATCAGAAGGATTTGATTCGTCTGTAAGTTCCATATCTATATCTCCTTTATCTTCAAGCCAATAAGCACCGTCTGCTGAAGGAGCATATTTTGCAAAATAAAGATGTCTAAGAGTTCTCAACACTGCTGGATCCATTTTTCCAAGTTCTACCCAAGAGTAAAGTGGAACATGCGGTAATCTGAATTTTCCACCACTTAAATCCCACATGATGTACTGAGCAATCCAATCTCTTACATAAGGAAATGCAGCAAATGCAGTTGCACACTCTAAAATATATGGCTCATCAGTATTTTCATCTATGGCAATATCACAAGCCCAATACTCTGCTTTTGCAGCTTTTGATGCTTTAACAGCGAGTTCTAAAACATTCATTGGAACATTATCATAACTCATACTTCCACCCTGAGAAGTGTTTGTTATCCACTCACCCTCACCTGAGTATCTCCAAAATGCACATATAGGTTTATGCCCAATAAGCATAACACGGATGTCTCCACTGTCTTTAAGTGGAATACCATCTTGAGAGTAGACTGGTTTGTATTTTTTCTCTGCAAGTAATGCTTTTGCTTCTTTATAATCATCTACTTTATGAACAAAATACCCACCATAGTTTGATGGTCCGTAACTGCGTTTAACAATTTGAGGATAATGACAAGTTTTAAAATGTTCATCAGCCACTTTATCATCATAAGTTATTAGTGTTTTTGGTGCTTGAATATTATATTTTTCACAAAAAAGTGTTACATTCTCTTTAGACTTGTTTGAAAACTGTGTCTCTATTGAAGGAATAAATCTAACATTAGGAAGTGCTTGTGCTATTTCTTTAAAAGTTTCATATGCAGTTGCTGGGATATTACCAACAAGAACATCAATTTTTTTTCTTCTTACTTCATTAATAAATCTTGTTTTGTCATTTTTCCAGTGGTATGTAACCTCTTCAATTTTATCAGGCCAACCTTTAAAGTTACTATAATCAAAAAATCTCAATACATAATCTAAATATAAAAATCCTAACTTTGGAAGCTTTTGTGTTTGTGCCATTTTATTATCCTTTTTTCTTTGTTTTTCTATCTATAAGTTCTACTATAAGTTCTATTTTTTTGTCGTTAAAATCAAGTCCCATTTTTTCTTGTTCTGGTGTCGCAAATGCAGGGATGCCATTAACTTCAAGTACAACATATTCCTCTTTTTCTAAATCATATATTATATCAACACCTGCAATATCGAGTCCACAAGCTTTTGTGGCTTTTTTAGCTATTTTAATAATCTCATCATTAGCTTCACGCATAAAAACACTACCACCACTTGTTACATTTGTACGCCAATCAGTTCCGCTTGCTTTTCGTCCATAACAAGAAACAAATTCACCATCAACAATATCAACTCTAAAGTCTGTATTATCATATTTTATAAATTTTTCTACATAAGAATAACGTAAATCCATTTGATTTAAAAATGGCATAAGCATGTCTAAACTCGCTTCGTTTTCAATCTTAGTAAGACCTACTCCACCCCAACCATCAGTTGGCTTATAAACCATTTTATCCCATTTTTTGATGATTTTTTTCAAAGCTTCACTGTTATCACGATGACATAATTTATAATCAGCTGTTTTAACACCTTTGTTTCTTAAAACAAGTGAAGTATGAAATTTATCTTCACTAAGTGCAAATGAATGATAAGAGTTTATCATAGGTATCAAACGATCAAGTGCCTGATATAAATAAGTTTGATACTGTGTTTGTTCTCCAGCATTATAAGAGAAAAACAGATCTAATTTATCAACTTTTAAATCATTATAAAGAATATGACCATTTTCAGAAACACAATCATGAAGTCTTATATTGTTAATAGTTTTAATATCTCGTTCTGCTAGTTGTTCTATCATTTTTTTAGCGATTTTATCGCCGCCACTATTTGTGTACATCCACATTCCAATTTTTCTTTTTGACATAATATTTCTCCTTAAAAATTTAAATTTTTTATAAAATGAGTAAAAAGTTTTTCGCTTAATTCAATTCTGCTTTCAAAACTCTCTTTACTCGCTCTCTCTTTTACCGTATGATCACCATCACCAAATGGTCCAAAGCCATCAAGGGTAACCACTCCAACTGATGAAACTATATTTGCATCACTTACTCCACCTCTTTGCTCATAAGGCAATTCTATACCTGTAATATTTTTTATACTCTCAATAAGCTTTAAAGATTTATCTGATGTTTGCATTACATCGCGCTGAATACCACCAGAAAGTTTTGCACTACACCCTTCTACATGAGATGATGCAACAATTTCATCTACTTTTAAAAGGACTCTATCTCTTTCATCCGTCGTTGTATATCGTAACTCAAAAACGAGGTTTGCATGTGGTGATATAGTATTTGCACCTATTCCACCTTCTATCTTTCCGACATTGACCGTAGTTCCTTTTGCCAAATCAGTTAAGGCAACAAGTTTTTGAAGTTTATAAGATGCTTCTAAATTTGCATCATTGCCTTGAGTGTAACTGTTTCCAGCATGAGCAGCTTTTCCTGTAATATCTATAAAAAAAGTTCCAACACCTTTACGACCCGTTACCACTTCCATCTTCTCACCAGCTGCTTCATACACAAAACAATAATCATACTTTTTTGCTAACTTGGCTGTTAAATGCTTCGAGTCATCACTACCGCTCTCTTCATCACTTACTAAAAGAACATCTATATTTTGAATGTTTATATTTTTTTTATGAAGTTCTCTCAGTGCTTGAAGAGCTACGATATTTCCACCCTTCATGTCACAAACACCAGCTCCATACACCCAATCTTCATCTTGAGTGTATTCTTCAAATTTTCCTTTTGGAAATACAGTATCTATGTGTCCAAGTAGAAGAAGTTTTTTAGAATTGTTTGTGTGTTTTGAAGTATAGTACCTATGATTTCCAATCAATTCTCTTTCATAAATTTTGGTTTTAAAGCCAAGTGCTTCAAACCAAGTATCAAAAATTTCACCAACTTTATCTACACCCGCTTTATTTTGTGTAAAAGAGTTGATTTCAACAACAGTTTTTAAGTCATTTAGATACTGCATATTTGTTTCTCTCATAAAAGTATAGTTTTGCCATAATTATACTATATATAATACTAGATTATTGCATGAAAATTAAACATTAAACCTAAAATGCATAATATCTCCATCTTTCACTATATATTCTTTTCCCTCTAGTCTCATTTTACCAGCTTCTTTTGCTTTGGATTCTCCACCAAGCTCTACAAAGTCTTCAAAAGCTATAACTTCGGCTCGAATAAAGCCTTTTTCAAAGTCATTATGAATCGCTGCTGCTGCACGAGGAGCAGTAGAGTTTTGCTTAATCGTCCAAGCACGAACTTCTTTAACACCTGCAGTAAAATAACTCATAAGTCCAAGTTTATGAAAACCTTTGTGAATAATTTGTTCTAAACCTGACTCTTCTACACCTAAGTCAGTTAAAAACTCTTGTGCTTCATCTTCTTCAAGCCCTATAAGTTCTTCTTCAACTTTTGCACATAGTTTTATAAGTTCACAGTTATTTTTTTCTGCATGTTCCTTTAGTGCTATAACATATTTGTTATCTTCTAAAAGACCATCTTCATCTGTATTTGCACCATACATAATTTCCTTGTCAGTTAAAAAACGAACTTCATTTACAAGTTGTGCATACTCATCTGTATCTGTTTTATCATAATTACGAGCTAAGTTTCCATCACCTAAAAACTCTAAAAGTTCTTCTGCTATATCCAACACTGCTTTAGCACTTTTGTCAGCTTTTGCTTGTTTTTTTAGTCTCTCTATACGATTTGCAAGAACTTCTATATCTGCTAAGATAAGTTCCCCTTCAATAATCTCAACATCTCTTAAAGGATCGATACTTCCCTCATTGTGAACAATATTTTCATCATCAAAACATCTTACAATTTGAAGAATAACTTCTGTTTCACGGATGTTTGAAAGAAATTTATTTCCAAGACCTTCACCTTGTGAAGCTCCTTTTACAAGCCCTGCGATATCTACAAAATCAAGTGTTGAGTATTGGATTCGTTCAGGATTAACAATCTTTGCAAGTTCACCTAAACGCTTATCGGGAACGGGAACAACAGCCTTATTTGGCTCAATAGTACAAAATGGATAGTTTGCTGCTTCTGCGTTTTGTGCTTTTGTAAGTGCGTTGAAAGTTGTTGATTTACCGACATTTGGAAGTCCCACGAGACCGATTGCTAAACCCATAGATAAGCCTTTGTTAAATATTTTTTGAAATTATAGCTAAAAGTGTTTAGGGTTAACTTTTTTTGAATCTTTGTTTTATGAGAAGAAAGATGACAATGCAAAAAATGCATTGTCATTAAGAGAGGTGGTAAAAATTAAACTGGTTTGATTGTTACATCATACTTATCTTGAGCAACTGAACGCTCTTCTAAGTGGTAACCTTCGATTTCGTTAAAGTTTAGGTATTTGTAAACTGCATCCTCTTTTCCAGCGAGTTTTGATGGAACGATACTCATATACTCTTCAACTGTAGGGATACGACCAAGTTTTGCACATACAGCAGCAAGCTCTGCAGAACCAAGATAAACTTGAGTACCTTTGCCTAAACGGTTGTCAAAGTTACGAGTAGATGTTGAAAAAACAGTAGAGCCAACACGAGCTGAAGCTTGGTTACCCATACATAATGAACATCCTGGAACTTCTGTGTGAGCTTCAATAGCTTTATACACATCATAGTAACCTTCGTTAATGAGTTGTTGCTCATCCATTCTAGTTGGTGGAACAATCCAGAATTTTTCAACTGCAACAGCAGACTCACCACGCATAACTTCACCAGCTGCACGATAGTGACCGATATTTGTCATACAAGAACCTAAGAACACTTCGTGTAACTCAGTTCCAGCAACTTCACTTAGAAGTTTTACATTATCTGGGTCATTTGGACAAGCTAAAATAGGTTCAGTTATAGTGTTAAGGTCGATGTTGATTACTGCAGCATACTCTGCATCAGCATCTGGTTTCATTAGAGATGGGTTTGCTAACCACTCTTTCATTTTGCCAACACGACGAGCTAAAGTACGACTATCTTCATAACCATCAGCTATCATAGACTCTAAAAGAACTACATTTGATTTTAAGTACTCTTCGATTGGAGCAGTGTTTAAAAGAACTGTACAAGCAGCAGCTGAACGTTCAGCAGAAGCATCAGAAAGCTCAAATGCTTGTTCAGCTTTAAGGTCAGGTAAACCTTCGATTTCTAAAATACGACCAGCAAAAATATTTTTCTTACCAGCTTTAGGCACTGTTAACAGTCCTTCTTGAATAGCTTGATAAGGAATGGCATTTACAAGGTCACGAAGAGTGATTCCTGGTTGCATTTCACCACTAAATCTTACTAAAACAGATTCAGGCATAGTTAAAGGCATAGAACCAGTTACACCAGCAAATGCAACAACTCCACTTCCACCAGGGAAAGAGATCCCAAGAGGGAAACGTGTATGACTATCAGCCCCAGTACCCACAGTATCAGGAAGAACCATTCTATTTAACCATGAGTGAATAACTCCATCACCAGGACGAAGAGCAACACCTGAACGGTTAGAGATAAAGTCAGGAAGAGTATGGTGCATTACAACATCAGATGGCTTTGGATAAGCCGCTGTATGACAAAAAGATTGCATAACTAAGTCAGCATTGAAACCAAGTGCGGCAAGTTCTTTAATCTCATCACGAGTCATAGGTCCAGTTGTGTCTTGAGAACCAACAGTTGACATTTCAGGCTCTACATACATACCTGGACGAACACCTACAAGACCAGAAGCTTTTCCAACCATCTTTTGAGCGAGTGTGTAACCTTTACCAGTATCAGCTGGTTGTTCAGCAGTTAAAAATGCATCAGATGCACCTAGTCCGAGAACACCACGAGCTTTAGAAGTTAAACCGCGACCAATGATTAATGGAATACGACCACCAGCACGTACTTCATCAGTAATAGTGTTAGGATTTAATTTGAAAGTTGCTATAACAGCACCATCTTTATGAGCTTCACCTTTATAAGGATAAATAGTAACAACATCACCAGTTTCCATGTTTGAGACATCAAGTTCTAAAGGAAGAGCACCTGAATCTTCACAAGTTGCGAAGAAGATAGGAGCGATAATTCCACCAAGAACAACACCACCAGTACGCTTATTTGGAACACCCTCAATATCTACACCCATGTGCCATTGAACAGAGTTAACACCAGACTTACGACTTGAACCAGTACCAACAACATCACCAACATAAGAGATTGGGTAACCTTTTTTCTTAAGCTCTGCAATAGTTTCTAATGGATTTTCCATTTTGTTTACTAAAAAAGAGTTTGCATGAACAGGAATATCTGAACGAGTAAATGCTTCTGATGCTGGAGATAAATCATCAGTATTAGTCTCACCTGGAACTTTATAAACAGTAACTGTAATTTCTTCTGCTAAAGCAGGCTTGTGAGTAAACCATTCTGCATTTGCCCATGAAGTCATAACTTCAGTTGCCGCTGCGTTTCCAGCTTTATGAAGTTCTTCAACATCGTTAAACGCATCATATACAAGTAAAGTTTTGTTAAGTGCAGTAACAGCCGCTTCTACAACAGCTGCGTTTGAAGATGAAAGTGCATCAATCATTGGCTTAACATTGTACCCACCAAGCATCATTCCAAGCATTTCTACTGCTTTTTGAGGTGCTATTGCAGCAACTGCAACATTACCAGCCGCTACATCGTTTAAAAATGCTGCTTTTACATAAGCTGCATCATCAACACCAGGAGCTACACGGTTTGTAAGTAAGTCTAGTAACTCATCTGTACAATCTGCTTTAATTAATTCTATTAATTCTGCTGTTTGTTCAGCTGAAAGAGGTAAAGGTGGAACACCAAGTGTTTCACGTTCTGCTACATGAGCTTTATAATCTTCTAAAAATGCCATATATATGTCCTGTTTTTAATTTCAGATATTATATCTAAAGAAATTAAAGTTAAATAAGGAGGTGTTACGATAGTAAACATCTTAAAAATATTTTTATATTTTATGTTTAATATCGTAACATATAAATAGGCAACTAAATGATTTCTCGAATCCCTTTTGCATTAGGAGTTGACAAGACTCCTTCTTGTTCGAGTTGCTCTACTACACGGGCAGAACGGTTATAACCTATTTGGAGTTTTCTTTGCAAGTATGAGATGGATGTTTTTCTATCTGTGAGTACAACATTTTTAGCTTCTTCATAAAGTTCATCTAACTCCTCATAAGATTCGTTTGATGATGTGCTATTTTCACTATCTTCAACTAAAAAGCTTTTATCATAATCTGGTGCGCGCTGAGCCTTAATAAACTCAACTATATCTTCTATCTCTTTTTCTGTAGCCCATGGAGCATGTAAACGCACAAGTCCTGTTGAACCAGGAGGAGTAAAAAGCATATCACCACGCCCAAGTAAAGATTCTGCACCCATTTGGTCTAAGATGATTTTACTATCTATCTTCTGCCCTACTCTATACGAAATACGAGAAGGAAGATTTGCTTTAATCAAACCTGTGACAACATCAACAGAAGGCCGTTGTGTTGCCACAATAAGGTGAATACCACAAGCACGAGATTTTTGGGCAAGTCTAGCGATAGAAACTTCAACATCTTTTCCACTTGTCATCATCAAGTCTGCAAGCTCATCGATGATTACAACGATATAAGGAAAGTGTTCTCCACCATCCTTTTTAATCTTCTCGTTATAATTTTCAATATTTTTCGTTCTTGCATCTGCCATAAGTTCATAACGTCGTTCCATTTCGTTAACCATATTGTTAAGTGCTGCGATGGCTTGCTTAGGCTTTGTTATAACAGGAGTAAGTAAGTGCGGAATGTCGTTATATGTTGAGAACTCCAGCATTTTGGGGTCTATCATCAGTAAACGCAACTGGTCAGGTGAGTTTTTATACAAGAGTGATAGTATCATTGCATTTATACCAACACTCTTACCACTTCCTGTTGTTCCTGCTATAAGTAAATGAGGTAGTTTCTTTAGGTCAGTTATAAAAGGCTTACCAACAATATCTTTTCCTAATGCAATAGTCAAAGGTGAGGATGAATCTTGAAATAGTTTACTATCTAATACTTCACGAAGATATATAGTATCAACTGTCTCATTTGGTATCTCTATTCCTACAACATCTTTTCCTGGGATTGGTGCTTGAATACGGATAGTTTCAGCAGAGAGTGCCATAGCAAGGTCATCTTGAAGTCCTAAAATCTTACTTACTTTAACATTTGCAGCAGGTTTAAACTCAAAAGTTGATACAACTGGTCCAGCATAAGTACGCACTACATCGCCATCTATTTTAAAATGTGCCAGTTTTTCTATGAGATAACGTATGTTATCATCAAGCTCACTTTCATTTATACTTTTAGTAATTTTTGGTGGTTTTTGTAAAAAATCTACAGAAGGTAGTTTGAAGTTTTTTGGTTTTTCTACTTTTCCTTTATCTATTGTAGCTAAGAGTTTTGCATTTTCTTCAAGCTCTTCTACAACTACTGTACCTTTTTGTTCTTTAACCTGTGAAGCAATATCTAAAATAGTTTTCTTCTCTTCTTTTCGTAAGTAGCTAGGTGTATCTATCTCTTCTACTGAAGTTTTTTTTGTCTCTTCTTCTAGCTGATTGTTTTGTTCAACATATTCTATACTTTTTTCTTCCTCTCTCTCATAGGAAGGTTCTACAACTTTTTTTTGAGGAATATACTCTTCTTGCTGAATATATCTTTTTGGAGTTACATCAATACTCTTTGTTTTTTTTTTAAATTGATTTTGTATCAGTACATAAATATTATTTGTAATCTCTGATATACTCTTGTCAAGCATCACGACCAGACTAAGAAGTGTTATCATAAACCAAAAAATCCACAGACCAAAAAGACCAATAAAAGGCGATAAAAAGTCTACAAAATCAGCACCAAATTTTCCACGAAAAGTATTTGTAACCAATAATGCCTGAAACAAAAGAGATGAAAAAAATAATAAAATAGAAGCAATGGTTATTTGTGATTTTCTAAAATCAAATCGTGTATCTTTATAAAAAAAGAAAAGAGGAACAATCAGTAGGAGAAGATAAACAAAAGAAATATAACCAAAATAATGTTGGTTATATGATGCAAAAATAGAACCATAACTACCCATTAGCTCACTTGTGCTAAATAAAGTAGACACCCCTAAATATATAATAATACTAAATAATACAATAAACAAAGTCTCTTTCAAGCTATAACTACCTTTAAAAATATAAGAAGAAGTATAGCAAAAATCGTGTTATTACAAGTAATTCACAAGACTTAATTGAGAAACTTTCCCCACAGTTGCAAGCATTGCCTGATAATTGAGTGTTAATTGTGTTAATCTCAATGATGATTCTGCCAAATCTGTATCTACAACAGAAGAACGCAGAGACTGTGTTGTAACATTTAAAATATCTACTCTTTCAATCGCTTTTGATAAAGTATTTGATTGAGCACCTGCTGTTGCTTGTGTACGAAATATATGATCTTGAAGGTCATCCATTTGCGCTATGGCATGTTCAATTCCTACACTCCTAGAATTTCCAACAGTAGAATCAGGAAGGTTTATATGGTTTTCAACCGTAGTCACCATATCATTTATTGTTGTAAAAAAGTCAGTTTTTGAGTCCCGTATTGTTAAGGCATTGTTTGTATTAAAAGTTATCACAGAAGCTTTTCCTGCGGTAAAATCCCCACTATTAGCATCATACAAAGATATTGATGCTTTTGTCGTACCATACTGTAAATCATCAAACTTTAATTTACCATCATGACTTAAGTATGTGATTCCAGCATTACTTGATAGTTTAATAGCAGCATCATAATCAGTATCTGTTGATGTTGTTGCAGGAAGTTGGTTTGTTAATGCCATATTCATAACATCCATAAGTTGTTGATATGTCATCTTATCTGCATCCACAGCAACTCTAGGAGTACTCATATCAAAAATTTTATAATTTGTTATACCATTATCAAGTGAAAAAGTAGAGCCTGCACTCTTCAAATCTACTTGAACATTTATCGCTGTTCCATTAACATTTGTACCTTTTAGTAACAACTGTTTAGTATCCAATGTTGCTCCAGAGGCAACATCCAATAATTTTGTAGAAGGTAGTGCAAAACTATTATCAGCATTTACTATTTGTGCTACATCAGAACTTACTTTACTTCCAGAAACATTAAACATCGTTCTATCATATACTAGCCCTTCTGTTGTTGGAGCACCTGTAGCTGAAGTATAAGAAGACTTATTAAATTCACGAATATAAAGATTTGGTGCAGTTGATGTTGCAGTTGCATAACTCGTAACACCACCATTAGTTTCTAATGCATCAATTGATGTTACATTTGACTCATCAGTACCTCCAAAATCAGAAGCACCAACTAAATGAAAATCTAATTTACTTGAACCTAGAAGTTTGTCGGCAACAGCTATATTACCATTATTATCCATTTTTACATTTACAATATCAACTGCTCCACTATTACCATACTTTTTACCAATCGCTGTAAGTAATGAATCGACGGTATCTGTACTATCTAATTGAATTTGTTCATTAATAGAAGTTCCATCACTTTTCGTCCCTCGAAGATAAAAATTATGTTTTCTTCCAACAGGAACAACTCCCATTAAATTTTCTATAGTTGTACTAGCATCTAAAGTATCTCCAATATTAGCTTTTTGTACTACATTTGATGTTACTTCTTTACCTATGAGGCTCTCTTCACCTAAAAATAATTCAGCACCTGTTATATTGTATTTCAGTGGATTATTAGAACCTGCAAAAGCATTTAATGCCACAGCATTACCATTGTATGTTCCATCGCTAGATATTGGTTTGATATTTACTGCTGAACCAGAAAAAAGAAACTGCCCATTGATAGAAGTGTTTGCCAAACTTTGTAGGTTTGTTTCTATCCCTCTCATCTCTTTAGCAATCGCATCTTGAGAACTAAAATCATTCGTACCATTAGATGCTTGTAAGAGTAAAGTTCTCATTCTGTTTACATTATCTGTAAATTCATTTAAAACTACATCTGACTGATCTGCAACTTTGTAACCACTTTGAGTACTTTTTTTAGTTTGGTCGAGTGTTGTGATTTCATTATCTAAGAGCATCGTTTGTGTAAAAATAGAAATATTATCACTAGCATACTGAATCTTCAGCCCAGAGGCTATTTGTTTGTTGACATCAAACAACTCTTTATTCAATTTACTATTATTTGAACCATAAAGATTTTCGTAGTACATACTAGATGTTATACGCATAACACACCTCCAACTAAATTTCTTCTATACAACTATATCGACAAAATAGTGTTTATTTTAATATTCTATCTCATATTTACACTATTTTAAGTAAACAGTTATTATAATCCCACCAAGCATTTAACATGCCAGAGTGATGGAATGGTATACATAGCGGATTCAAAATCCGCCGCCTCACGGCTTAGGGGTTCGAGTCCCCTCTCTGGTACCACTTATAATTTTTCCTATTTTAAAATTAGCAAACAAACTTTTCGATACAGATATTATCAGTTACTCTATCTTTTTAATTAATACCTTAAAATCCACACTATAACTTTTCCTTTGTCCACTCATATTTATCCCCACATTTTCTATTCCTATTTTAGTATTTTAGGAATTAAAAAAAATCACTGCTGTTTCATTAAGTCACTTATTAATAATGAGAAGGTAAAATGCTAAGGAGTACTTTAAAAAAACGAAGGAAAAACATGAAAAAGGTAATACTGGGTGCATTAGTTATTTCATCTCTTCTCTTTGGCGGTGATTTTACTAACTCTATAGGGATGACATTTAAAGAGATAGCATCAGGAAGTTTTGTAATGGGGACACCCACTCCAAATTGTCCTAAAGATAATCCATTTACAGGAAAAGATGAAAATGCAAACTGTATGAGAGATGTTAGTGAAAATGAAACTCCAGCCCATAAAGTAGAGGTCGCAAGTTTTTACATGGCTGAGACAGAGGTGACACAAGGACAGTGGTATGAGATAATGGGTAACAACCCTGCAAAGTTTAAAACGGGTAACCCCAATATGCCAGTAGAACGAGTGAGTTGGCATGACATCCAAAAATTTATAAAACAACTCAATATTAAGGAAAAAACAAATAAATACCGCCTTCCTACTGAAGAAGAGTGGGAGTATGTAGCAAGAGCTGGAACAACTACTAAATGGAGTTGTGGAGATAATATAAGTTGTTTAAACTCTGTAGCAGTGTACAACACAAACAATCCTAAACTCGTAAAAAGCAAAAAGCCAAATCCATGGGGACTCTATGATATGCATGGAAATGTTTATGAGTGGACAAATTCTTGGTATAGTGATAAATACAATCAAACTCCTGAAAGAGAATATAAAGTCATTCGTGGTGGGTCATGGGGTTACAGTGCTAATAATTCTCGTTCAGCCAATCGCTACGGTGTTAGCCCTACTAGTGAGTATAATGGCTTGGGATTTCGTCTATCGAGAGTATTTCCTTAGAGGTTTTATATATTTTTACTTTAATTTTTTTAAAGCGAACCTATAGTTTATGAATGTGAATGTGAATGTGAAGTATCGCCAACGAAATAGGCACTTATCTTAACTTTACAATAACCTGCTATAATAACAAAAATAATTTTAATAGAGGTTTGTATGCAAATTCTTGATGGTAGAGCACTCTCACAGAAGATAGAACAAAAAGTTAAACAAGGAGTGGGTGAACTCAAAGGAACAACTTCTCGTACTCCTGGTTTAGCAGTTGTACTCGTAGGTCAGGACCCTGCAAGTGCCGCTTATGTACGTATGAAAAAACTAGCTTGTGATAGAGTTGGTTTTTACTCAGTAACTCACGAAATGCCAGAAGACATCTCGCAAGAAGCTATAGAAAACACTATCTCTATGATGAACAATAACCCTAACATCGATGGTATTTTAGTACAACTCCCTCTTCCTCCACACATAGACACCACAAAAATCCTAGAACTTGTAGACCCTGCAAAAGATGTTGATGGTTTTCATCCTTATAATGTTGGGCGCTTAGTAACTAACCTTGATGGTTTTGTACCATGTACACCACTTGGTGTTATGGAGCTTTTAAATGAATACAATATTGATGTTAAAGGTAAGAACTGTGTAGTTGTTGGTGCATCTAACATTGTTGGTAAACCAATGGCTTCTTTACTTTTAAATGCAGATGCAACAGTTGAAATTTGTCATATATATACGGATAACCTTAAACGCCACACTTTAAACGCAGACATAGTTTTAGTGGGTGTTGGAGTAATTAACCTTATCACAGAAGATATGGTTAAAGATGATGTGGTCATCGTAGACATCGGTGTAAGTCGTACGGCTGAGGGTAAACTTGTTGGTGATGTCGACTTTGAAAATGTAAGTAAAAAAAGTTCATACATCACACCAAGTCCAGGTGGTGTAGGTCCGATGACTATCGCAATGCTTTTAAGCAACACGCTAAAAGCTGCAAAAATAAATGCACAAGAGAGTAAATAAATGAAAAAGACATTGGCTAAAGCATATAAGTTTTCAAACTCATGGACAGGTACGGTTCTCATAGTATTGTTCGTTATCTTTTTCATAGCACAAGCTTTTAGAATCCCTAGTGGAAGCATGAAAGACTCTCTGCTTATTGGCGATCATCTTTTTGCTAAAAAATTTGCTTATGGTATCTCTATGCCACATATTCCATTTTTAGAAGTCTCCATCATACCATGGAGTAATGACTTGCGTTTGCTAGATGGAGACACTCCAAAACGCGGTGATATTGTTATATTTCGCTATCCTGGAAATGTTAAACAGCACTTTGTAAAGCGTTGTGTTGGACTACCTGGTGATGAGATTTTTGTAGCTGAGAAGAACTTATATATTCACTTTAGTGAAGGTGATGCTTGGATAGAAGAACATTATAAAGATTTTAAAATCGCTACATATGACAACAAGTTATGGGTAGAAAATCCTTACACTAAAGAACATCCTGGTATTCACCATGATGAAAAAATTGTAAACAATGGACGTTATCCAGCACCTATATTTTTCTTTAATCCTATTAAAGTTGAAAAGGATCACTACTTCATGATGGGTGATAATCGTGATCATTCAAATGATAGTCGATTTTGGGGTTCAGTACCTTATGATAACATAGAAGGAACTCCTTGGTTTATCTACTTTTCTGTTGATAAAAACTGGGAGATTAGATGGGATAGAATGGGGAAAACTCCGACAGATTTAGAACAATCTCCTTACTTAGATAAAGCAAGAGAAGAAAGAATAAGAACAGATAAAGATTACCATGGAATCTCTTGATTTACTCAAAATTATTGCCTCTGTTTTAGCACTTGCTATTGCAATCATCGGGCATGAAATTATGCACGGATGGGTTGCATATATGTACGGTGATATGACAGCAAGAAACGCAGGACGATTAACTATAAATCCACTCTCTCATGTGGACTTAGTGGGAACTATCATCGTTCCACTTAGTATGTATTTTATCCCTATGCTACTTGGTGCTGATAGTGGTTTTTTATTTGGTTGGGCAAAACCAGTTCCGATAAACACAGCAACAGTCATACGAAAAGGTGGCTACAATGCTGCAATGCAAGTTGATTTAGCAGGAATCGTATATAACTTTACTTTAGCTGTACTTGCATCCATTGCTGTTGTTGCAATGGCACAACCAACTACTGCTGATAGTATGGTATATGTTTTTACTTATCTTTTAGTGTTTCAAATCCTTGTTATCAATGTGGTTTTAGGAGTCTTTAACCTCCTTCCAGTACCGCAGTTTGACGGTGCTCATTTTTTAATGCATTTAGCACTCAAATACAAAATAAATTCTATTGCGGAATTCTTTTATAAAAATGAGAGATATGGTATGATTATTGTAGTAATAATTATTATGACACCACTTAAAGATTATCTCTTGTTTTTACCAGTACGAACCATACTTAACTTACTTGTATCATAAAGGACAAAAATGAAATTTTACATAGGCACAGACCATGCAGGAATTGAACTTAAGGACTACACTGTAGCACTACTAAAAGAAAAAGGTCATGAAGTAATTGATTTAGGTCCATATAACAAAACAAGAGTTGATTATCCTGATTATGCACATAAGGTTGCGACTTCTGTTTTAGAAGATATAGGAACACAAGGTATTCTTATCTGTGGTTCTGGCATAGGGATGAGTATGGCAGCAAATCGTCATACTGGCATCAGAGCTGCTCTTTGTCATGATTCTTATACTGCAACAGTTGCTCGTGGACACAATAATGCTAACATCCTATGTTTTGGTGAACGTGTAGTTGGTAAAGGAGTTGCTGAATCTATCTTAGATGCTTGGCTTGCAGGAAGTTTTGACGGTGGTAGACACAGCGGTAGAGTAGAAAAAATCGAAGGATAACTCATGTTTTGGGAATGGTCACTTTTAACAATAATTTCGATTGTTGCTATTTATTTGTTTGTAAAAATGTATTACTTTAAAAGTATTACAAACAAAGAACAAAGAAGCAATGACCTGATGAAATTAACACTTCGAGAAGCTGAAATACTTATTCGTAAGTATCAGATTCAACTCCAACGAGCTCTTGGAAATGTTGATATTTTAAGTGATGAACTTACAAAACTAAGAAATGAACTTAAAGTGTTAAAATCACGTAACTCAAAACACAGACAAGAAACAGATAGACTAAACGGCAAGATAAAAGCACTTGAAAGCCGTATAGATGCATTATTATAAAAGGGGAAAATTTGACACTAAATGCTAATGATAGAAAAATAATTGAAGATTCGATAAGAGATATAAAAGATTTTCCAAAAGAGGGAATCGTTTTTAAAGATATTACAACTCTTTTAAATAACAAAAAAGCTTATGGGCTTTTGATGCAGCATCTTCACGATAGATATAAATCTTACAACCTCGATTATATCGCTGGAATTGATGCTCGTGGTTTTATCTTTGGAGCAGCATTAGCACAGATGTTAGGTCTTGGCTTTGTTCCTATCCGCAAAAAAGGAAAGCTTCCTTACACAACTATTAGTGAAAAGTATGCACTTGAGTATGGCATTGATGAAATCGAAGTACACATTGATGCTTTTGGTGAAGAAAAAGGCGCGAAAGTTCTCATTATAGATGATCTTATAGCTACTGGAGGAACGGCAAACGCAGCTGCTACTCTTGTGAACCAAACAGGTGCAGAATGTGTAGAGTGTTGCTTCGTAATCGGTCTTACATTCTTAGACGGTATCAAAAAACTAGAAGAAACAACACAAGTTTATAATATTATAGAGGTTCATTAATGTACATCCCATCCCCTTCAAAATTTGACCCAGACGAAAACGGACACTTCGGAATCTTTGGTGGTCGTTATGTGCCTGAAACACTTATGCCGGCTCTAATTCAACTCAAACAAGAGTATGATGCTATTCGCTTTGATAAAGAGTTTTGGGAAGAGGTACACTACTATTTAAAAGATTATGTTGGTCGCCCTAGCCCACTTTACTATGCAAAAAATATATCTGAAGAACTTGGTGCAAAGATTTACCTCAAACGCGAAGACCTAAACCATACAGGTGCGCATAAAGTAAACAATGTAATCGCACAAGGACTTATGGCTAAGCGTCTTGGCTACAAAAAAGTTATCGCAGAGACTGGAGCTGGGCAACATGGTGTGGCAACGGCTACCATCGCAGCACTTTTAGGTTTAGAATGTGAGATATTTATGGGTGCAAAAGATGTTGAACGTCAAGAGTTAAATGTTTTTCGTATGAAACTTTTGGGTGCGAAAGTAAACTCGGTTGAGAGTGGTAGTAAAACTCTTAAAGATGCTATGAACGATGCCATCCGTCACTGGGTAACAAACGCAAGAGACACTTTTTACATCATCGGTACCGTTGCTGGTCCTCATCCTTATCCTATGATGGTTCGTGATTTTCAAGCGATTATCGGTTGGGAAGCTCGTGCGCAAATTTTAGAAAAAGAGGGCAGACTTCCTGACCATATTATTGCTTGTATTGGTGGTGGTTCTAATGCTATTGGAATGTTTCAACACTTTTTAGAAGATGAAGAAGTCGAGTGTATCGGTATTGAAGCGGGTGGACTTGGAGTTGAGACTGATAAACATGGCTGTTCACTTGATAAAGGTCGTCCTGGTGTTCTTCATGGTCAAATGTCTTATCTACTTCAAGATGAAGATGGCCAGATTTTAGAAGCGCATTCTATTTCCGCTGGACTTGATTATCCAGGGATTGGTCCTGAACATGCTTTTCATAAAGACAACGATAATGTGACATACGATAATATCACAGACCAAGAGGCTCTTGATGCTTTTGTATGGTTAAGTCAAAAAGAAGGGATTATACCTGCGTTTGAATCATCACATGCAGTAGCTTATCTTAAAAAATTACCAAACATTAAAGATAAGCTTATCATCGTTAATATCTCAGGTCGTGGAGATAAGGATATGATTCAAGCTAAAGATATATTACACTTTGATTAAGCTTGCTTAATTAACAAATCCCTAAAATATAAAAATTAAAGGAAAAGTGATGTTACAAAAACTGTTGCTTATAACTACATTCTTGATGCTGTTTATATCAGCCGGTGAAGCGGGTGATAAAGGAAAGGTACGGATAGGTGCAAATATACAAGAGGCAATGATATATGCTAACTCCAAACCAAAGGCGATGACTGGAGAGGGTCATACCACTCTACTTTTAGATGAGGGAATGTATGAGTTAAAAGTGGAGAAAATCACCGATAATGGCGACTATATATACACACAAACAAAAAAGATATTTGTCGGAGAAGATACCACGATAAATATAAACTTTGAACTCAGTAAAACGGCAACTCAAAAAAGAATTGCAAGACTTGCCAAACAAAGATCGAAACAAGTCAAAAATGTGGGGCTTTTTATGCGAAATGGCTATATAGAGCCAAATATGATTTTAGTAAAAGCAGGAAGCTTTAAAATGGGAAGTAATGAAAATAATGATGAAAGACCTATCCATAATGTAAGCATTAAAAAAGATTTTTATGTGAGTAGATATGAAGTCACCTTTGATGAGTATGACCTGTTTTGTGAGAGTACGGGTAAAGTGAAACCAAAAGATGAGGGTTGGGGAAGAGGTTTACGACCCGTAATAAATGTAAGCTACAATGATGTCATAGAATATATAAAATGGCTTAATGAGAAGAGTGGAAAAAACTACAGACTCTTAAGTGAAGAGGAATGGGAATATGCAGCAAGAGCTGGAAGTAGTACAAAATGGAATTTTGGTTCAAATGAGGCAGAACTCACAAAGTATGCTTGGTATGATAAAAATAGTGAGAGCAAAACACATGAAGTAGGCACAAAAAAAATAAATGCTTGGGGCATATACGATATGTATGGCAATATTTGGGAGTGGACAAGTGACTGGTATAGTGATAACTATACTAAAAATCGACAAAAAAAGTATAAAATTTTTCGTGGCGGGTCGTGGAGTAGCAAGGCTATTAATACTCGTTCATCCAATCGTTTTGACAATAGCCCAGCTATTGCATACTACAACTTAGGGTTTCGTCTATCCAGAACATTACCTTAGATGGTTGAAGTCTATGAAAAATACAGGAAGAAATCAGATTAAGTTAGCATAAACTGTGTTTTGGCTAGAACTACTCCATTTATTATGATTTGCAGTTTATGTGAGCCTTTGTAGTATACTCGTGTAGTAATCTTTTTAAAAGAGTAGGACTTAGTAAATACTTTTTCCTTATCTGCATAAATCCCTTCGGCTATTTTAAAAACTTTTTTGTTGTGTTGTCCATTTTTTCGTAAAAAATAGAGTGCAAACTCTATGCGTAGTGTACCTATGTTTTTTTGTGATGAGAGTTCAAAAGAGAAGTTTAAATCATGATTCATCCTAACTTCTTCATTGCATTGAAAATTGTTTAAGGCAAGTGAAGTAGTGGCTTGAAAACCAAAAAGAGATAAAATTTCAGTATTTGAGTCTTTAAGTAGAGTGCGACACCCATGTTTTAAAATCCACTCTCTAGTTTTTGTTTTATTTTTCCACTTTTTTGTAAGTTCTATCACAATTTCTGGATTATCTTTGGAGATGTCATTGAGACAGTTTGCGACACTTTTTTGAACATATTTACTTGTATCATCTTTTAAGATTTCAAGAATTTTTAAAACTTCACTTGGATTTTCTTTAAACGCAGGCAAAGAAACTGCCCAAGGCAAGCGAGGACGACTCCCTTCACTTGCTAGTCTTCTTAGATGTTCATTACTTGATGTTGCCCAAAACATCATCTGTTGCATTGTCTCTTGTGGGTATTTGAGTATAAAAGCACGAATGGCAAACTCTGAAGATGAGTTGATGGTAAAATGGGCTAAAGCATCCATAGAGATCTCAAAATCATCTAAGCCATATACCTCTATAAAGTCCTGAAAAATCATGTTTTGAAGTCCATAATCATAGTTCATATCACTAAAAGCAAGTTTTAAAATCTTGCTTGCGTTTAGATACTCTTTTGGCAGATATAAACCAAGCTGTGTCGCAATATGTCGCATTCTTTGTTTAAGTTCTTTTTCTTTCCATATAGGATTAAAAATCGCTTCTATGAACAGTTCTTTCTCAAATGAAAAGTAGTGTTTACTAAGTGTGTTTGTTAAAAGATTTATGTATGTAGTGTTGTAAAGATTTTTCAGCAAATCAGCCATCATAAACCCTCAAGTAAAATATTCCAGAGTCTATCTACTTCTTTATCATTTAAAAAGAGAGTTGATTTGTTGTTGTAAAGTTCATTTAAAGCATCTTGGGGGATTGGCAGAGTGTGTGTACAAGTGGGATGTGTGGGCAAATAAGCACGGATGAGAGAGACATCTTTTAAAATAGGCTTTGAACATAAAAAGCAGTGAAATTCTTTATGGAGTCGTCCCTCGTGTTCAAGTATCTTTACATAGGTTTCAATAGCAACTCGCTTAGGATTTTGTTTGTGCCACTCTTTGGATGCATTTTCTACAAGGTCAAAATAAAATGAGCCAAAATCTTCGGCATCTTTGAGGTGCTTATAAAAAAGAGATAAAAAATTTTGCCATAAACGCAGTAGATTATAATCATTTATCCAAGGATAACCGATGTGAATCACATCTTTAAGGCGACTAATGGTTGATTTTGCCGAGGGTTCTATCTCGTAGTCGATTTTAAAACCGATGTTTATAGTTCCATGACGAGCACCATAGAATCGATATAAGGTCTCTAAAGAGTTTTTTGAAAGTATAGTGACGATTAAGTCCTCATCTTTCACTTTATTAAGATTTATAATATAGCCCTGCATGTTGAAAGTATACTAAAATATATGATAAAATAACAGATATACAAAAATTATTCATTGAAAGATTTATTATGAAATATACATTAAAATTTAGAATTTGGCATTGGTTAAATGCTATAGTAGTTCTTGGTTTACTGGCAACATTTTTTTTACGTAAAACATTTCTCTCTTGGAAAACAAACTCTGAGATTATAATGACAAAACTTTCAGAATTTGGGGTTGAGATAACAGCTGCACAAGCAAAAGTCTTAGCAAAAGCTATTCGTGCAGAGATGTGGGAATGGCATATTATATTTGGATATGCACTTGCTTTTTTGATTCTTTATAGAATCTATCTCTTTTTCATAGATACAAGTAAAACAGCTAGTTTCAACTCTTTAGATTTACATCATAAAGTTGTAAGAGTCTCTTATTATATGATTTATGCAACTCTAATATTTATGAGTATAAGTGGCTTAAGTATACATTTTGACAAAGAGTTACACATAACTAAAGAGTTTATTAATAACATAAAGGAGTTACATGAACTCATCGCTTATGTACTTGTGTATTTTGTTCCTTTACACATAGCCGGTGTATTTGTAGCAGAAAATAAAAATGAAGCTGGATTGGTATCCAGTATGATAAGTGGGAAATAAAATTCCTTAAGCCAAAATCAACCATCTTTTAAATATACTCTCAAATCTACTAGTGTGAGGTGAAGCGTTGAAGTCGTATCAAAATCTTGTTCTACTTCAAAACCTTTATAGGCTTAAAGCTATAGGGTATGATTATATTGACCCTTTTAGTGTAAATGAGAAAACTCTCTTTGAATCTCCTTCAAGTTTAGAAGAGCTCAAAGAAAATATAAAACGATGTCATTTATGTGATTTGAGTAAATCAAGAACACAAAGTTTAGCTGGCTTTGGTAGAGAAGATGCAAGTCTAATGATTGTAGATTATAAGGTCTCACAAGCACAAGATAGTTCAAATGCTTATTATTCTGGACGTTCAGGCGATACCTTAAAAAATATGATAGAAAAAGTTTTGGGTTTTGATGTTAATGATGTTTACATCACTCATAATGTAAAGTGTAAACCCTTAGGGACAAATCAACCCTCACCATCAGAGTGTAACTCGTGTAAGCCCTATTTACAAGCACAAATAGAGTTTATACAACCTAAAGTAATCGTTACTTTAGGAGAAGATGCTTATGTTGAACTCACAGGTGACAAAGGTAATTTTGAAAATGTAAGAGGGCATGTGATTGATTTTAAAAGTTATAAACTTATTCCTATCTATCACCCACAATATCTGTTACGTAACCCTGACTCCAAAAGAGTAACAATGAACGATTTAAAAACCATAAAGAGTTGCCTGTAGTATATATAAATACCCCTATTTATAGTCTATCAAATAGCTTATACTTGCACTTTATATCTAACATTTCTACCTTGAGTTCCTTCTATTTGAACAATACAGTTCAATTCTACTAGCTGATTAATATCTCTTATTGCTGTAGCCTTACTAACCTTAGTAAGTGATATGTATTTTTTCGTATTGATACCACCTTCAAAATTTTCTATTCCATTATCAAGTATTTTATTTAACACTTTTATCTGTCTTTCATTCAGAGCTTGCTTTCTATGGATATCCCAAAACTTTGTTTTTTCTACGAGGTATTCAATATTTTTCAGTGCATCTATCATTGCACTTTTTAAAATATTCAGATGCCAGTCTAACCATAAAGTTATATCAAAGCTTCTATTTTTAAATAGGTTTGTAGTTTTATCTAAAATATCATAATAATCTTTTCTGTCACTATTAATAGCAGTTGAGATAGAATATAACTTAAACTCTGTATGAAGTGTCTGTTTAGATAAAATAAAATCAGTAATAGCTCTTGATATCCTTCCATTACCATCATCATAAGGGTGGATAGATACAAACCAAAGATGAGCTATTGCAGACTTGATATAAATATTTTCATCACTGCAATTACAATATTCTAGAAAATTTTCTACATCTTCATCCATACTTGATAATGGCACAGCTTTATAATGTACTTTTTCATGCCCTATTGCACCTGAAACTACCTCCATATCATCATGATTTCTAAATTCAGCAATATTAATTCGATCTAACTTACTGTATCTATTCTCAAAGAGGCAGTTATGCCATCCATGTAGTCTTTGGAGTGTCAGCGGGTCTTTATTTAAACCACAGTCTAAAAGTATCTCTACAAGAGAATCTGTTGCAGCTGTTGAGTACTTATCACTTCTTCCATCAAAGTCTTTATCAAGTTTTTTTCTAAATGATGAGCGTACACTTTCTCTTTTAAATACTTCAGCCTCTATTAAAGATGTATTTATTGCTTCATCTGTTAAGGTCTCTATCTCTAGTTTAACTATATCTTCTTTGCTAAAAAGCTTAGACATACCATCGAGAATGCCCCTTTGGTAATCTATTTCATTGATAAGTATCGAAAGTTTTGTTTTATCATATTTGAAATGTGGATAATCTGTATGTTGCCATATCCATTTTATAATTTCATTATCCATACTTTACCTTTTGAGTCGAATATTTAATCTAATAGTATCATTTTATGAGTCTATTATAACTTATAATCGTATCATTTAAACAATATATTCTTTTATTTAAATCTTTTTACCTAAAAATACTTTAATACTCTCATTCATTTATACTTTTATTTAAATTCAATCCGATATAATAAACACACTATAAATAAATCCCTATTCCAAACTAAATAATGATAAAATAGTAGGGATTAAATATACTTTAAAAGCACTAGATATAGGTTTTTAATGTATATTTACAAAAAACCATAAAGAGCTGTATATGAATAAACTATTACTGATTTTACTTCTGCCGATAATATTACTTGCAAAGAGTTTTCTTATCTCAAATATTCCTTTACCAAAAACATACATTCAAAATCTTGACCCTTATGTGTGTGATAATGTTTGTATGCAAGAGTATCTCGACAACGAGCAGATTTTTTCTTTTCTTGCTCATGCTGATAAAAAGTTAGAAAATGAAGCTCAAGATGAAATCAGAGTTATGAACATCTCCATTTTGAACCTTGGTTCACAGGTTCTAAGTTCTGCAGAGGTAAGAGTCGCTTTACTTTTACCCTATAAACTTATAGGAAAGTATGCATCTTCTACTACAAACGCAGTCTTTGCTTACTTGATGACAAAAGGACACCCTTTTGAGTTAAAAAGTTACAAAATTGAGAGTGAAAACATAGAGGCAATAGAAGTAGCACTGCAACAGATACGAAACGATGGTTTTTCTTATGTGATTGCACCTTTAACTCATATAGGCGCTCAAAACCTTATGGCCTTAAATAGCGACTTAAATGTTTATTTACCTACTATCAACAAAAACAGTTTAGAAACTAATACAACTAATGCAATAAATGTAACATTTGGAGCGATTGATTATCAAGCACAATCTCAAATGCTTGTAGCAGAGGCTGTATCTCCTTTGGTTATCTTTTCCGATGAGTCTAGCACAGGTAATAAACTTTCTCATTATCAAGAAGAGAGTTTCAAACTGTTAAACCCAGAACATGAAACAATTAAGTATTATCTCTCAAGAAGAACGACTAACTTAGAAGAGTATCTTAAAGAAAATGAAAAAGTAGTAGAGGGGAGTTTTTTTGTAAACACTCCGATTATAAAAAGTGGGATGATAATGTCGCAACTTACTCTTTATGATGCAAACGCAACAAATATCCTCTCTACTCAGATAAATTATAACCCTCTTATCTTGTCGATGACACAGTATGTTGATAGAGAAAATATGGTTGTTGCTAATTCAATTATTGAGCATAATAACATCATCACAGAGACAAATGCACTTTTAAATAATGACATAGTATATGATTGGATTAACTACACAACAACCGTTGGAATGGACTACTTTTATAATCGTATTACATACGAAGAGAGAGAATATAACATACCCATTGTAGAGCAACAACTTCAATATCCTATAGAATTGCTACAACCTTCTATATCAAGATTTAAAAAATACACTCATATAGAAAGAGAAACTATAAAGAAATTAGAAGAGTTTTAGTATAAGTTCTTTTGTGTTTGCATCGATTTTTTTTGCTATAATTACACATGCAAAAAATAATCTTTACCGACCTCGATGGCACACTCACTCTTAGAGATACTTATCATATATTTATCTTTCATCATCTAACAGTTCCACTTGTTTTAAACAATGCTTTTGGCTTAATTAAGCTAGGAGTTGGCTATATATTTGGTCAAATTAATAAAGAACAAGTTAAACGCAGCTCTTTTAAAATGTTCTTTAGTAACTATGAGACTACTCAAAACTTAGACAAATTTTTAACAAGAATTCCATGGAACAAACCTGTTCGTGATATTGTCGATGCAAAACAAAAGGAAGGTTACAAGGTCATTCTAGTGAGTGCTTCACCTGATATATATTTACCTGCTATTACAGCTCATCTTGGTTATGATGGATTTTTAGCCACAAAAACTATTAGAAATAATACAAAATCAGAAGGTCAATTTGATGGAAAAGTTTGTAATTTTGATGAAAAAACTCGTAGAATAAGAGAGTATTTAGAAGATAAAAAAGTTGAATACACCCTCTCTTTTGGAAACTCAGAGGGTGATTATGAAATGCTAGACTTTTGTGATGAATCTTACTTTGTTAAAAAAGCGAACATTAAAAGTTTTAAATAAAATCGCTCACCAATGATGGTGGACGAGCGACAATAGCTACATCTTCTTTAATGATGATTGGTCTCTCTATTAATTTAGGGTTTGCCACCATCGCATCTAACAATTTTTCATCATCAGTTTCATTTTTCAAATCCAGTTCTTTATAGACTTCTTCTTTAGTTCGCATTATATCTCTTGGTGAATAAGTGCTTCACGGGATTTTGAACATCTTGAGTTGTGCCATATAGTTATTTTACTCAAATTATTTCCTTATATTTTTTTAGCATATCGTGCAAAAAATCTTGCGGGGCTAATTCTATCACTTATCTCTTTATCTTGTATTATATGCTCTTTTAAAATCTTTGCCAAATAAGGAGCAAGTACAAAACCATATCCTCCACTTCCGTTTATCATACTAAGATTTGGATAGTAATCATACTCTTTGAAGTTTGGTTTTTTTGTTTTAAAGTTTATAAAGTTATTGTGCAGTGTCTCTTGTGACATTACAAGTTTTCCAAGCAGTGGCATATAATCAAAAGAGCCTGAACGCAGTCCCATATAATCTTTTTCTATCTTAATATTATCTAATCTTAAAGTTCTTGAAGCTTTTTCAAGTAACTCTACTCTACCCTCTTGCACATCGTATTCTTCATTTGAAGTTTGTGGATGATAATGTAAATTATGTGTTGCACCGATTGCTAGCTTTCCATTATTGCTTGGTGAGATTGATACAAACTGATGCAAAGAGTGAGTGCTTTTGCTACTTGTACTTATATCTATACGATGTCCCCAAACACCACGAAGCTTTATGTAAGGCTCTTTAATGAGTTTTTTATATGCACCTGTAGCGAGAACAACTTCTTTGGCTGCATATATCTCATCGATTATCCAAAGTCCATCGTCATAAACAAGGTTCTTCACCTCATGTATTACTATTTTAGCACTTTTAGCCATGGCTTGACACATCAACTCTGCATTGACTATACCTGCGTTTATAGATACATTTTCTTTTGCTTGTGCTTCTTTGGTTAAAGAGTTTAAAAGTACTTCCGATGGCTCAAAAAGCTTTAGAGAAGTGTTTTGCTTATATAGTTTTAAACTCTCTTCATCAGCTTCATTTTGTGCTATATGAAGAAGTGGTACATTTTTAATTAGATGAGGAAAGTGTTTATTATAGTATTTCATACTATAAACAAAAGCATCGTGAAGTAACTCTTTTAACTCCCCTGCTTTAGAGAACTTAGGAGAGATAAAAGCACCAGCCGCACCACTTCCACCACCTGCTATTTTATTCATATCAAACAATATGACTCGTTTACCCTCTTGGGTAAATTCATAAGCTACATTACAGCCATTGATACCTGCACCGATTATTGCAATATCATACAAGAGTTAAACACTTACCTCTTTAATATCAGCAATTTTCAAAATACTTTTGTAAATGCTTGCAACTAAAGATTTTCTATTGTTTTTTACTGCTTCATCTTCTGCATTTACCATTACATTTGTAAAGAAACTATCAAGTTCTGGTTTAAGTCCAAGCAGAGCATCAAGCTCCTCTTCATAACTTATGTATGAGTTAGCATCTACTTTAGTAAATGCAGTATAAAGAGTCTTTTCTGCATCTTCTTGCAGTAAGTTTTCTTCTACTATCAACTCTACACTTAAATCTATATCTTTAGTGATGTTTGCCACACGTTTAAATGTAGAACTCACTTCATCAAAACCTTCGGACATCACAAGGTTGTTCAGTGCTTCTATCTTTTGTCCCATTGCGAGAAGTTCTCTCTCTCCAGAAGCCAGAACTGCCTCTACAACTGATGGGTTTACTTTATAGTAGCGTTTAACACGTTCTAAAATAAAAAGTTCAAGTTTTTCTAAATCTATCTCAGCATAGTTAGCAGATAATTCTTTCATAGTTTTAACAATGTCAAACGTAAAGTTATACTCATTTACAATTCTCATGATTCCATTTACTGCACGACGAAGAGCAAATGGATCACGAGAACCTGTTGGGATTTGGTTTACACTAAAAAGACCAAGCAGAGTATCTAGTTTTATGCTCATCGCCACAACAGCACTCAAAGGTGTTGATGGTAATTCACTCTCTTCACCATCTGGTAAATACTGTTCGTTAATACAAGTTGCTACCGCCTGTGTTTCACCCTGTTCTATGCAATAGTAACTACCCATAAGCCCTTGAAGTTCTGTAAACTCATAAACCATTTCACTCATGAGGTCAGCTTTTGCTAAACTTACAGCTCTCTCTAAATCTGCCTTATTTGCATCTATTTTATACATATTAAAAAGAGTCGAAGCGATAATGCCCTCTCTTTGAATTTTATCTGCAACTGTTCCAAGACCTTTAAAAAATGCTACTTTTTCAAGTCCTTTTGTACTGAGTCCATTTTTAAGGTCGTTATCCCAAAAGAAGAGTCCATCTGCTAAACGCGGGCGAAGTACTCTCTCATTTCCTGCTATTACTTGAGAAAAATCATCTGTTAAAGCATTTGAAACTACTACAAACTTGTTGATGAGTTTTCCATCTTTAAAAACTGGAAAATAGCGTTGGTGTTCTTTCATAGAAGTGATAATAACTTCAGGAGGTAAACGCAAGAACTCTTCATCAAACGAACCTAAAAGTGCTGTAGGGTTTTCAGTAATAGCAACAACTTCTTCAAAAAGTTCTTCATCTATCTCAATAGAAAGTCCATTTTCTATTTCTATAGTTGTAAAGTCTTCCTTAATTTTTGCAGCTCTTAACTCTGGAAAAAGTGTAACACCACCAGCTTTAAGCACTTCAAAGTAATCTTTTGCTCCTTTTATGTTTACTCTGTCAAAGTTAGCTATACGATGCACAAAAGTACTTTTCTGTGCCTCTACACCAAAAAGAGTCATGGGTACAACCATGTCTTCTAAAAGAACATTTACCCAGCGAATAGGACGAATAAAGCTCTCTTGTAAGCTTCCCCATCTCATAGATTTTCCAAAGTCAAGTGACTTTATCCAAGTATCTATAATTTCAGGTAAAAGTTCAATCGATTTTTTCCCTTGCACTTCTTTTTTATAATAAAGAACATCTTTGCCACCCTTTTGAGTAGTGGAAAGTTCTTCTAATGTCACACCACACTTTTTAGCAAATCCATTTGCAGCAGGTGTCGCTACACCATCTTTATAAGCTACACTCAGAGGTGCTCCAAAAAACTCTTCTACACTATCAGCTTGACTCGTTGCGAACTCTCTATGCCAGATTACTAAACGACGAGGAGTATAGTAAAACTCAAACTCACCTAAAAGCGAATATTTTTCTAAAATATCACTATATTTTTTTGTAATATTTTTCATCTCTTTTAAAAGGGGAACAGCAGGAAGTTCTTCAACACCGATTTCAATAAGTAGTGGTTTTAACATATTTGGACTCTTTGTATTATAATTATCGCGATTTTACCTCTTTTTTGGTTAAGAAGTGCTTTGTATATGTGAATGCATTAACTAAAAATGTATACAATTAACAAAATCAAAAAAAGGATAAGAATGAAATCTCTCATTTTTCTACTACTTATAAACCTTGGGCTATTTGCGAATACAACGCATACTGCTAAAATCACAGAAACACTCAGCAGCGGTGGTTACTCTTATATGAAAGTGCAAGAGGGTAAAAACAGTTATTGGATTGCTATGACACTACGAGATGCTAAAGTTGGTCAAGAGATTAAATTTACAGAACAAGGTTGGATGAAAGACTTCAAATCAAAAACTTTAAACAGAACTTTTGAAAACATTCTATTTGCTTCAGAACCTGCACCAACAAAAAAAACAAAACTTGCAGATATAAAACCAAACATCATGAACTCTACATATGCACAAAAAGGCACTGTTATTCTTGCAGAACTTTTTAAGAAACGTGCAAAGTATAAAGATAAAACTATCACTATACGAGGGAAAGTAACAAAAACATCTGTTGGAATTATGAAACGCAACTGGGTACACATAGAAGATGGTAGTCGTTTTCAAAACATGGATGATATTGTTTTTACATCAGAGAGTGCTGTACCTGAAGTTGGTGATATTGTATCTGCAACTGGAACAGTCGCGATAGATAAAGACTTTGGATATGGGTATTTTTACCCTGTAATATTAGAAAAATCTACTTTTAAATAGTAGTAAAATAAAATCTATCTTAAACAAGACAAGGATTGTCTTGTTTATGTTTAGGTAAATGTTTTTATAGTTACAATAACACAAATCAAACACAAGGAATTAAAATGCCAAAGATTAACAAATATGTTGACATTGACACAGTAGAAAGAGAAGCTAAAAAGGACTTAATTGACCGTCACTCACCATTTATCACAGTTGTAGGTGATGCTAAAAAAGGCGAAATGCTTGCAGTAAATGTAAAAATGGGTCAAGAGTACACTCACCCAGATGATTTCGATCACTTCATCGAGTCTATCACTCTTTACAATGGAGAAACAAAACTTGCTTCTTCTTCTTTTGTTCCAGGAACATTAGGAAATGAAAAATCTCATGCTGAAGTTACTTTTAACATCAGACCAATGGGTAAAAAACTAAACCTAATAGCTCATGGTTACTGTACTAAACACGGTATCTGGGAATCAACTCCGGTTATTGTTGAAGTAGCGGAGTAATCTTTAAGCCCTTTTTATAAGGGCTTTTTAAACATCATTACATTCACTTCTCAAACACTCTAATCTTTTCTTCTTTATCCCTATAATCAAAAATATATTTATAAACTCCCATATCTCATTACATTTATAATAGCACAAGAGATAATTATTTAAAAAAAATTAAAAAACTAATTCTATTAACTTTTATTATATTATAATATTGTAAAAGGATTTTGATGGTAAGCACCAAGTAAGCCCCATCTAGCAAAGTAAACAGTTTTTGCTTTTTTTGTTACAGCTTAACATTCCAAGGTAACAATTCTTCAATATCTTTTCCCTGTGCTTCATAAATAGGAAGCTGTGT
>FLOH01000535.1_pt1 | contig 79201 bp, 52 predicted proteins | sample 756751 | NCBI WGS metagenome assembly FLOH01 (sample SAMEA4026879, study PRJEB14308) | marine metagenome | biome: coastal water; material: water | depth 74 m
TGCACTGTGATATTTGTCATCAGGTAAGGCACACATTTCCATAACCCAAGCCTCATCTTCATCTGCAACCAACAAGGTTTCGCCTGTTGAAAAATATCCATATTTTTCAATTAGTGCACCCATAAACTTTACTGCTTCACGGGCGGAACTACAATTTTCCAGTGCCATTCGTGATAATTCCTGTGTATAAAATATTCGCAAAGGATTACCTTTACTAGCCATAACATTTGCCTCAGGCTGATAATTTGCACCGTTTGTACACTCACCAATCATTAGGTTGGCTTCATTCATAATACCATAGTTGGCATCGAAGTACGCATATGATTTCTCTGTTTTTCTGCCCAGAAGTTTCCAAATATCTTCATATGGAATTTCGTAGAGTATTGGAGTTAATGGATATCCATCTATAAAATAGTAGTTTCCTCTATCCTTTGTGTTAATTCTGGGATATCGGTAAAGCTCCGTATAAATTGCTCTTGATCCTTTCTGCAGCAAAGATGGAACCCGAATAACACGTTGATCGCCTAATTCGTCATCATCCGAGTGTGTTACCATCATCGACCCGTCAGCACTGGCTCCTTTCGTTATTATCATTGTTGTACAGGCGATTACAGGAATTGTTAACATCGCGTAAGTAACAAAAGTTGCGGTAATCGCAATCCTATATAAATACTTTTTCATGATAATGGGGTTTAGTTAATTATTGTTAATGTGTAAAGATAATAATTGTAATTTTACCAAAGGAAGAAAATATATATATATTACATAAATAATGGAAAACGAGGCTGTTAATGGATGTTTGCGAAGTAATATAACGATTGGTATTGAAGTTGAAGTAATTAAGAAGCAACATCAGCAAACAGGGGAACTAACTTGGGGTATCGTTAAAGGGATTCTTACAAAAGCTCCCAAACACCATCACGGCATAAAAGTTATACTAATGACAAATGAGGTAGGGCGTGTCAAAAATATACTAACCTAATTACATCAATCATGGTTATAAACAATAGAATAAATCAAACCTTCGGACCGGCAGGTTCATTTGCAGGATATATACTACTTGTTGTTGGACTTGTTACTATTACCAGTTGGGCCGGAATTATCCTTGTGATGATTGGCTTGTTTTTCGCATTTTCATTCACAGGAACCTCCATTGATAAGATAAATAATCGGTTTAGGCAATACACCCAACTTTTTGGATTGTTTAAAGTTGGTGATTGGGAGGAATTATCCGTATATAAAAATCTTACTGTAATGAAAAATGATTCAGGTTTCAGAGTGTTTAGCCAAGGTAACAGGACTGTTGAATCAAAGCAAAATAACTATCTTATTTACATGCTGGGAGAGGACTTGAGATATAAAATCCCCATTAAAAAGTGTAGTACACTCGATGTAGCAATTCCAGAATTAGATATTTTAAGTGCCGAATTAAACATGCCAATTATTGAGGAAATTTAGCATCCATGCCATGGAAAATCTAAATTACAAACATTTTATATACATAAGTCTTATTATCATTTGTACAGGTATTTCATTTGCCACAGCGTTTAAGGATAACCTTGGGACAATTGGTAAAGTAACAATCGCCGTTGGGGTAGTATTCCTAATAATTGGGATGACCATGAAGCGTCAAAACGATGAAAACAAATAAAGCATACGTATTACAATTTCACTTATAATTATATTGATATACAGTTATGTATCAGCACAAAATATTAATTCACAAAAGGTAGTCTATCATATTTATTTCCACCGGCCACGGAGGGTGGGGTGGAATTGATGAGTTTAATCCAAAGCTTTAACCACTGGGGTATTAAACCAGAATGCTTCAGAAATGAATAACAAGGTCATTATGACTTTATGTTATTGCATTTAATATGAATTGGGAGTTGCCCATCCAAACAAGATTCCAAATGAAAATACTACGAACCCTTGCAACTGCAAGATGAACAAAGAACATACACACTGGATTTTGATTGCAGCAACCGTTTAATGAAAGTGTATCTTTAGACAGTTTAATGTTAATGTGAAATCCAACTTCTTTAATGTGGGATTCATTTATTATAACATACTCTGTTAACCAACTAATGGCAATCGAACAGTTACTTTAACCTGATGGAAATTTTATTTCTGTTGCCCGTTTGATCACAGGTAGTATTTGTAATAGTGTGTTGGCAATTGGTCTTGTTATTAGCTGAGTTATTTTTCATAGCATGGGGCTGTTAATTTCAAGGTGTCATATCAGAATTATCATTCTACAGTATTTGTTTCTTTGTAAAGTGCTGTATTTTTTTTCTGATGACTAAAAAAACATATTAAATTTCATTAGATATTTAAGAAAAAGTTTGTACTTTTACACTACCAGTTTGTTAAACAATTAACACCCAGATATATGTATCACAATTATAATCTACAATATGTTTAACATAAAATTACAAACCATGAAAGAAAAAATTATTATGTCAATTGTTTTTGCTTTAGCAATTTCTGCGGTTATGATAGTTAGTATCAACTCATGTAAAAAAAATAAAGATCAAACTAATAATCCGCCAACCGCCTTATTTAAAGTAACTCCGGATTCAGGTAATATAAATACTATTTTTCATTTCGATGCATCTGCAAGTACGGATATAGAAGATATTGATTCTACCCTGCTGATTAGATGGGACTTTGAATATGATGGGATTTGGGATGTTGATTGGACGACAACTAAAACTTTTAATCATAAATATGGACAGGATGGAACATATTCAGCCATCATAGAGGTAGTTGATAGCGAGGGTCAGTCTGATTCTGCGACAATTCCAAATATCTTACTGAACTCTAATGGCACATGGTTTTTTGCCAGTCCAACTAGTGGGGATGTCCCATTAACTGTGTCTTTTAGCCTCGATCTCACTTATGGATGCGACTTTTGGTATTGGGAGTTTGGGGATGGTGATACAAGTTTCTTAGAAAGTCCAACCCACACATACAAAAATAGTGGACAGTACACAGTTATGGTAACTACCGTATCGTTAAATGGGCCTTTTGCAGTAAGAACCAATTACATTAATGTTGAAGGTAATGGTGGACCAAAGCCTTGTCCCGGTGTACCAACTGTAACATATCATGGACAAACTTATCCTACGGTATTAATAGGCGATCAATGCTGGATGGCGAAGAATCTGAATTTTGAAACCGGAAATAGTTGGTGTTACAATAACAATGCTTCTGAGTGTATAGCCAATGGGCGTTTATATGACTGGGAAAGCATAATGAACGGTGCAGCAGGTAGTGATTCAGTTCCAAGTGGTGTACAAGGAATTTGCCCGGATGGTTGGCATATTCCCAGTCGTGGAGAAGTGATTAATTTTCATGAGTTTTTGGGAGGGGGATATGTTGCAGGTGGTAAACTTAAAGAAGCTACAACCCTACATTGGAATTATCCCAATACAGGTGCTACAAATTCAAGCGGCTATACCGCATTGCCAAGCGGTTACCGCGACCACGATGGAAATTTCGGAAGTATGGATAGCTGCACCTACTTTTGGACCAGCTCAACTTTTGATGGGCAATACCCATATATGTGGGGAGCGTTCTACGATCAAGAAGTAGTAGAATTAATTTATTACTATCGGGATTTGGGAAATTCGCTTCGATGCATTAAGGATTAATTAAGCACTGCTGCTGAACTACTCATCTTATGTATAATAGTTATACGGATTGGAAAACACATTCGATATAATATTCAACCTTTCCCAAAATTGTAAATTCAAAGATTGTACAACTACCCACGAGATAGGTTGTTTGGTTCTTGAAGCTCTTGAAAAAGGGCACAGGTAAAAAACATATTAATTTTCATTAGATATTAAAATTATTTGTATTTTTACATTACTATAATACTAAACACTTAACACCCAAATACATGCACTGCAGTTAATATCTTCAAAATGTAGGTTTGCTAATTATAATAAGATTGGTATTAGATAGTATTTAGAGGTCAGTATTAAAAAAAAACATCTATTATGAGAACAATTAAATTAATAACATTTGCGCTTTTAGTTCTTACAGTAACTGCCTGTAAAAATAAACCGACAGTTGAAGAACTTAAAAAATTTGCCGCCATCGAAATCTATCCTGAAGATACTTATTTGGATACGATAGATAATAAAAGAGCCTTGATAATAGTTGCGCATGATGACGATGACTGTATGATGTCAGGCACAATAGCTAAACTAACAGCCAATGGCTGGACAATTAAGCAGTTAAGCTTTGAAGTGCATAATATGCCCGGAGAGAATAGAAATCCTGCACATATTATTTGCGAGGGTTCCGAAAAAATATTGGAAGACGGACTTTATCGCCCGGGGAGGGACACGATAAAATACACATATATGCCAATACCATATGATGAGATTAAAAAACAGTTTCTTTATGAGAAAGTGGCGAATGCTTTAATAACACAAATAAATGAATTTAATCCTACTGTAATATTCACTCTGGATAACATTAAAGGTGGGTATGGTCATCCGGATCATATTTTTTTAAGTCAACTGGTTTTAGATTTATTCAATGAAGATAAAATTAATCCGCAATGTATTTATCAGAGTGTTTTAACAAAACACATCGAAGTAGAGATAGATAAATATGTAACACCAAAAATGGAAAAATGGGGTTATCCACAAGCGAGTCCGGCAGCTAACGAATTATATGGTATTGACGGAATGCCTGAAGCAGACGTTCAAATTAATATTACAGACCAGGCAGAAATAAAAATGGCCTACTTAAGGGCTTACCCGGAGAATGTTAGAAAGAACCTGAGAAAATTTCTTATCCACTATGAAGACTTTGATGCAGAAACTTTTTTCTCAGTTTGGGATAGAGAGTTTTTTAGGATAATTGAAAAATAATGCTGAGCCACAAACAAAAAATATTGTGCATCCGGTAGATAATACAAAATTGATTTGAAAGACATAACATTTGAGCCCAAATTAGTTAGAAACTAAAAAACGCATATTATGAACAAAGAAATTTCATTAGTTGATTACCAACAGGCATTTAGAAAAATTGTTGAAAAAGAACAAAAAACAGGGTTCTACATTCACAGTTTCTTTTACGTAGTAGTTAACGCAGGGCTGATAACCCTGAATTTATCATCTTTAACAACTTACCATTGGTTCTACTGGCCTCTTTGTGGCTGGGGATTTGGGTTGTCCATGCATTTTATTTTTGGAATCCTGCTATTAAATACATTCATGAAAAAGAAAGAAATACGTGCAGAAAAGATAGCTCGAAACGATTATTATAAAACTGAAATATGAAACTAATAGCGTTAATCTGTTTTTTACTCCCTTTTCTAAATAATGATTTGTATGGTTGTTCAGCTATTATTGCTGCGCATAATGGCAGTTTTGTTGTTGGTGCAAATCTTGATGGGGAAGGAATCTGGGAGGGTTTGGTTTTTATCAATAAAACAGGGGTGGAGAAGCAAACCGATTTTGAATATGATGATGGTAAAACATTACAATGGGTTTCGCAATATGGCAGTGTTACTTTCAATTTGCTGTGCAGGGAATATGCCCAGTATGGGATGAATACCGAGGGGCTAATAGTTACCACAGTTTCATGCTTAAACAGTTGCCAACCATATCAAAAAGACTTACCGGAATTAAACGGTAATTTTTGGGTTCAGTACATACTTGATAAATGTAAATCGGTAAAAGAAGTTAAAGAAACATTTTCAAAAATCAATGTATTGGCTGGAAACGACAGGTATATGATTTGCGACCGTTTTGGCGGCAGCATAATTATTGAGTTTCATGATGGGGTTGTTTTCTATGAAAATGAAAATATGCCCATCCCCATTCTCACAAACCAGCTTTATCAAAAATCAATTATGCATGTTGCTAATAATACACTTCCGTCTTCTGATAAAAGCTTCGATTTTATAACAACCAAGAGGTTTATTAGAGCCAACGATGAGTTAAAACCAACTGAGTATACACTTGGCGATAATAAGATAAGTAGAATGTTTGGTATACTGAAAAAAATACAAGGTTATCCGGAATCTATATGGAGAATTGTTTTTGACCAACAAGAGGCTAAAGTGTATTTCATGACTCATGCTAACAAATCACAACGATTTATTAATTTGGATGAAATCGATTTTTCCTGCCAGTCAGATAAGGTGATGGCTAATATCGATGCAGGGGAAAAAGGTGATTTTATAACGGAACTTACAAAGTATAGTTATCCCAAAAACTATGAGCTTTACCAAACAACAATGAATAATCTTGGCAGGGAAATTACAAACAAAGCGATTGAACGACACATTAACTATCTTGATAGTTTTAACTGTATAAATTAACGACTTAAAACAATCCATCTATGCCTATTAGCATAATAATCGACCTTGATGCAAATCAAATTTTATCCTATAATGAAAAATAATGAACTGAAATTCCCCGTTGGTTATGAAAAATTTCACAAGAAGCAATTGTACAATTTTCAATTGAACCGACCGTACTCATTTGGTTATGCCTTATTTGAGGATATGAAGGAAGCCGGGAAAAGGATTAAGTCGTTTAAAGGCTGGAAAAGGGAAATGATAAAAATGGCTGAAAATGCCCTCGAACAGGGACGAGATTTGAACGCTGCTTTTTATTATCGTGCTGCAGAATTCTATACAAAATCAACTGATCCTGATAAAGCAATACTTTATGACAAGTTCAATGGACTGTTTTATAAAGTGATGGAAAATGAAGGAATCAAAAAATACAATGTTCCATATGAAGATGGCTTTCTCCCGGCTATCCGGATAGCAGCAATAAACGGATCAAAAGGCACAATTATAATTAATGGTGGTTTCGATTCATTCATCGAGGAGTTTTATTCAATGATGAAATACTTCTCAGTTAACGGCTATGACGTAATTGGATTTGATGGCCCGGGACAGGGTGGTGCCCTCAGAAAATACGGATTACCCATAACAATTGAATGGGAGAAACCGGTTAAGTCCTTACTCGACTTTTTTAAGCTTAAGGATGTAACATTAATTGGGATTTCGATGGGAGGGTGGCTCTGCCTTCGTACTGCTGCATATGAGCCTCGAGTAAAGCGTGTAATTGCAAATGGTCATGCAATTGATTATATGAAAAGTATGCCGCCCTTTCTACGGAATATACATCTTTGGTTTATGGAACACTGTCGTGGATTTATGAATAAAATGGCAGTCATGAAATTTGAAAAAAGGGAAGGTATGACGTCCTGGATGGTTGATCATATGAAATATATCACAAAAAAAACCAAACCACTCGATGCATTGGAACTTTACATGGATTTGAACACTGAAAATATTCATTCGGAACTGGTAACACAGGATGTGTTAATCCTGTCGGGTAGCAACGATCATTTCATTCCTTCTAAAATGCACAAACTGCAGTTAGAAGAACTAACCAATGCCAAATCAATTACTGATAGAATTTTTACAGAAGAAGAACACGCTCAAAACCATTGTCAGATTGGAAATATTGAACTTAGTCTTGTAACAATGATTGATTGGATTAACGAGAAAACATCTGGTAGTTGAAACCTATAACAACAACCAATGGTAAAGTAATATAATTGTAACTAATCAGTGTGCTTTATGCAATTTGGTAATTATAGTATATTCCTTATATACAGTACTGTCTGTAACTTTGTGTGCCTTTGAGAAGCACTTTGTGTGCCTTCGTGGTAAAAAATGAATCTCCCCGCAAGCAACGGGGTATCTTATGGGAAATTCCATACATATTCGCCCCAAGGGGCGGGGAATAAAACCCAGGAGATCCTTCACTTCGTTCAGGATCCCCGCCTGACCGGCCGGCAGGAATTCGGCTAACAAATTTCAAAAACGAAGTGTAATGAAATTTGAGCCTCATTGATTTAATTATACTTTAAAAAGTTTGCCATAGATATGTTTTGTGGGTTTCCATTTTAAATTGTAGTTTTGGATTCAATATTAAGAACCCTATGATATTGCCATAATTAATAAAATATTCCGATAATATTGAATAGTATTCGTGACAATTATTACTGAAAAATGAGAGCAAAAACATCTAAACGTGATCAAACAGGAAATCCTAGAAATGCGTTTTCAGCAGTAGAAGAAACCAAAGAACAATATTTAGAGTTAGAGAAAGGAATATATGCTGCACTGGAAACTTATTCCAATGTTCACCGTGGCAGCGGGCATAGCTCGATGGTATCAACACACCTATATGAACAAGCACGTGATATTGTCCTGGAGTTTTTTGGCCTGAAGAAAGGAAAATACGTTGTGATATTTTGTACTCCAAGAGGTGCTCATAACTTCATTGAACAACTCAATCGCACTAGTTATCAGCTTGTGTCGAGTAAGGATATTGGACTGGCACTAGGCGTAAGGGCAATAGCAATTAAAAGAAATGACCTGCCCAAGGGAATTCCAATGCAAACCGGTGGAGGGACAACCAAGCTTATTTCAAAAGATTGGGTTATCTGGGCAGATGCTCCCGACAAGTTTGAAGCGGGCACCCCTTCTATCATAAATGTTATTGCATTTGCAAGAGCTTTAAAACTAGTAACGAAATATGGAAACGATATCTTTCAAAATCCAACTTACACAAAGCTAACGGTAGAAAATATTCTTTATAATGACGAACTGGAAAAATACCAGGGGATGGAGCTGCTAATTGAACTTAGAAAAACCCTGATAGGCCGTAATATTAGCATCCCAACGATGGAAGGCTTAAGATCTGTTATCAATCTCGACAACAGTGCAAGTACTCCAACGTTCGAGCCTGTTTGGAATGTGTATCGTCATGTGTTGAATCAACCTGAGAATATAAAGAATGATGTTATTGTTGAAGTGAAGTCAATAATTGCGTATGTGCTGGATGCACCAAAGGATGATTATGATGTGATCTTTACTTCAAACACTACTGAAGCTATTAACCTTGCAGCTGAAAATCTAGGCATGGATGATAAAGATGGCTTCGAGCCTGTAGTACTAAACACGATTCTGGAACATTCTTCAAATGAACTACCATGGCGAATGATTCCTGGCCATACATTGATAAGGCTAGATGTTGACTATGATGGCTTTATTAATTTAAAAGAGCTGGAAACAATTTTGATTGATTATAATCAAAACAAAAAATTTGGAAAGAAGCGTATTAAACTCGTAGCATTTAGTGGAGCGTCAAATGTTCTTGGTGTATGCAATAATATTGAGGAAATTAGTAGACTTGTTCATAAATATGGAGCACTCCTACTGGTAGATGCCGCACAATTGGTTGCACATCGCAGCGTGGACATTCAGGGGTGGGATATTGATTATCTTGCATTTTCAGCTCATAAAGTATATGCACCATTTGGCACGGGAGTTCTTGTAGTTAGAAAGGGATTGCTTAATTTTAGTAATGAAGAACAAATAATGATTAAATCTTCTGGCGAAGAAAACGCAGGAGGTATAGCGGCAATTGGTAAAGCTCTTTTGCTTTTGAACCGGATAGGCATGAACCTGATCAGGGATGACGAGCAAGCTCTATCAACAAGGGCTTTGATGGGCATGAAGCAGATTCCGGATTTGAAGATTCATGGCTTAACGGATTTCAATTCTTCGAAGTACGCCCATAAGTTGGGCGTTATTGTATTTGATATAAAGAATAAAATGCCCAGTCGTATTGCAAAACAACTTGCTTTGCAAAGTGGAATAGGTGTAAGATATGGGTGTCATTGCGCTCATATCATTGTAAAACACATTTTGCATATAAGTCCTTTTCTTGAGCAATTCCAGCGTGTTATTCAAATTATGTTCCCAAGATTCAGGTTTCTGGGTATTGTACGGGTAAGTCTGGGGATCGAAAATACCGAAGAAGATGTTGATAAGCTGATTAGTGCCCTGACCAAAATAAGCAGTAAGAAAAGAGGTTCAGATCACAAAGTTACAAACGGCGAAGTTAAATTGACTCATAAGGAAGTACAAAAACAAGTGGATGATTTTGTATTAGATGTAGCAAAGAGAGTATATTTATAACACATGGAAGAAGCGTATTAAAATTATGTAATGAACGAAAAAGAACCAATATCAATAGAAATATTCTACACGCTTACATGCCCTAACTGTAAGATACTGAAACGTATGCTAGATGACGTACTCCCGCAATTTGGGAATAAGTTTTTATTGAAAAAAACTCATGCAAACATGCCCATGGGTATGATTAGAACAATGAAATTGGGCATACATGCTGTACCGGCACTTTTAATTGATGATGAATTAATTTTTAGAAGTGTACCCACAAAAGAAGAATTGATTAAAAAATTAAGTAGTTACTAATTAAAAAATTAAAAAAATGGAAACAAAGAAAAAATTAAGATGCCCAATTGGAGTTCCCAGTGGAATTTTAGCCGCCTTAATTGGCTTAATCGGAGTTATTATAAACATAATACACTTCAATTGGTTTGAGCTCCTTACTTCGCTTGCATTATTGTTGCTGGCAATGCCATTTGTAAGGATAATAATGATGATGCATTCAGCAAATGACAGGCTTGACGAACTTGAAGCTAAACGCAATGAATAATAAATTATTAATTTGGATTGTAATGACAATACTCTTGTCGTTACCAGTAACAGGGATGGCTTCAATCGCATGTCCTGAAAACAATCCTGAAAATGATACATCTATGATTATTAAAAATGATAAGCTTGTCGTAGTTTGGACAAGTGGAGACAAGGAAGTAGCATTGAAGATGGTATTTATGTACACTTCAAATGCCAAGAAGAATAATTGGTGGGAGGATATAACTTTATTAGTTTGGGGGCCATCCGCAAAACTTCTTTCTGAAGATAAAGAATTACAGGATTATGTAAAAACCATGCTCGACAGTGGTATTAATGTACTTGCATGCAAAGGTTGTGCAGATCAATACGGGATTTCCGAAAAACTTGAGCAAATAGGTGTTACTGTAAAATATACAGGAGTTGACCTTACTAATTTTATTAAGGAAAGGCATGTAATCACATTCTAATTAAGGGTTATTAATTAGTAAAAACATAAACTTTATATCGTAAAAAAAAAGTATTAGAAATGCACTGAAAGGAACCTGGGTTGATATTGCAGTAGGTTTCAGATGTGCAAAAAGTATGGACAACTAAAAAGGTAATACAATGGATGATCATAGTGTTTTCATGGATAAACAGATAGTCCCGACAAATTAACAAACAGATATTTACAAATATGCAATGTAAAAATTGTGAAAACATTATTGATGATAGTTTATATAAATGATAAAAAAAGTATTTAATAATTTTCCCGATGTAGTTGTTGTTATTCCAGGTCATGGTAATTATGGCGGACCCGTATTATTTCAGCATTCGCTTACTTTGATCGAAAATGTACATATTAAATAGTTTATGAGATACTTTATTTCACTATTTTTAATCGCAATACTTTACATTATTAATGGATGTAAGAAAGACCAACTTACGCCGCCTTATTGTTCAATCCAGTTTCTTGAAAATGGAAGTAAAGTAGTGCAAGGCAATAGTATAGAAGTAAATATTATTGCTATTTCACATGATGAGCTTAGCATTGAAGTATCGTTATATATCGATGATGTTAAGATTATTACATTCACCGAACAACCTTATCAGTTTATATGGGATAGTGATAATTATAGTTTTGGAGAACATACTATTAAAGCTGTTGCTGAGGATGAAACGGGGGCACGTTCGGAATATGAAATAATTGTTGAAGTTGTGGGGTTCACACCTCCTGAAACTATTATTGACGAACGAGATGGTGAATATTACAGTGTTGTACAAATCGGTGAGCAGGTATGGATGACAGAGAACCTTAGGTATAATATCAATTATTCAATGTACCCAAATAATGAAAAAATTAATAGTGAACTCTATGGGTTGCTATATAATACCGGATTTAGTGTAGGCGATGGATTATGTCCTACCGGATACCATGTGCCATCCAAAAACGACTGGTTTAAGCTTATTGAATATTTGGGAGGAGTTAGTGTGGCAGGAGGAAAACTAAAGGAAGAGGGGGCAGAACACTGGCAATTACCTAACATAGGAGCCACAAACGACTATGGATTTTCGGCACTTCCTGCCGGAAGTTTAAGCCGAGATAGTATTCCTCAGAGATTTGAGAAAAATGCTATTTTTTTTACATCATTCTATAGTAACTATATATCCATGAGTTTCGAATCGGAAAGTATTTCCATACTCACATATCATCCATCAGGCGAATACTATAGTGTGCGATGTATTAGAGATTATTAATTGCTTTTGATGTATAAGATCTATTGCAGTTTATCAATCCATCAAAATTACCGGCATAAATTATTCCTCCACCACGTTCGCCACCTTCAGGTCCCAGTTCTATAATCCAATCTGATGCTCTTATTATTTCAAGATTATGTTCAACAACAATAACCGTGTTTCCTCCATCAACTAATTTGTTGGTAACCTCGATTAATTTTTCAACATCTTTCATATGAAGTCCCGTTGAAGGCTCATCAAAAATATAAAGACAACTACTGCCAGTTTCTTTGATTAATTCGGTTGCTAGTTTTAATCGTTGAGTTTCGCCTCCTGACAATGTATTTGTCGGTTGCCCAAGTTTAATATACCCAAGTCCAATGTCTTTCAATACTTGAAGTATATTTGTGATTTCAGGATCTAACATAAAGAATTTCAGAGCTTCATCAACTTCCATTTTAAGGACATCAATGATGCTTTTACCTAAATGTTTAACCTCGAGTACCGAATCTTGATAGCGATTTCCATGACAGGTATCACAAACTATCCATACATCCGAAAGAAAATCCATACTAACTTTAAGACTTCCCATTCCTTTGCAAACCGGACATCTGCCTTCCTGGCTATTAAATGAAAAATTGGACTTCTTGAAACCCCGGTTTATCGAATCTTTTTGCTTTGCAAATTTATCCCTAATCAAATCAAACAGGCCTGTATAAGTAGCTGAAGTACTAAGCGGCAAAGTACCTATTTGCTGTTGATCAATAACCGAAATGGAATCAAAATTATTAAAGCTGATTTTTTTGCAATTTATTGCTTTTCCTGCTTTGTAAGAGTCACTAACCACGTTAAAAACAAGTGTAGATTTACCACTTCCGGAAACTCCTGTAATTGAGGTAATGCAATTTGTTGGTATTGTAATATCGATATTTTTAAGGTTATTTGCATAAGCACCGGCTATGGTTATAGCAGGCTCCATATTTGACACATCTCTATGGTTATAGTTATTGCGTTTATTTAGGAACTGACCGGTAATGGATTTAAGGTTTTTCTCAATTTCGGATAAACTACCCTGTGCTATAATTTCACCGCCTCGCTCACCTGCACCGGGTCCCATATCAATAATATGATCGGCTTTGGAAATAACATCTGGATCATGCTCAACAATCAATACTGTGTTACCATTATTTTTCAGAGAATCTACGGCTTTCATTAGATTGATAGTGTCGTAAGAATGTAATCCAACGGTAGGCTCATCAAGCACATAGGTTAATCCACAAAGATCGGACGCCAACTGAGTTGAAATACGCAAACGTTGTGATTCACCTCCACTTAAGGTAGATGTAGCACGATTCAAACTCAGATACCCTAACCCAATATTATCAAGGGGAATAAGCTTATTTATTATTTGGTGAATTGTTGACTTGCATTTTGCATATTCTGAACTATTTAGTTTTATTTCAAGATCTTTAAAAAATTCAATGGCCCCAGATATTGAGAACATTGATAACTTAGCTATATTTAATCCTGCAAATTTAACGTCTGTTATAATTGATTTGTATCTGGTTCCATGGCAACGGCTACACAAAATTTCTGTCATTATTGGTTTAAAAGACTCGCCTCGCTTTCCATCACGTTTTATTTGATAATCCTCATTTAAATAATTAATCAAACCTTGCCAAGTGGTTGTCATCCTATGGATACCTGTTCTGTTCCCACGTTTAAAATTCCACTCAACCTCATATAGTTGGCTCCCAGTGCCATAAAGTGCAATTTTTTGTGATGTTTCATCGAGTGCAGAGTAGGGTAGGGAGAAGTCAATCTCTTTTTCAATTCCTACTCTTAGTAATGTGTTAATGTATTGTCCATTTTTATCTCCAAAAAATTTACCGGGAGATGTGCCATCCATAGCACCATCAATTAGCGACTTATAGGGGCTTGTAATGAACTTATCAGGGTCGGGAATAATAATGGACCCAATCCCTTTACATTCATCACACGCAGCTTCTAATTTGTTAAATGAAAACATTGATGATGACAGATTAGTGGGTTTATCATTTGTGTCTTTACCAAATCTTGAGAACAATAAACGATATAAATCAAACACTTCGGTAACAGTGCCAACAGTTGATCTGGGATTCTTCTTAAATCTGGTTTGCCTTACGGCGATAGCAGGAGTTAAACCTGAGCATTGCTCTAACTCAGGCTTTTTAACCTTACTCATCATTCTTCTGGCATACGTCGAAAAACTTTCTGTAAACCTGTTTCTGCTTTCTGAATAAATTGTATCAAATGCAAGTGATGACTTACCACTACCGGATACTCCGGTAATAACAGTTGTTTTGTTTATCGGGATTTCTATATTTATATTTTTAAGATTATTAGTTGTAACTCCTTCAAAACGAATATTTGACTTAACTATTTGTTTTTTCTTTTTAGTAGGAGTCGTTTCTTTATGATTTAAAAAATCTTGTAGAGCTTGTCCGGTATAGGATTCCGTACAATTCAATAATTCATAGGGTGATCCTTGAAAGATGAGTTGGCCTCCCATTTCACCCCCTTCCGGACCCAAATCAACTATATGATCGGCTTGTTTTATTATATCAATATCGTGTTCGATTACAATTACTGTATTTCCATTATCAATAATATTATTTAAGGCCTTTAACAGATAAGTAATATCAGCTTTATGAAGCCCAACCGATGGTTCATCGAGGATGTATAGATTATGTCCCTTTGATGTTTTATAAAGCTCCGATGCTAATTTAACTCTTTGTGCTTCACCTCCTGATAAGGTTGTTGATGATTGTCCTAATTTTAGATACCCAACATCCAGTTTTTGCAACTGATCAAGTATCCTTAATATTTTCAATTCTCCGTCAAAAAACAAAACTGCCTCATCAACTGACATTTCAAGGACGTTGAAAATATTTTTTCCTTTAAACTCAATTTCAAGGGTTTCTGTATTGAATCTCTTGCCCTTACAATATTCACATTTAACTTCTACATTTCCAAGGAAGTGCATTCCAAGTTCAATATACCCTGCTCCCTGACAATGCTCACATCTTCCGCCTTTATTGTTAAATGAAAATCTTCCTTTTTTATAACCTCGGTTTTTAGATTCGGGTTGTTTTGAATATAAATCTCTTATGTGATCGAATAAATCGGTATAAGTCGCCGGGTTACTACGGGGTGTTCGGCCAATTGGTGATTGATCGATTTCAATAATTCTGGATATTGGGGTTGAAATATCAATTGACTTACATCCTCTAATTTCGCCTGTCAAACTCTTTCCAAGAACTTTGTGTACTAGTGTTGATTTTCCAGCACCGGAAACTCCGGTTACCACATTAAAAGCATTAAGCTTAAACTCGATATCTATATTTTTAAGATTGAATTTATTAGCACCTAATATATTAATTGTTCCACTTTGTGGTCTTGTACTTTTTGATATTTGAAAATTGTCCGTTGCAGAAATTGCTTGTGCTGTAAGACTATTAGGGAATGATGCACTATTATCTATAAGCTTGTATACTTCACCCTGATATATTACTTCTCCACCGTTAATTCCTGCCTTCGGGCCAATATCAATCAGGTAATCTGCTGATTTAATGGTTTCCTCATCATGCTCAACAACAACCAATGTATTGCCATTATCCCTTAGTGATTTAAGCACTTTTAGTAACTTTTTATTATCTCTTGGGTGAAGTCCGATACTTGGTTCATCAAGAATATATAATATACCTTGTAACCCGCTCCCAACTTGTGATGCAAGCCTTATTCGTTGTGATTCACCTCCTGAAAGAGTAGTCGATTCTCTGGAAAGTGTAAGGTAATCCAGACCAAGCAATTGTAGATACTCCAACCTCTTTATAACATGATCGAGTATGTTGTCAACGACTTCTTTTTCATATGTGTGAGAGGATAATTGTTGAAGGTATGAATGAAGATCAACCAATGGCATCTCACTTAATTCACAAATATTATTGCTATTAATATAAACTGATCTCGCTTCTTTTCTCAGTCTCGTACCATTACATTCATTACACACAAACGAGCTTGCAAACCTGAGTATATTATCATTACGATCTCTTCGGAGGATTTCTTCCATAATGGGAATCATCCCCTTGTAATAATTTTCTTCACGGGGTAGAGCAGTAATTCCTTTCCACTTTAGTCTTGACTCAAGTGAATGTTTACCGAAAAGTATTTTTATTCGCTCGCTGCCAAACATTATTACATTGCGTTGATCATCAGTTAGATCTTTCCACGGAATATCAACTGAAAACCCATGCTCGTTGCATACTTTATTAAGTTCGTCAACACGAACCTGAGAATAAACAATATAGCCTGTTGGTGTTGTTGGAACAAGAGCCCCTTCACGCAAAGTTAAGTTGCTATCTGCAATTAGTTTTTGAACATCTATCTGTTCAGTTATACCCAAACCTTTACATTTGGGACAAGCCCCATAATTCGAATTAAACGAAAATAGTTTTGAAAGAAGTTTAGGAAGATCTGTTTGGCAATTATTACAGGAAGTTGATCCAGACTTAATAATATCATCACAGTTTATACAATGTTGATTCCCAATTCTTGCATATAGTAGTCTCAAATAATCGTATATCCCCGACATTGTCCCGACAGTGGACCTGGGATTTGCACCTACTGCTTTTTGACTGATTGCCAGAGCGGGCTGTAATCCGGTTATTTCTTTTACATTGGGTTTTTCAAGTTTCCCCAAATACTGTCTGGAATATGAAGAAAATGATTCGAGAAATCGCCTTTGGCTTTCTTTATAAATTACATTATAAGCAAGTGATGATTTTCCTGAACCCGATACGCCTGTAATTACCGTTATGGAATCATGAGGGATATGGATATCAATGTTCTTCAGATTATTTTCTGAAGCACCAATAACCTGAAGTCTGCTATTATTTTTTCTTGACATTTCTGTTACTTCTACAATCAAATATATCCAAGCGTATAACTTAGTAACACTTGATAATTAATCTTTTTAGCTTTTTCTTTGTGCTTAATAATACTAATATCTGTGATTTTTAGCTAGATTTTTTTTACCACTAAGGATCATAAAGTACATCACAAAGGAGCGCAAAGGTAGGGCATGTAATTGATTTGGTTAGCGCCACTTTGACTAAACCCTCGTGCTATCAACCTGTTTGGGGCGGCTATCGTGTACTCACATCTTTTGAAAGTCCATATCGGAGTCCTTGTCATGCTGAGTGTAGCGAAGTATCTCTACACACATAGAGCTTATTCAATATTTGTTGGTACACTGTAGCTTCGGCAGGCAACTTTGTGGTTAAGAATTATTTTTCATCAAATTGTTATGAACCCTTCTTTTACTTTTTGCTTTAACTATGATATTGCCTTACGTGCCTTCAGTATATACTTTGCTCTATCCAAAGGATTTACTCCTCTAAATGGGGTTGTTTCACCCAACTCGATGCGGCATTCTTTATATCCATGAAATTTAGTAGCAAATTTTCCTTTACCACCTGTTAATGAACTAAATTTCGTTGAGTAATCGATTGAGGTGGCTACAGGTATTTTTCCTGTTAAACTAAACTTTTCATTCTCAATTGTGGGAATTCCAATTTCAGCCCTGAGTTGCGTTAAACTACCCACAATACTTCCCAGCTTATCTTCGTTGGCAGTTATTGAATATTCCAGAATTGGTTCCAACAGCTTTGTGCCGGATTCTTTCAGCCCTTTCATAATAGCCATTGGAGTTGCAACAGCGAAGTCACCAGCTCTGGAATGTATATTGTGATCCTCATCTCCAATGAGGGTAATATTTAAATCTGTAACTTCCCATCCAAGTGGCCCTTGTAATAGTGCTTGGGGTATGGTTCGTTCAATTTCATTTTGGTATCTTCCAGCAATTCTGTTTACTCCCACAATCGAATTATACTTTATTCCGCTATTTCTAGCTCCGGGTTCTATTTTAAATCGTACTACTGCCCAACAAGGTTTAGGCATAGTATATTCTTCATATGCTTCAAATTATGCAGTCGGAGTTTCTTTATATATAACCGTTGGTTTTCCAAAATCTACGGCAATTTGAAATCTGTTGGAAAGTACAAACTCAAGTATCTCCAACTGTATTATCCCCATTATTTTAATATGTAATTCACGTTCATCCTTAAGCCATATCAAATCTATTGTTGGATCCTCGTCTGATAATATATGCATTGCAGATACCAATGTTGAATAATCCTCCTCATTCATTGGTGAAATTTTTGCAGTAAGCATTGGAGTATTAAGGCTTATGCTTTCTTTAATATGATCAGAGTTGCCTATTATTGCGCCTGCTACCACACTACTCAATCCACATATAGCTGCAGTATCTCCTGCCAATAGTTCACCCACATCAACATATTTTTGTCCTTGCAGTTTCCTGATTTGACTTACCTTTTCTTCGTCCCTATTATTCCCTATCTGGATAGTGTTTCGGTTTTTTATTGAACCGTTAAATAAGCGGACACTTGCAATTTTACCAATGGTTTTGTCGTGTTCAACCTTATAAACTATTCCCGAAAGTGGTTTTGAACTATCACCCATTGCAACTGGCATGTATTCCGTAATTACCTCTAATAATTCATTAATTCCAATATTATATTTTGCCGATCCAAATAAGATAGGGAAGAGTTCATTATTATGAATTTGATCTTTTAATGACATTTCAAGTTTTTGAGAATCTATTTTTTCACCAACTAGGTAAGCATCCATTAGAATTTCATCATTGTTAATAATGGATTCGATGGAATGATCACTCAAACTACCGAATGAGTTGCTATTGACAGTATTACTTATTTCAACAGCATCACTACCCTCATTAATAACCGACTGCATTACAATTATATTAGAAGTTAATTCCTTTCTAATCTCTGCAATTACTGAATCGATATTTGAACCCGCACGATCAATTTTATTAATAAATAGAATTGATGGGATATTGGCTTTTTGAAGTGCATTCCAGAGTGTAATAGTATGGGCTTGAACGCCTTCGGCAGCCGATATAACGAGAATTGCACAATCCATTGCAAGCATTGAACGCTCTACTTCCGAGGAGAAATCAACGTGCCCTGGTGTATCAATTAAGTTTATATTAATAGCATTCCATGTAAATGAAGCCGAAGCACTCCGAACGGAAATCCCCCTTTCCCTTTCAACTGCAAGCCAATCGGTTTGTGAAGTACCTTTATCAACGCTACCGATTGTACGTGTGACACCACTTTTATACAGGAATAGCTCAGTTATTGATGTTTTACCAGCATCAACATGAGCTACTATTCCGATATTAATAAACTTTTTATTGTCTTGCATAATTTTTCTAAAAACAGATTGACAAAAGTAAAAAGTATTTATAGCTTTAGGTAGGGCTCAGTTGGATTAATAATGAAAAATTGATTAGTTTTGTTTTATCGGATTTAGATCATAAACATTGCTTAAATATGCTGAAAAACCTGCTTATTGTTTTGTCAATATTACTTATTTCAACTACCAATGGCTTTACTCAAAACAAACTGGATAATTATAAGGTTGATACTGCCTATGTTAATCAGCTAATAGATAAGTGTGGTGAATTATTATTTTATTACCCAGATAGTGCAAGTTTATTTGTGGATACGATTCTTGAAATCTCTGAACAAATCAATTACGAATATGGTTTGTATAATGCACACAATTTATCAGGTTACATTCATGGAATAGTAGGTAATCAAAATGAAGCACTAAATTCTTACAAAAAAGCATTAATCCATACATATTCAGCAGAGTACCCACGTAGAAAAGCAGTTGTACTAAGTAATATTGGTTTAACCTACTGGAGAATGATTATTTCTGATAGTGCGGAATATTACTTAGATAGTGCAATTATTTTTTCAAATAATAACAATGTACCAGATATTAAGCGAAAATCATTGTTTGATTTGGCGAATCTATATCTTGACCAAGACAAATATGTTGAAGCTGCTGAAAAACTATTTCAAGCCAGAGACTCATTTATTTTAAATAATGACTCAATTCCGTTGATATTTGCATATGGTTCATTAGGAGTGCTTTACACCAAAGTCAATAATTTTGAACTTGCCCTAAAAAATTATGAACTGGCAATTGAAACCGATATACTTGTTGATGAAATAGATATTAGAGCAAATAATTATAATAATATAGGGGAACTATATTTTAGAAGTATCCAACAATATGATTCTGCGTTGAATTACTATCGTAAATCAATTATTTCTGCCCTACCTCACATGAAGAATCATTATGAAAATGCAGCATATATAAATATTGGAAATGTGTATCTTGAAAAGAAGATGTACGATTCAGCCTATTATTATTACAACCGTGTATATTATGACACATTGACCAAATATTATCCTGACCGACATGCTGCTGTACTTATAAATTTGGGAGAATACTATAAAAATAATCAAAATTTTAGCAAATCGCACGAATTTATTAGTGCCGGATTAATACTGGCGGATAGCTTTAATTTATTGAATTACAAAGCTACAGGACTTAAAGCTCTATATGAAATTGATAGTATTGAAGCTAATTATTTTCAGTCAATCAAATATTTACTAGAGTATCATAGAGTTAAAGACTCCATAGAAGTAGCATCTGACAAACACAAAATTGCTGCCCTTGAGTTTGAGAAATTTATTGCTATGCAAAAATTTGACAATGATTTTTTACGAAGAGAAAGTGAACTTGATAATAAGCTTATTGCAATTCAAAAAATATTGCTATGGGTGTCATTTATTGCATTGATTGTTCTTCTGTCAGTCCTATTTGTTCTATATAGAAATAGAAAAAAAATAAAAGTACTTTATAACCGACTTGCAGAAAAAAAAGATGCGTTAGCAAATGCCAATGAGGAATTAACAGTTACTAACGAAACGCTAAATTCACAAAAACTGCAATTGAAGGAGCTAAATTTAGCTAAAGATAAATTTTTCTCTATTCTGGGGCATGATCTAAAAAGCCCGTTTAATAGTTTGCTTGGATTACTTCAATTAATGGATGAAGACTGGAATTTGATTAATGATAAAGAAAAGAAAGGTCACATCCATAATCTTTATTTATCATCAAAAAAAACTTATGAGTTACTTGAAGATCTATTATTATGGGGAAGAGCTCAACGAGGTTTATTGGAATATAAGCCCGAAAAGTTTAATATTTATGATAATGTAATTCCAATCGTAGATTTGTTTCAATCTCAGCTTAATCAAAAAAAACAATCTGTAACTATTGATATTTCAAAGGAAATAGTAATTAAAACTGACCCAAGATACTTCATTCAAATACTTCAAAACCTTGTTAATAACGCAATAAAATTCACTCCGATAGATGGAAAAATCACTATTACTGCTATTGAAGATAAAAAGAAAATATCCGTATGTATCGTAGATACAGGAATAGGAATTCCTGAAGATAAAATCCCAACAATATTTAATATTGACGATGATTTTAACCGTCCTGGCACCGAAAACGAAAAAAGTACTGGCATGGGTTTAATATTATGTAAGGAATATGCTAGTCTTATTGGGGCTAAACTTTCCGTGTCAAGTATTGAGCAAAATATAGAACAGGGTATAGTTGGAACCAGTAGTTTTTGTCTTTCATTAAGAAAGTAAGATGAAAATAGATTGTATTATTTCGCAATTTTGTAATTATGTAGCTTGATGAAAATTTTCAACACAGCTTGTCCAAGGAATTGTTATAGTACCTGCTCCTTTAAAGTATCGGTTGAAAATAATGAAATAAAGCAAATTGAACCCCAATCACTAAATGCATCTACAGCTCTTGGCCCCTGCTTAAAAGGGCTTAGCTATATTGAGAGAGTACACTCAAAGAAAAGGATATTATTTCCTCTGCAAAAACTAGGTGGTGAATTTGTGCCCATTTCATGGGATGAGGCAACCACCATAATCACTAATCGATTAATAGAGTATAAAGAGAAGTGGGGGAGTCATTCAATATTGTACTATGCTGCAAGTGGAATGTCGGGACTATTAAATAATGTTAGTTCAGATTTTTGGAAACTTTACGGAGGAGTAACCACAGTATATGGAAATTTATGTTGGCCAGCAGGATTAGAAGCAACGAGGCTCACTTTAGGTGAGAATAAACATAATATTCCTGAAGATTTAGAGAATGCAAAGCTGATTGTGCTTTGGGGTAAAAATCCAGCTGAAAGCAATATTCACCAGATGGTCTTCATCGAAAAAGCACAGAGAAACGGAGCAAAACTCATTGTTATTGATCCTCATAGAACTCCATCATCAGAACGTGCTGATCTTCTTCTACAACCCATCCCGGGAACGGATGCAATACTAGCCCTGGCAGTTGCAAAAATTATAGTATTACAAAATCACCATGATAGAGATTTTGTGGAGAAGCATGTTCACGGATTTGAAGAATTTGAGCAATGTCTGGCAAAAATAAATATTGACCTTGCAAGCAGAGAATGTGGAGTTCCGGTTCATCTTATTGTGCATCTTGCTGAATTAATTGGAACCATCAAGCCAATGACTTTAATTCCCGGTTACGGAATGCAACGTTATACAAACGGAGGTCAAACTACCAGATGTTTGCTTGCATTATCTGCTATTACTGGAAATATTGGAAAAAGTGGTGCTTGCTGGCATTATGCAAACCTCCAGTCATATATTTTCGATAAGGTTAAGGAACCTGAGAGTTATTATCCTGTTGTTGAGAATTTTCCACATAGAAGATCAATTTCCACAGCAAGATTAGGAGCGGAAATGTTGAAAACTGCCAATCCAAAACTAAAAATGGCATGGGTAGAAAGAGGAAATCCGATTACTCAAAATCCGGATTCAAACTTAACCAAAAAAGCTTTCCAGGAACTTGAATTTATTGTTGTTGTTGAGCAGTTTATGACAGATACAGCACAGGAAGCAGATATTATTCTCCCTGCTAAATCAATGTTTGAGCAAAGCGACATTATAGGATCATATTGGAATTCATACGTTCAGCTTAAACAAAAAGTTATTGAACCTCCCGGTTTAGTTAAGCCCGAAACCGAAATTTATTATAATCTGGCAAATAGACTTGGCTTTTCAAAGGAAGATATCCAAAAATATATACCTGAACCAAATGATAAAGCTATCGATAAATGGCTCGAAGAATATTTGAAGGATTATAAAGAACTTTCACTAAAAAAGCTTAGACAAGGACCCATTCTAGCTCCAGGACTCGAAAAAATAGCATTTTCTGATTTGAAATTCAACACTCCATCAGGAAAGATAGAACTATATTCTAAAACTGCAGAAAAAATATGGGGTGTGAAGCCATTACCCACTTATGAGGGATTAAAAGAAGGGCATAACCGATCTAATAATAAGTATCCTTTATGCCTCTTGAGTCCTAATACCAAAAACAGAATTCACTCACAATTCGGTAACCTTGATTGTATAACAATGCTTGACTCTCATCCTGTTATTACAATGAGTCCTGTGGATGCCAAATTTAGGGATGTTGATGATGGAGCAAAAGTTAAAGTTTATAATGATAGAGGAGAAATATTAACTACCGTAAAACTCGATTTTAGTTTGCGACCCGGTAACGTTGTAATTTTTAACGGGTATTGGAATAGTGAAGGAGGAAGCCCCAATTTGCTCTCCAAGGGTCGTGAAACAGATATGGGACACGGAACGGCGTTCCATGATAATATGGTTGAAATTGAGAATTTTAAGCAGGCATGAGTAGAAATTACTTCATATTTGATGAGAATAAATGTGTGGGTTGTGAAGCCTGCGTTGTTGCATGTGTTCTTGAAAATGGATTTCAGTTTCCTGATAGTTGGAGAACTATATACTCTTCCAACAAAAACAAAATTCCCGGCTTACCATTTTTTAATCTATCATTGGGATGCAATCATTGTGAAGATGCTCCCTGTATGAATTTATGTCCCTCTTTGTCATTCTCAAGAGACACAGTTACCGGAGCTATACTAATCGATTCTGAAAAATGTATCGGTTGTAAGTATTGCACTTGGAATTGCCCTTATGAAGCACCAAAATATAACCCTGTATCCAGGGTAATTGAAAAATGTAATTTTTGTAATTCCAGATTATTAGAAAAGAAAAAACCATCATGTGCAGTTTCCTGCCCAACCGGTGCTCTTGATTTTTCTTTCGATGAAATTGATAAGGCCACAATGCCAAATGGGATGAAGACACCCAATAACCCAAGTCCCTCAATAGAAATAATAAAGCTAAAGCGGTCAAATGCACCAATTGTTGATCTAGTTCTTTTTAAATCACTTCCTAAGGATATATCTGAAAAAACAGATAGACTAAAAATATCAGCAATTACGGAACTTCCATTATTGATATTTACATTAGTGGTTGCATTGGTAGTTCCCATTTCTGCTTCCAATTTGCTTCAGTATCAAAGTATTGGAACTAGAATATCTTTTGTATTAATCATTGGAATGGCTGCTGCAATAAGCACGATTCATCTCGGACAAAAGCATAAGTTCTGGAGGTCTCTATTGAACTTTCGACGATCGTGGTTAAGCAGGGAAATTGTATTTTTCTCGATCTATTTTACATTAAGCATAGTGGATGCTTTCATTTACAGAATGCCAACTTTTGTTATTGTATTATTCGGGCTTGCAACTTTACTATCTGTTGATATGCTTTACAAACCATTGCAATGGAATTGGAAAACACAATGGCATTATGGACAGGTATTGTTAATTTCCACATCGTTTTTTCTACTGATTAATCAGTTCTATATCGCACTACTTGCTGTAATACTTCTTCGAATACTAATTATTGCATTAACCTTATCCATCAGTAAAATTGAAGTTATGCCAATAATCTGGTTTCTATTTATGTTAAAAACAGGAATGTTGGTTATTGGTGGTTATGACCCATGGTTGGTGATATTGGTTTTTGTACTTGGTGAAATAACAGCCAGAATAAGTTTCTATAACAAACTTAGTATTTTCAAGCTAAGCCTGAAAAGTGATTTTCCTAACTTGTAGTTTTATAAACCAAGACCCGCTGGGTTGGAAAAAACCCAGCGGGTCTTACGACTAATTAAACCAGACCCGCCGGGTTGGAAAACATCTAGCGGGTCTTACGAATCTGTTATTATTATCATCCCCCGCCTTTTTTCGGACTTGTAGCCGTCTTGCGCTGGAGTGTAGGTGATGTGACAGGCTTTTGGTCTGGCATTGCAGCAGGAGTAGTTGTTTGTTTAACTGCCGGCTGGCTGCCAGTTGCCTTTGCATTTTGCTGGTTTGAAGTCGGCTTGGCTGCAGGCTGAACTTGCTGATTTGAAGTTGGTTTCGCAGCAGGCTGAACCTGTTGATTTGTAGCTGGCTTCGCAGCAGGTTGAGTTGCTGGTCGTGTGTTTTGTTGATTTGCAGGTTGTGTAACCTGGTTATTCGTGGGACGTGTATTTTGAGTAGGTTTACTAACAGGTTGTTGAGATTGTTTACCTGACTGTATCTCCCTATTACTATTTACTGGTTTAGATGAGGGGTTAATATTTTGCCTGTTATTTGGATTGACAACATTTTCCCTTTCAGATGTTGGTTTCCAGTCTTTATTTACCGGACGGGTATTTGGATTAGCCTGTGATGGTTGGCCTTGCTGATTCGGTGATCTGGTTCCCTGCTGTACCTGAGTCCCGGAATTTGCATTTCGTGGTTTATATCCCCTTTTATTTTCCAATTCCTGGGTGTTTCTAACTCCTTCATTTCTGTTCTGAAAAGAATTGTTAGGATTAGATTTGGCATAATCATTACGCTTTATTTGTCTTTGCATATTTACAGCATTTGTACTTCTCCGTGAGGATGTACGGGGGTAGGAATTGTTCACATTTACATGTACATATACATTTGAACGGTAAACATAGGGTGAATAGGGATTCCATGGATCATAATATGGTGGATAATATCCCCAATAATATGGTGAATAGTATGGATTGTAATAAGGGGTATAGAAATAAGTAACAATAACAGGTCGTTGCACATAAACTGGTTGTATAATATAATCGGGGCCATACATGTAAACATCCCCTACAACCTGAACAGTACTTTCACCGTTATTATCTTTTTCAACTTCAATGGTTGCAACATCCTGATATTGACCTTCGCCAATTACAGCCTGTATTGCTATAAGATGGGTACTTTGTTCAGATGTTTCTACAACCCTTAAGTAATCTACCTCTCCATCACCATTTAAATCGAGGTTCGAGATTTGGAGATTTGGATCGTTGAGTTTCATTTCAAAATCTGCAAGATCTTCTGATTCTCCAAAAATTGATGCAACCGCATTCAAATCTAAGTTATCACTTATGTCGCTGCTTAAGGCTTCAACAGTTGTTACATCTTGTGAAAAAATGCTAACAGATGCAAAGCCTAATACTAGTACAAACAGAATTCTTTTCATGATTAATTATTATTTGTTTAATACATCTTAGCAATTATCATGCCCAAGTTTATCAAACTTGAGGTTTTCCTTCAATTAAAGAATCCACCATCTAAGAAGGTGGACTTGGATTGCACCCATAGGGCGCTTTAAGTTATTAAGCACCAGCAAAAAAGGTGGATTTCAAATGCATATTAAATAATCTTGTCAAGTACCAATATCAAACTATTAACTTCTTCAATTGTATTGTAATGCACCATGCTAACCCTGATTACCCCATCATTACTGCTTAATCCAAGGTTGTCAATTAATCGCCGGGCATAAAAATCGCCCCATCTAATCCCAATTTTATTTGGATCAACAAGTAAAGTAATCTCGCTGCTCTTTCTATTCTCAACTGTAAAGGAAATAGTAGGTACTCGTTTTGCTTTATCAGATGTATTTTCACCAATTATACTAACACCTTTTTTGTGTTTAAGAAAATTTATCAGAGGCTCAGCTAGTTCTTCTTCATGTTGTGCAATTAGTTCCCATACTTTATCTAGCCTTGAAAATAGTGGGAGGGAAGTATCTTTATAATGTGAAGAGTATAATGCATCAAAATAATCCAGAATTCCAGTACAACCATAGGTTAATTCATAATTAACGTTTCCGGGTTGAAGTTTGTAAGGAATATCTTCTTTTCCAATGAAAAAATGATTGATTCCAGGTAGCTCAGCAAGTATTTCACTCTTTCCATAAAGCAAAGAATAATGTGGTCCATATACTTTATACAAACTAAAGACGTAGAAATCAACATTCCATAACTGAACATCTATTAAACGGTGAGGTGCATAAGCAACCCCATCTACACATACTTTAGCTCCTCTGTCATGAATGAATTTTGCTATTTCTTTGATAGAGTTAATTGTACCGATTACATTTGAAACATGTGTAAGGGCAACCAATTTTGTTTTGTCAGTAATGATCTGTGCGAGATCATCAAGTTCAAGTTTTAATGAATCAGGATTAACGTTCCATGTTTTAACAACAATGCCATGTTTTGCCATTTCAATCCATGGGCCAATATTAGCCTCATGATCCGAGTTTGTATATATTACTTCATCACCAGGATTGAATGTTTGAACCAGTGATCTTGATAGGTTTTGAAGCAACGCAGTTGTTGAAGATCCAAAAATAACCTCGCTTTGGTGCTTTGCATTAATAGCCTCACTCCATTGTTTTTGAGCATTATTAACTCTGGCTTCCGATTTTTGAGACACTTCGTAAGATGCTCCTAGTTGAACATTAGTGTTATAAAGATAATCAACAATTTTTTCTCCAACTTGCTTAGCAACCTGAGTACCACCGGCATTGTCAAAAAATGTCCACTCACCTAGAAGGCCAGGAAAATTACTACGAACAGAATTAATATCTAATTTTTTCATTTATTGAGTTATTAGTGCAAATCAGAAAGAAAAACTAATTTATCATTTATAGATAATTCATCATAGCTGATAAGAAAATGATTATGATGCCAAATAGGAAAGAAATAGCTCCAAACATCATCTGTCTTTTCTTCAAAGTCATTAAAAGAGGAGATGGACCTTTTATGGCAAGTTTGCCTACTTTAGGCATAAGAATCTCAAAATTATAAATTGCCATCAACGCAAGTACAGCAACAAATACATGTTTAATGAAACCAGCTATTTCCCAGTTATTATCAAAATTAATTATTGCAACATAATACTCACTGGCAATCTTCATCGGTATACCGGTAACAAAAAGTAGCAGTAATGATACATATACTATAATGCGTACACGTTTAAATAATGCTTTCATAAATTTCCCGGTTGTGACCGGATCAAGTACCTTATTTACCGTGGGCATTACAACTAAAAAGTTGAATAACATACCACCAATCCAGGCAATTGTAGCCATTAAGTGTATAAAGTCGAACGCAATTTGTAATATTGGATTATCCATATTTTATTATTTTTTGATTGGCGAAAATACTAAAGATTATTATGGAAATGATGAGATGAATTACATAAATCAATGATAAGAATAGTCAAATTACAAATTCAATAATTGATCTGAGAATAATTGTCGTATTTATTGGATATGGCTCTTGAGAATTTCGCTTATCACATTTCAATAACCTGGATTTATGCTGTAGAAGGGATTATGGTAGCAGTAATAATTGCATCGGTAACTATCATATATCATGCTGTTAAAGCTGCTTTGGCAAATCCGGTTGAAACACTGAGATATGAGTAGTTATATTATACTTTATAATGCCATTACTTTCTACCCCCAACTGGTTGTAATTCAACAAAAGCCTGTCCTGAAATTTGAGAACCATCTATCGTGCCTTCAACAGTTGCCATTCCTTCATATTTTATCATTTTTTTAACTCCTCCATTACCATCCGGAAATTCAATATAAATCTCCTGATCATCAGTTATCATGCTTACTACAAAATCGGCAGGATAATCATTTGACATTAGTTGAATACGATGTTGAGTATTATATTCTTTACCTGATTTCGGACTAACCCATTTTGAACCGGATACAGGCTCAATATTAATTTCATTTATTGCCCACGACTGTTTAGCCTTACTTGCAAAGTTTAGAGTTTTTTCACTTTCAAGATCAAAAAGTTTTGCAATAGGTAATGTTCCGGTTTTGGTTGTGATTTCAATTACCATTAATGCAGTATTTATTTCTGGAAGTTGAATCGCAAAGAACTGCCACGACACATCCTGTATTGCTTCTAAGGCCTTTTCGTCATAACTTTGAACAACATAATCCATCCACAACAAACCATCGTTACCATTAGAAATAACTGTATCATTAAGTTTGATTGAAAAATTTTCCACATCAAGAAGTGGTAATGAATAGTAGTAAGAACCCTGACACGACATTGGATCACCCGTTTCTTCAAGATATGTCGAAACTTTCCTGTCCTTCGAATTCATTATTTGATCTCTCTGAGAATCAGTTAAAAACTGCGCAAAAAATGATGCTGTACCATCTCCTTCATTTATTGCACCAAACCTATCCCGTATTTGTACTTCTGCTTCAAGTGGAGTTCCATCTATGTCCGGAATATTTGCAGTTAGATTGTATGTGGCATCCACCTGCCCCATTGTGCCCGATATTAAACTCATTGTTATCAACGGCCCCTCCTGCAAAGGTGATGTTAAATTAACACTCCAAGGATCTGACGAAACAGAAACTAATGGATCAATATCTATCGACATAACACCCCTGAATAAATAATTGCCACGCGATTTACTATTAAATCCTACTATGGCTGGAACGGTAGGTATTCTAAAACCATCTACTTCCTCTTCAATCCGCTGAACTGCAATAAAGAATATCCCAAGATCATCGGGGGTTGTACTATCAACAAGGCTACCAAAAAAGAACCAACCATCAAGATCATACTCAAGATGTTCAGAGGCCAAATACTGAGCAAGTTGTTCTGCTGATTGAGTTTGTGGTAACTCATAATCCATGGTAAAATATGTACACCCATCTGCAGGTGTTGGAAATGGGTTTGTTTCGTTTCGATTACAAACTGTTGAGACTAACGATAAAAATAGTAATGTTATAATAGTCCCAAAACTAATTGCTGCTTTTCGTTTCATAATTCGTTTATTTATGTTGTATTAATCTATTATAAATCATTGCCTAGTCAAAGCTACGGAAATATTTTTTCAAGAAGATAAAACTATAAAATAAACCTGAAGTATTATCAGTACATTTTGGTTGCAGGGTGGTTTCAAATCACGGATTTGCTTAAGATGATTGGTGGGAAACTCACAAAAAAAAACAATTGAATCTAACACTTGCTAATAATATCAAGTAGTTTTTGTTTGTCGATAGGCTTTGAAATATATGCATCACAGCCGGCTTCACTTACCTTTGCTTTGTAACTATCCTGTGCATAGGCTGTTTGGGCAATAATAAAAACCTTGGTATTAAAACTACGAATTTGTTTCGTGGCTTCAAAACCATTTAGTTTTGGCATTTTTATATCCATCAAGATGATATCAGTATCACTATGTTTTTTGGCCATTTCAACAGCTTCAATACCATCTTTAGCATGAATTATATCATCAGCAATGTCTTTTAACACCTCTTTTAAAAAGTAGAAAGAAGTTTCATCGTCTTCCGCAATTATTATTTTATACTTTGTTAATATCGGCTGGTTTGAAACTGATGATTGTTCATTTTCAATAGAACTGATTATTTTGCTTAAATTATTGGGAATGCGTACATAAAATGTTGAACCTTTATTTTGCTCAGACTCAAGTCGTATTTCCCCATTTAAAAGTTTTACATATCCTTGTGATATTGATAATCCGAGTCCTGAGCCCTCAAAACCATTTGAATGTGAAAAGTCAGCTTGAACAAACTGATCAAAAACAGAAGCAAGTTTACTTTGTGGAATTCCAATACCCGTGTCGGTAATCCAAAATTCTGCCATTGTATCTTCAATTGAATATTTAATCTCTACCAAGCCTGCCTTTGTAAATTTTAGCGCATTTTTAATTAGATTAGTTAGTATTGAATTAAGCTTGTACTCATCGGTATAAAAACTTTGGGGTAAAGTTGAAATACCTTCCTTCAATGTTAGTTTTAAACCTTTTCTGAATGCTTCAGGACTGAAGAAATTCATTAGTTCGGTCATAATACTTTTAATGTTTACCTCCGTAATCTGGGTTTTTTCCAGCCCCGATTCAAGTTTTGATACATCTATAATATTATTAATAGTCCCTAACATTCTATTACCGCTTTGTTGAATTATTCCGATAAATGTTGCCTGTTTTTCCGAAGAATAATCTGCTGATTTTAGTAAGTCGGCAAAACCCAGAATGCCATTCATAGGTGTTCTAATTTCGTGGCTCATGTTTGCTAAAAAGGCAGATTTCATCTTATCGCTTTCTTCGGCCTTAATTTTTTGCTTCTCAAGTTCTGTCATTATTTGAGAATTCAATTCAAGTTGCTGCTGTAAATCTTTGGTTTTGGATCGGACTTTTGCTTGTAGTATCCAGTTTGCAATCAAAAGTAAAAGAATTAGCCCAGCTATTAATATACCAGTTATCAGGATGTATTTCAGGTAATTATGCCAGTCGTTGGGGTCTTTGTTGTACTCGGTGATCCATTTGTCATAAATTCTTTGATATTCACCATTCGCTAGTATCACTTCCAGACCATTGTTTAATATCGAGGCCAATTCAGGAGAAGCGTTGGCAACCTTAAATCCCATATTCCGCTCCAGAATCCTGTGTTCAAGGGGTCGTATGTAATCTTTGCCGAGTTTGTCGGCATAATACATACTTCCTACTCTTTGTGCAAATACACAAGTAACATCATCTCTGTCCAGAGCTTTGATTAGCTGCTCGTAGTCATTAATAAATACAAACTGTGCAGATGGATTAATTGAAAGCACATAATGAATCAGAACATCGTTTTGCCACATCGCAACAAGAGGTTTATGAGTAGATCTCAGGACTTCAATCGAGAATTTACTAAAATGATTAGTATTGTATAAAAAGCAGTGAGATGTATTTATTGCTGAACGTGTATAAATATAATTCTTATCAGGGCTTCCAGGATAATGGTCACCTCCAATAGCCTGAATATCACCTCTGTCAAGAGCTTTATTGATCATTTCCCAATTATCACCATTAATGATAATGTCCGATTCATAAAGATCGTTAATGGCAACTAAGATATCAATATTAAAACCAACCAGTTCTCTATTTTCATTGAAATAATTATAGGGTGGATAGTTGTCGCTGAACATTACTTGGTATTGACCAAATACGTTGCTGTGAGCAATGGTAATAGTTAGAAAAACGATAATAACAATTTGTCTCATTGAGAATATTTTGGTAGCAAATGTAGAAAAGATTTTAGCACTTAATACTACAGATCAGATGTAATCATAGAAAATATATTTTAAAAGTAATTTCAACAAAGATGTCAAAAGATAATTTTGAAAATAGCTGGTACAAGAAGCAACTGTAGGGTCTGTAATACAGATCATTAAATAGCTAATTTATGACTTACAAAATTTTATAAGTTAAGGCTTAACAGCACTTATTCATTTTTAATCTTTCAAAAAAATTGATTAGTAGCTGTGATACCTCATTAACCTTTTTGGGATTTAGGCAATAGTTTGTACTAACACCAGTAGTATTTCCTACTATTAAGCCAATATCCTTCAATTCTTTAAGGTGCTGGTTTACAGTAGTTCTCCCCAAAGGCATTTGATCACTAATGTCGCCTGTTATGCAAGTTTGAGTTTGAGCAAGAAATTGCAGAATATCAAGACGTGCGGGATGGGATAGAGCTTTAAATAGCCTAGCCTTGTAACCTAGATGGTCATCAAAAAGATTTGTTTTAGATTGTACCATAGTATTATTTTTTAGCACTAACAGTAATACTGAAAATTCCGATTTTGTCTTGCTTAAATTTTCTTAGTTCGTCCAGTGACATGTAGTTAAGCATAATAGTGTTGGGGATTTCTATTTCTTTCTCCTTATGAATTTCTATACCTTTAAATCCACTATCCTCTATTGTTTTTATATATTCTGATTTGTTAATTGCACCAGACACACACCCAGCATACATTTCCGCATCCTGTTTTAATTTTTCTGGAAGCTCTCCCTGAATAACAACATCTGAGATACAGAAATGTCCTCCCGGTTTAATCACTCGATAAATCTCCTCAAACGCCTTTTGTTTATCAGGTACCAGATTAAGTACACAGTTTGAAATAACCACATCATAGCTATCGTTTGGAAGGGGCATATCCTCAATATCACCCTTTACGAAATGGACATTTTTATAACCAAGTTTTTCATTATTACTAATTGCCTTTTGTAGCATTTCATCGGTGAAATCAATTCCGGTAACTTCTCCCTGATCTCCAACAATAGCTCTTGCAACAAAACAATCATTTCCTGCACCACTGCCCAAATCCAATACACTATCACCTTTACTAATATTTGCAAAGCCAGTTGGCAAACCACAACCTAAACCCAGATCAGCATCTTTGGAATATCCCTTTTCTGAAGTGTAATCTTCGCTAAATATTGTATAATCAATTGTATCGCAACATACTGTGCTACCACAACATGAGCTTTCATTTTGTTTTTTATTTTGTTTGGCAATTTGAGCATATTTTTCTTTTACTAATTCTTTTACGTCTTTTTTCATAGCATCATATTTTAAAGTGTTAGTTGTAATTATGTCGCAAATATACGTCAAATGATAATATGCCATATATATACGTTATATTAAATATTTGTTAAACTCTAATTTGTAATCATTCTAATTTAGAGATGTTTTGTATGTTTACCATTAAAAACTATTATAAATAATTATTAAGCCATGACAACAGTAAATGTTTACTTAACTTTTAACGGAGATTGTGAAGAAGCTTTTCTATACTACAAATCAGTGTTTGGAGGAGATTTTGAGCATATTAGCAAATTTAAGGATATGCCCGAGAATCCAAAATTTCCAATTGATAAAGCGGATATGGAAAAAGTAATGCATGTTTCCTATCCAATAAGTAAAGAAACTTCCTTAATGGGAAGCGACATAGGAGGGGAGTGGGCAACCAAATATAAAAAAGGAAACAATTTTTCTATTTCTATTAATGCTGAAAGTAAAGAAGAAGCCGATAGACTCTTTAATGGCCTTTCCAAAGATGGTAATATTATCATGCCATTGGGCGTAACATTTTGGGGATCCTATTTTGGCAACTTCACTGATAAATATGGAATTCAATGGATGGTAAGTCATTATGATAATGAAAGTGGAGTATAAAAAATTATTCTTATCTCAATTTCTGTAATAACAATCATTTCCTGATTCAAAATATTGACAAATTGAGGTTAAAGTTTTAATTTTGAATTCAAATATAAGACTATGAATTCTAAACTATTCGCATTACGTTTATCGGGAACCATATTTGGGATTGTGGCTTTGTTACATCTTTACAGGATAATATCCCAAATACCTGTCACTATTGATGATTGGTTTCTACCTGTTTGGGTAAATATAATTGGGTTTATTGCCACATTATTTTTATCAATTTGGTTGTGGTGGTTAGCTAAAAAGTAAAGGGCTTGTAAAGGAGGGGGGCATTACTTCCCTATACAAAACTTACCAAAAATATTACCCAATAGATCATCAGTTGTTATCTGCCCTGTAATTGTGCCAAGTTCATGCAGTGCGTGGCGTATATCAACGGCAATCAAATCAGTTGGCACATCATTATTGAATCCATCCTCAACTTGTACTATTGAACTTGATGCGTTTACTAGAGCCTGGTAATGCCTGGAGTTGCTAACAATTACGTCATTAGTTATATTGAATTTTTTTACTGTCTTCACAATGGCATCAGTTAACAATTGGATGTTTTCTTTTCGTTTGGCGGATACAAAAACTGTGTCCAGCGCGAAGATTTCTTTAATATGTGATGGTAATTCAGCTAATTGATCAATCTTATTGGCAACAAAAATAAAATGCTTCGAATCATCCTGAATGTATTGCTTGAATTCTTGTAGCACTGATTCAACTGTTTTGTTGTTTATATTGCTAATATCGCAAACATAAAGTATAATTGTAGCTTGCCTAATTTTATCATAAGTACGTTCGATACCAATGTTTTCAATAAAATCATCCGATTGTCTTAATCCTGCAGTATCAATAAATCTAAACTTATAACCACCAATTATAAAGGTATCTTCAATAGCATCTCTTGTGGTACCAGGAATATGACTTACAATTGCCTTTTCTTCATTTAGTATGGCATTTAATAATGTTGATTTACCCACATTTGGTTTGCCTATTATAGCAACTGGGATTCCTTTTTTCATCACATTGCCAACACTAAATGTGTTTATAAGTGTTGCTAATTCTTGCTTTAACTCTTCTATCAATTTAAAAAACTGTTCCCTATCTGCAAACTCAACATCCTCTTCACTAAAGTCGAGTTCTAACTCAATTAAGGAGGCAAAATCAATAAGTTTTTTTCTGAGAAGATTAATCTTTTCGCTTATCCCCCCACGCATCTGATTCATTGCCATTCTATGTGCGCTTGCCGACTGAGACGCAATTAAATCTGCAACTGCTTCTGCCTGACTCAAGTCCATACGTCCATTTAAAAATGCACGAAGAGTAAACTCTCCGGGCTCAGCTATTCTTGCACCGGCATCAATAAGAATCTCAATAGTTTTTTGTTGAATAAATTCAGAGCCATGACATGATATTTCAATTACATCTTCGCTGGTATAGGATGTGGGGTTCTTGAAATAACTCACTAATACTTCGTCGATTATAGTATTGTTGGAAACAAAGTTTCCAAAATATAACTTATGACTTTCGATATTGTTGCGGGTTAGTTTTTTGTTAGCAGGAACGAAGAATTTCATGCAAATACTTAAGCTATTAGGTCCTGATAATCTAATAACAGAAATAGCTCCCGACCCCGATGGAGTGGCTAAGGCAACAATGGTATCCTGGTTGTAACCAATTGATTTATTGGACATAACTTCGTAATTTATATTTATTGCTAAATAACAAAAATAGTACTTTATTTTTTTAAGTTGTTTAAAATCGTATTACATTTGCCATTCTTAAAATTTATACTAATAATATTTTCTATGAGCGTACTAGTTAACAAACATTCCAAGGTTATTGTACAGGGATTTACAGGCGGAGAAGGCACATATCATGCAGGCCAAATGATTGAATATGGCACCAATGTAGTAGGGGGGGTTACTCCCGGAAAAGGAGGACAAACACATCTTGATAGACCGGTTTTTAATACAGTTAAAGATGCTGTTAACAAAACAGGAGCAAATGTAAGTTTGATTTTTGTGCCACCAGCATTTGCCGCAGATGCAATTATGGAAGCTGCTGAAGCCGGTATTAAAGTTATTGTATGTATTACAGAAGGAATTCCTACCAACGACATGGTTAAAGTTAAAGAGTACTTAGCTGATAAGGATTCACGCTTAATTGGGCCAAACTGCCCGGGAGTTATTACACCTGGTGAAGCTAAAGTAGGTATTATGCCTGGCTTTATTCATAAAAAAGGAGTAGTTGGCATTGTTTCTCGCTCTGGAACTCTTACGTATGAAGCTGTTGATCAGCTTACAAAGGTTGGCTTGGGCCAAACTACTGCTCTTGGAATTGGTGGTGATCCTATTATTGGTACAACTACCAGAGATGCTGTTAAGCTATTCATGAACGACCCTGAAACTAAAGGTATCGTAATGATTGGTGAAATTGGTGGTAATATGGAAGCCGATGCAGCTTATTGGATTAAAGAACATGGTACAAAACCAGTTGTTGGATTCATTGCAGGAGCAACAGCACCTCCGGGACGTACAATGGGTCATGCTGGAGCAATTATTGGTGGAAAGGCCGATACAGCCGAAGCAAAAAAGGAAATATTAACAGAATGTGGAATTCATGTTGTTGACTCACCTGCTGACATTGGAAAAAAGATGGCAGAATTATTAAAATAGAGACACATTACATATTTATAAATAATGATCAAAGGGAGTATTTTATACTTCCTTTTTTTTATGGGCGGTCATTCCTGCCTCCATAAAAACTCCGTCAGGCATACCGGGCTTTACGTTTGTAGTTGTTTCATCCCAATTGTATTTTTGTAAGCTGTTGGTGTGCTTCCTAACGTTAGCAACCACCAACCAACAAAAATTACATCGGTATTTCAACAAGCTACCACTTCAATCCCTACCGCAACTATTCCATCAATCTAGGTCGCCTCTCTTCAGTCCGCTTTACCGATTGCTCATACTTCCATTCTTCAATCAACTTTTCATTTCCCGAAAGTAATATCTCAGGTACTTCCAATCCTCTAAAATTACGTGGCTTGGTATAAACAGGTGGGGCAACAAGATTATTTTGGAAAGAATCACTTAGTGCACTAACTTCATTTCCAAGTACACCGGGTAGCAATCTAACAAGTCCGTCAACTATAACTGCAGCGGCCAATTCACCCCCCGATAATACAAAATTACCAATTGATATTTCTTTGGTTATAAAGTGCTCTCTAATCCGCTCATCAATACCTTTGTAATGTCCACATAGGATAATTACATTATTCAAAAGTGACATTGAATTTGCCATTGGCTGATCAAATAACTCACCATCAGGGCTTGTATAGATTATTTCATCGTAATCCGTTTCTTTTTTTAAAGCTTCAATACAGGCAACAATTGGTTTTATCATCATAACCATTCCGGCACCACCTGAAAACGCATAATCATCAACTTTTCGGTGTTTATCTTTGGTGTAATCACGCAGTTGATGAATATAAATATCCACAAGCTTCTTGTCCTTGGCACGCTGAATAATCGAATGATTAAAAGGCCCTACAAACATTTCCGGAAATATTGTAATAATATCAATCCTCATAACCCAATAACTACTAAATAATAAAAAATCCCAATTACAGATTTCTAATAACCAATGACTAATACACCAATAACTAATTACCAATAAAAAAAAGATTTAACAGACCAATAAGCGGGATTCTGTAAACTGCCAAAGGCAGTCTTCCATCATTTATCTACGTTACATGTCACCATGCAACTTTAGCAATCTACCCTCCGGCATCAGGCGAGCAGCCCTTATCAGCATAAGCTGAATTGCCGGTATATTTGATCTTGCAGCCCCTAAGGTTTACCCCTCTGCGATGTTACCACCACACAGCGTGAGCTCTTACCTCACATTTTCACCTTTTCCCTCACCAAAGGCAAGGGTAGTTATTTTCTGTGGCACTCGCTGTATCCGTCTCGCCTAAGCGAGGCTGACCCTTCCTGTTAGGAAGTAAGGTGCTCTATGCTGTCCCGACTTTCCTTCCCGCATCAAGCGGGACGATGGAATAGTCTGTTAAATCCTTTGCAAAAGTAACAAAAAAAGGAGGTCGAAAATCGACCTCCTTTTGGGTGGATGACCGGAGTTGAACCGGCGACACCTAGAACCACAATCTAGTACTCTAACCAACTGAGCTACACCCACCATTTTTGAGGGTGCAAATATAAATATTTTACAATTATAAATACGAAATATTTTTAGAATATTTAATTGTGTATTTACTTCAGGTATTTTATGGATTCATACCTCATGTAACGTAGCTAATAACAAATGTTTTCCTATTTTTGGCTCACATGATTTTCTCAAAAAAGATATATACATCATCATCCTCCCTTTCAAGGTTAGCATGGCATCGATTTAAGAAGAATTTGGCAGGTATGATTTCACTTGGAGTAATTATCCTCACTCTTATTATAGCTATATTAGGGTATTTGATTACACCTGATTCAACTCCAATGTGTAATACTCAGACTTTGGAAATAAGCACCCAAAAACCAGGGTTTGCATCTGAGTTTTTAAAAATTCGAAAAAATCAACCATTGGTTAATACGTCTACAATTAATAAATTAATAAGCGGGGCACCTAGCAATTATACCCTAATTCCCATATCAGGATACGAATTCAATAACGACAAAATCAATGTTGTTGTTTTTGATCCCGATGGAAATAATTTTGATGAGTCGTTTAATATCGCTGATGTTATTTATGCTGTTTCCGACTCAATTTCAATCAATAAAAATACCCTGTATTTCCAGACTACAGATGGTAAAAAAGTGAAAAAGAATATCACGGAAATTCAAAATCAAATTATTAATGAAAATATAGATATTAAGACGTATATTCTTGGAACAGACCAATTTGGAAGAGATTTATTGAGTAGGTTAATATTAGGATCTAGAATTAGTTTATCGGTGGGAGCTATTTCCGTTGCCATTTCATTACTGGTTGGTATATTACTTGGTTCACTGGCAGGATTCTTCAGGGGAAGAACCGATGATATAATTATGTGGTTCATTAATGTGGTATGGTCCATACCAACGTTATTACTTGTTATTGCAATAACATTTGCATTGGGAAGAGGCTTTTGGCAAATTTTTGTTGCAGTTGGTTTAACCATGTGGGTTGAAGTAGCACGTGTTGTCCGCGGTCAAATTTTAAGCATGCGCGAAAAAGAATACGTTGAGGCCGGATTTGCTCTTGGTTTTTCAAATTATAGGATTATTGTTAAGCATATTCTACCAAACATACTGAGTCCGGTAATAGTAATATCCGCAGCAAATTTTGCTGCTGCAATACTGATTGAGGCAGGATTGAGTTTCTTGGGAATTGGGGTTCAACCTCCAATGCCATCATGGGGTAGTATGATTAAAGAGTATTATAGTTTTATTATTCTCGATTCAGCATATCTGGCAATAACTCCGGGAGTTGCAATTATTATACTTGTACTGGCCTTTATGACACTTGGAAATGCCTTGAGAGACACACTAGATGTTAAAATGCAAAAGAAAGATTAAACCATCCAACCTTTCACTCGTCCATTCTTCCCAACTTCCAACCTTCCAAATAAACTAATAGTCAATTACCGTCTGCTTCTACGCTTGAATAACTTATTCCCAAAACTCTCATTGGAGCAAGCACCTCCAAATTTACTTTTACATGATCCTTTATTTATCCCAATCTTGATCGATGCATATATATCCAACCCATTCATATCGGTCATGCCCATATATGTCCCAAGCCTTTCGGTTCCTATGGTTAGGAAATAAAACCGAGCTGCGATACCAATTCTGGGATAAACATATTCGTAAAGAGAGATTGGAACACTCAGTTCGAAATATTTAGTTTCATATCGGGGAACAACAGCTATTTGCGCTGGTCTTCTAAGGGCACTTAAATTGAACCTAAGCGGATGAATCCACATACCACCAATGTACATATTATTGGTCATATTAAAATCCACCTGAATACTTATGGCCGTTGGCAAACCAACCTTTATTGAATTACTTTTTAATGAAGCCGCAGGATCGCCGTAAAACTCATTGCTAACCTCGCCAAAAAAACTGTTGAAATTATCAAATTTCAATGTATCAACACTTGCCCAGTATTGCGACACATCATCAAAACTATGCAATTGGGCATTGGTGCTGTACTTTACCCTTCCAATATCAAGTATCGAAACACCAATTCGGTAAATATAATCAGTGTATTTTTGAGAACACAACTTGCCCCCCGACCAACTATTTACATCAACTTCCTTTTTCTTAATAAATACAGCACCAATATCTAATCCTATTCCACTACCCCTAAAAGTTGGATTAGTGCCATTAAATTCAGTGTTATTGTAATCTGCGGGTATGGAAAACCCTATTTCACCATTCAAGTTTTTAATATTGATTGTTGAGTCGTCAACAACAACATAATTAGCATTATTTCCTTTTACATATCCACCACCATATCCCCAAAGTTTTTTTATGGACATGCCTACGGTTAGTTGCTTGTCGTATGATTTCCAAACATTATATGCATAACTTAACCCAACTTCCATCCATGCACTTGTACTCACGTCGAAATCATAATCATTAAATTCAATATTTTGAAGTGGGGTATATTCCAATCCATTATATCCTAATTCAGCAATATCAAAAGGTATTCTGGTTCCCGACATAAAATACCGTACACCCGTTGTTATACCAAAGGCATGATCCCCAACTTGCAGCATTGCCGAAGGCCCCAATACTCTGGCATTTATGGTGGCATGCTTCAACTTAAGATTTTCATAATACAATAAGTTTTTATCGTACTTTCCATACGTTGGGAATGTATATCCTTTATCAAATAATTTCCAAATCGTAAAATCCTCCTTCGGAAGATATGCAAAATTATTTCTAAAGAAAACATCTGCAGTAGCAAGGTTTATATCCAGATATACCTTGTCAGTTGTCATACCTGCAGGGTTGATCATCAATCCAGCTGTTCCTTTGTAGTTACCAAGTGTAACACCAAGTAATTCTTGCGACTCACCTTGTTTAATCGTAATTAACAAGATAAAAATCGCTATTAATCTAGTACAATATATTCTTTTATTCACAAATATAGTTTTCTACATATATGGTTAAACGATAATTATTAAGTTTTGGTCTATATCAATAATAAAATCAATAAATTATATCAATGAGGCTCAAATTTCAAAAACGAAGTGTATTGAAATTTGTTAGCCGAACTCCTGCCCGTACGGTCAGGCGGGTATCCTTCACTTCGTTCAGGATCTCCTGGGTTTTATTCCCCGCCCATTGGGGCGAATATGTAAGTAATTTCCTAGAAGATACCCCGTTGCTTGCTGCGGGGAGATTCATTTATAATCGTTCCAACAACCTAATGTTATTAAATGTTAAAACTTTAGTTTATTAATAATCACTTTAAATATTTTTCGTTTTTTAGTAAACAAATTGTGCTATACAAAATAGGAGTATATCCTTTAGATAATTTAATGAACCAATTATAGCACCATTTATTGTATTTTTGAACTCGCAAAACTAAGGCATCATCATGAAAAAACCGCATAAAATAACGACATTATTACTGGCACTATTTATCACTACATTAACATATGGACAAAACAATATTACTAATATCAATCCAAATGAAACTGTAAAGAAAATCTCAACTTTATTGTATTTAATTAATAATTATTATGTCGACACTTTGGATGTTCCGGAACTAACTGAAAAAGCAATTATATTGACTTTGAAAGAATTAGACCCACACTCAGCTTATATTCCTAAAAAAGAAGTTGAAGCATCGAATGAAACTCTTGAAGGTAGTTTTGATGGAGTTGGGATAACATTTCAATTATTTAAAGATACTATTCTGGTCGTAGCACCTATTCCCGGAGGCCCATCCGATAAGGTTGGAATAATGGCAGGCGACAAAATTGTTACTGTTGATGGTATGGATGCATTTGGCAAAGAAAAAACCAATAGTTGGGTAATGGATCATCTACGTGGTAAAAAAGGGACAAAGGTAGTAGTGGGAATCTATCGCAAGGGAAACACCGAATTAATAGATTTTGAAATTATTCGAGATAAAATTCCTATCAATAGCCTGGATGCTGCATTTATGTTAGATGATAATACGGGTTATATTAAGCTGAATCGATTTGCAAAACAATCTCTGGAGGAGTTTACAGAAGCTGCCACCATGCTTAAACAAAAGGGAATGAAAAACCTGGTATTTGACTTACGAGGCAATTCGGGAGGCTATTTAGGAACCGCAATGAGTATTGTTGATGAATTTTTAGATAAGGACAAATTGATAGTTTATACAGAAGGAATACATCAGGAGCGCCAAAATTTAATGGCAACCAATCAAGGTGAGTTTGAAAAAGGTAAACTTGTGGTACTTATTAATGAAGGTTCAGCTTCTGCCAGCGAAATTGTTGCAGGAGCGGTTCAGGATTGGGATAGGGGAGTGTTAATAGGTCGGCGATCGTTTGGTAAAGGCCTTGTTCAACGACCATTTCAATTACCTGATGGCTCGGTTGTTCGTTTAACTGTGGCTCGTTATTATACGCCTTCCGGCAGATGCATTCAAAAACCTTACGATGATGGTGTAGATGAATACTATAATGACTTTGTAAGAAGGATGGAAAATGGGGAGATATATCATTCAGATAGCATTCACTTTCCTGATTCTTTAAAATACAAAACAAAATCAGGAAGAACAGTTTTTGGTGGAGGAGGAGTAATGTCAGACATATTTATCCCACTTGATTCAAGTCGATATAATAACTTATATTCTTCTCTGGTTAGAAAAGGTATTATAAATAGTTTTGTAAACGATTATTTAGATAAAAACAGAACAGAACTTATATCCATATATCCTAATTTAGTCACTTACAAAACTGAATTTAATGTTAGCGATTCTGAATTCTCAACTTTTATTGGAAATGCAAAAAATGATGATATCGAATTCACTGATGAAGAAATAGCTCCAAATACCGATTTTATCAAACTTCAGCTTAAAGCTTTAATTGGACGTAACCTTTTTGAAACCGGCGATTATTTTGAAATAATTTACCCTTTAGACCCTGAAATTATTAAGGCAATGGAGGTTATTCATAACGATGACCTTTACAATAGTTTGATATCAAAAAAATAATTTTTGATTTATTTATTAGTAAACTGAAAAATCTGATTAATAATAAAAGACATTTGAGTCTTTTATTATTAATTTTTGTATTTTTGCAATTGATATGTAAAAAATAAACAATGAAAAAATCAAATATAATAGAGTTAGATGTTCGCCCGATTCTGGCAAGTGGGGTAGACCCGTTTGAAGCGATTATGGACAAGTTAAAAGAGATGAGAGATGATCAAACATTATTGATAATAAATTCATTTGAGCCTGTTCCATTATTAAATATATTAAAAGACAAAGGGTACATCTATGAGGCAGAGAGACCTGACAATGGTGTTGTACATACATTTATACAAAAAGAAAACAAAGATACTTCTACCAAATTAGTTGAACCAGCTCAATCGAAACCGAAACTATTATTTGATGATGTTGAATTAAAGTTTGATGGGAATTTGATTGAGATAGATGTAAGAGATTTGGAGATGCCATTGCCAATGGTTACAATACTCGAAGAAATTGAAAAATTAAAAGATGATAGTGCATTATTTGTACATCATAAAAAACTCCCCCAATATCTATTACCGGAGTTGGAAGATAGAGGTTTCTCGTATGTTTATAAAGATGTTGACAGCACTAATCTAAAATTAATAATTTATAAGTAATGCAAGCAGGACTAAGTACTAAAAACGCCCCATCACCAAACGTGGTATTACCTCATTATGCATTTGGGGCTGTTTCATTTTTAACCGCAGCCATATTACTTTTTTTTGCTGCCAGCGAATTAACAGGTCATTATTTGAGTCCGAAAATTCTATCCATAACTCATGTACTTGTATTGGGATGGATTACGATGGTGATTTTTGGAGCATTGTATCAATTAATTCCTGTTGTTATGGAAGTAAAACTCTATAGTGAGAAACTTGCCATGACCACATTCATTATGTTTGGAATAGGGTTAATAACCTTATCCACATCAATGTGGTCGTTTAATTTTGGGCGAAATATAGGCATGGAAATCGGCGGGTATTTAATCCTGATATCAATGTTGCTATTTGCTATAAACACAATATTGAGTGCAGCACAAACTAAAAGAAAGACTATTGAAAACACATTTATTATTACTTCTATATTTTGGTTGTTACTGACTATAGCTATAGGAATAATAATGGTGTTAAATTTCGCCTTCCACTTTATTCCGGGATCGCACCTGCAATTATTAAAAATGCATGCCCATTTGGGTGTTGTAGGATGGTTCTTATTATTAGTAATTGGTGTTGCCAGTAAATTAATGCCAATGTTTTTAATAGTACATAAGCTGCCTCGAAAATTACTAAATTACTCATATTATTTAATTAATGCCGGACTATTATTACTGGCAATTGGTTATTACTTTTATAACCATATTTGGTATCTGGCTTTAAGCTCATCTTTTATAATCGCCGGGATTATTTTCTTTTTAAGGTTTAATTATATAGCATTTAGTAAAAGAATCCGTAAAAAACTTGATGTGGGTATGAAGCTAAGTGCAACCGGTTTTATACTATTAGCAATCAGCATAGTATTTGGGATATTTTCCATTTTGAGTCTCGATTTTCTAACCCCAATTCAAACAAGAATTGAAATTTCATATGGAGTATTAATAGTATTAGGTTTTTTAACATCGTTAGTCCTGGGTCAAACATACAAAACACTACCTTTTATTATATGGCTTAAAAAATATCAATCAAAAGTTGGTAAAATTAAGGTGCCTCTACCGATGGAATTATATTCTGATAAAATAGCACATTACCATTTTTATACTTTCATAATTAGTATTTTATTTTTGATATCAGGCATATTAATTGCTATTCCACTATTAATAAAAATAGGAGCAATCATATTGGTAGTTACCGCCTTATTATACAATTACAATGTTTTTAAAATAATTTTTCATAAAGAAACTAAAAATGAATCTTGATAGCTTTACACCAATAGAAAAAGAAATACTCGAGCTACTTAAATCTGTTATGGATCCTGAAGTAGCAGTAAATGTTGTTGATCTTGGATTAATTTACGAAATAAATTATCACGTAGAACGCAAACTCATTCATGTACTAATGACATTGTCAACCAGAGGATGCCCGCTTGGTGATACAATAATGAGAAATATCGAAGTTGTAATCGAAGAAAAATATCCAGGAATGGATGTGGATGTTGAACTTACCTGGGAACCTGAGTGGTCGCCTGATATGATTACCGAAGATGGCCGAAAAGCTATAGATCAATAACCCAATGTTCTCCAAAACTACTGAATATGCTATAAGGGCTATCATTTTCCTTTCTGTAAAAACAGATATTAACAAACTTAAGGGTGTATCTGATATTGCCATTGAGCTAAATTTTCCGGAAGCATTTTTGGGCAAGGTATTGCAGAACCTTGTTAGAGCAGGACTAATAGTATCTGTTAAAGGCCCCGGAGGTGGTTTTTATATAAATAGCAATACATTAAAACTTACCATATTAGATATAGTTGAGATGTTAGAAGGGCTTAACTTTTTAAATAAATGTGGTCTTGGCATGCATTCGTGTAATAAGGAAAACCCATGTCCCATACACGATGAATACAAATCTGTTTCCGAAAATATCCGAAAAGCACTTTCCTATAAATCCATAAAGGATATAAGTGAGGATGTTAAATCGGGCAATAATAATCTCTTGTTTTAACACTTGATAAATAGAACCATTCTAAGTTATTTTTGTTTGTAGTCCACCCAATATATTTTATATTTGCCATTCGTATAACCTCAAATTTAAATACAATGAAAAAACATAATTTTTACGCGGGTCCTTCAATCCTCCCTCAATTCACAATCGAAAAAACTGCTGAAGCTATTCATAACTTTGCAGGTACTGGTTTATCCGTTATGGAAGTAAGTCATCGTAGTAAAGAATTTATTGCTGTTGTTGACGAAGCAACTAAGCTTTTCAGAGAACTTCTAAACATCCCTGAGAATTATTCAGTATTGTTTTTAGGCGGTGGTGCAAGTACTCAATTTGCAATGATCCCATTTAACCTTTTTGTAAACAAAGCAGCATATTTAAACACTGGCGTTTGGGCTAAAAAAGCAATAAAAGAAGCAAAGATGTTTGGTGAAGTTGATGTTGTAGCTTCATCCGAAGATAAGAATTTTTCATACATCCCAAAAGGATACTCAATCCCTAAGGATGCTGATTATTTCCACATAACAACTAACAATACCATTTATGGTACCGAAATCAAATATGATATTGATTCTCCTGTTCCTTTGGTAGCTGATATGTCATCTGATATTTTTTCACGCCCGATTGATGTATCAAAATATGCAATTATTTATGGCGGAGCACAAAAAAATCTGGCTCCTGCCGGTGTAACATTCGTAATAATTCGCAACGATATTCTTGGTAAGGTTAAACATCATCTTCCAACCATGATGAACTATCAAACTCATATTGATGCCGAAAGTATGTTTAATACACCTCCCGTTGTGCCAATTTTTGCTGCACTACAAACCCTTAAGTGGTTAGTCGATCAGGGTGGTGTTGAGGCTATGAATAAAATAAATGTTCATAAAGCCGGATTATTATATAAAGAAATCGACAGAAACTCTCTTTTCAAAGCTACAGTTATTGCAGAAGAAGATCGTTCGTTAATGAATATTTGCTTTGTAATGACCGAAGGTAACGAAGATAAAGAAAAAGCATTCTTCGAATTTGCCAGCTCAAAAGGTATGATTGGTATTAAAGGGCACCGCTCAGTTGGTGGTTTCCGTGCATCAACCTACAATGCACTTCCTGTTGAAAGTGTTGAAGCCTTAGTTGCTACAATGCAAGAATTTGAAAAAGATAATAGTTAACATATAAACCCACATATCTAAATATCACTAGTATGGCAAAAGTATTAGTCGCTACCGAAAAACCATTTGCAGCTGAGGCTGTAGAACAAATAGCTGAAATTTTTAACAAAGCCGGCTATGAATGTACATTTTTCGAAAAGTACAATGGTCAAGATGAATTAATTGCTGCTGTAGCTGATGCAGAAGCAATAATTATTAGAAGTGATAATGTAACTCCGGAAGTTATAGAAGCTGCTAAAAAGCTAAAAATAGTTGTAAGAGCCGGAGCAGGATTTGATAATGTAAACCTTGAAGCCGCAACAAAAAATGATGTTTGTGTTATGAATACACCTGGTCAAAATTCCAATGCAGTTGCAGAGCTTGTTCTTGGTATGATGGTATACCAGGCACGAAGTCATTATAATGGAACTTCGGGCACCGAGCTTTGCTGCAAGAAATTAGGGATTCATGCATATGGAAATGTTGGTAAACTTGTTGCCAAAATAGCCAAAGGCTTTGGAATGGAAGTATTTGCATTTGACCCATTTGTGGCAAAAAAAACCATTGAAGCTGATGGAGTTACTGTGTTTGATACGGTAGAAGAGCTTTATAGCACTTGTGATTACGTAAGCCTTCATATTCCTGCAAATGAACATACAATCAAATCAATAAATTATGATCTATTGTCGAAAATGAAACCTAACGCCGTACTTGTTAATACTGCACGTAAAGAGGTAATCAACGAAGATGATATGATAAAAATATTTACTGAAAAATCAGGTTTTAAATACGTTAGCGATATAGCACCTTCGAATAAAGAGCTGTTGTTGGAATCCTATCCAAATCGTTGTTTCTTTACCCCTAAGAAAATGGGTGCACAAACAGCTGAGGCAAATATCAATGCAGGAAAAGCAGCTGCTCGTCAAATAATAAGTTTTCTAGAAAAAGGAGATACTACTTTCAAAGTCAATTAATTTCCAAACAATAATTAATTAGTTGCTGTTATTATGGTAACTATTAAGCAATTATTTGTTAATTTATTCACAAATGAATAGTTCAAGTAATTAAATGAAGACAACTAATTAATAAAATACAAATTATAATTTAACTAATTTCTTTATGTATAACCAAAAGGAAAAAACTGAAAAAGCTGGAACTTTTTTTAGGTTCGAAGACTTAAGAATTTATCATAAATCCTTAGACTATATAGTATGGCTGCAAGATGTAACAATGCTATATCCTAATAATGATCAGTCTCAATTTGTACTACGTTTTAGTGACTCTGCAAGAAATATTGCTTTTTTTATAGCTGAAGGTTCAGCAAGAGATAAGGTTCAATTTATACAATATCTTAAAATGGCTAAAAGCGCTATTAGGGAATGCTTGGTCTTTACAACTCTTTCGTTAAAGCAAAATAATATAAGTGATACGCAAGACCAAGAATCCAGACAACAATTAATGGAAATGACTAAAATGATAGGGGCTTTAATATCATCACTGCAACGATCTCACAGTAATTCAAATAATGGTGGTCAAAGTAATGGAAACTATCGTTATAATGGAAAAGGTGAAGACCATTCCGAAAGAGTTTCAAAGTATGATAATGTAGACGATATTTATAAGCAAGATTTTGAAGATTAACATCAAACTATTAAAAAAACTAAAAATAATATAATATGGCTATACTTAAGGCATTTAAAGGATATCGTCCTCCTGAAAATATAGTACGAGAACTGGCATCGCGTCCGTACGACGTATTAAATTCTGACGAAGCTCGCATTGAAGCGGATGGCAACAAGTATTCATTGTTGCATGTTATTAAACCTGAAATTGATCTCGACGAAAATATAAATCTATACAGTCAGGAAGTATATAATAAAGCAAAAGAAAATCTTGACAAGTTCAAAAATAATGGGTGGCTTGTTAAAGACAACAATGATTATCTATACATATATGCTCAAACCATGTTTGGCAAAACTCAATATGGTATAGTAGGTTGTGCCAGTGTTGAGGATTACATGAATAATGTGATTAAAAAGCATGAGCTAACACGTCCCGACAAGGAAGAAGATAGAATGAAACATGTGCGTATTACGAATGCTAATATGGAGCCTGTTTTCTTTTCCTATCCTGCTGTAGAAGAAATTGATAGGATAGTTGCCGATTATGTGAAAAAAAATAAAGCTGATTATGATTTTACAGCCGATGATGAAGTTGGCCATCATTTTTGGGTAATTAGAGATAGCTCGAAGGTTAAGCGTATAATTGAACTATTTAAAGAACTTCCTTCTACATATGTAGCTGACGGTCATCATCGAACAGCAGCTGCTGCTCTGGTTGGTAATGAAAAGAAATCAAATAACCCAAATCATTCAGGTGAAGAGGAATATAATTTTTTCTTAGCTGTTCATTTCCCTGATAATCAACTTACAATAATTGATTATAATCGTGTAATTAAAGATTTAAGTGGTTACACAGTTGACGAATTTATAAAAAAACTTGAATTCGCTTTCGCTGTTGAAGATAAAGGCACAGAAATCTATAAACCAAATGCCTTACATAATTTTTCAATGTATCTTGATGGGCGATGGTATTCGCTTACAGCCAATAAGGGTACCTATAACGATAATGATCCAATTGCTGTTCTTGATGTAACAATACTAACAAATCAAGTACTCGATCCATTATTGGATATTGAAGATTTACGCCGTTCAAAACGAATTGACTTCGTAGGTGGTATCAGAGGTCTTGGTGAACTTAAGAAAAGAGTTGATAGTGGTGAAATGAAAGTAGCGTTTGCACTTTATCCTGTAAGTATGAAACAACTTATTGATATTGCTGATAGTGGTAAAATTATGCCTCCTAAAACTACTTGGTTCGAACCAAAACTAAGATCAGGTCTTGTTGTGCACGAGCTTGATTAACCAACTATAATTTTATATTTCTTGTTATTATGGACATACCAGACATAACTAAAAACATTCTAATTGAAGATTTGGTTGAAAATTACCCTTTCTCAATAAGATATCTCATGGAAAAGAAGATCCGTTGTATCATGTGTGGCGAACCAATATGGGGAACATTTGAAGAGGCTGCCAAAGAAAAAGGATATAATGATACTGAAATTCAGATGTTTATTGATGAGATGAAATTGAGAGCTGAAAGTAATTAAATCTGCTAGAGTTTCAAAGTAAAATAATTAGATATTCTAGTTGGGCGTATTTGATATAACCCAACATATTTCTTATTTTTGACGTTACGTACCGCACAAAATTATATGATGTCAAAATTCAGATTTTCTCTTTTTAAACGCAAAACTTGTTGGCGTCCAACATTTCTTGGAATTATAGTCATTCTGGGGGCTTTAGTTATTATTATTAGATTATCACTGGGTGTAGTTTATAATGTTCTGGCAATTAATGATCCCATAACATCCAAAACATTAATACTTGAAGGCTGGGCACCAACTTACGTAGTTAAAGATGCTGTTAAATATTATAACGAAAATAATTATGATAGATTAATAGTTACAGGTATTCCCATTGTAAACTATGAGTTTGTAACAATATATAGAAATACTGCCCAGGCAACTATATTGGCCTTACAATATTTTGGATTTAGTGATACAATATATTTAGCAGATATTCCAACAAATGTATATGTCGATAGAACTTATCACACTGCAGTTGCATCAAAATTATTATTCGATGAGAATAATTGGCCAAAAAATTTCAATATTTATTCAGTTGGAGTTCACGCACGAAGAAGCAGACAAATGTTTAAAGAGGCGTTTGGTGATAAATATGATATTGGAATAATTGCACCACGTGATCATTCATTTTTACCTCAATATTGGTGGAAAAGTAGTAAAGGATTCCGAAATGTAAGTAATGAGTTTGTAGCAACATCTTTTGTTATGTTATTCTTTCATCCGGATTACTCCAAATCGGTTGAAAGAATTAGATTAGGTAAGTACATTGACAGTATATATTATAGTCGGCAAGATAAATTTGTGGAGTTTTCTGACACCGCAACATCGAGGTTCAATTGGGAAGAAATAAATAATTTCCATGGATTTAAGTACTTCGATCCAAATATTGATTACCGAATTAAAGCCAACTTTGTTATAGATACAACGGTTCCTGTTTTTGAAATGAAAACCAGCACCGACAGAAGACCTGAATACCGCACATATGGCTACTTAGATTTTGTAATTAACGACACAAATTACCGATTAACAGCATATCAAAATATGCAATATAAAGACCACCCTGTTCATGGAGGGAGTTTGTTTATTCCCTTTAAAGATATTACAAATTCAAGTTTAACATATGGTGCCGGCAGATATATTGATATACCAATGCCAAAATCTAACAAAGTAATAATTGATTTTAATAGTGCCTATAATCCGTATTGTGCATATTATGATCGATGGTCATGCCCACTTGTTCCACTTGAAAACCATCTGAATGTAATTATTCCGGTAGGTGAAAAAAAATATAAATAGAATATAGCCCATCTAAGATGAAAAAACTTGATATTTCGCTATTATTGGTAGAGGACGATACTATTATTCGAAATATATACAAACAAATCCTTGGGCAACATATTTCAATCCTTTATCTGGCAAGCAACGGAGAAGAGGGATATCAAAGCTATTTAGACAATAAACCCGATCTTATTATCAGTGATATTAAGTTGCCAATAATGAATGGCCTTGATATGATAAAAAAAATTCGGGAGGTTGATAAATCAATGCGAATAATTATTATGTCAGCCTATGGTGAGTCACGCTATTTTATTAAAGCCATTGAAACCGGCGTTAAAGGCTTCCTTGTTAAACCCATTGAAACTACCCACTTAATTAACATAATACGTGAGCAGGCAAACGATATCTTACTTGAGAAAAGGTTGGCAGAAGAAGAAGTTAAAAGACTCTCTGCAGAAAAAGAACGCGATAGAGGAGAAGAAATTCTAAGAGCTTTGCTTGAAACCATGGCTAAGTTCTTTAGTTTTGGCTTTAACGACAGTACAGTAAAAGAGGTGCTTAAGCTTATTGGGAGTAAAGCAAATGTGTCAAGAGCATATATTTTTAAAATTTACAAAAAAAATAATGAAAGTGTGCTCAGCCAGATTAACGAATGGGTTGCAGATGATATTGATGAACAGATCGATAACGATGCATTAAAGGAGATACCAATTTTTAATGAGGAATTTAGAAGCTGGTCAGATAGTATGTCAAATCATCAAAATATAATGGGATTTGCAAAAGATTTTGATACACCAATTAGAACGATATTATTGGAGCAAGACATTAAATCAATACTAGCAATACCTATTCGAGTAAAGAATAACTGGTGGGGATTTATTGGTTTCGACGATTGCGTCAATTACCGAGAGTGGAGTGATGCTGAAGTAAACGCTTTGGAGATGCTTGCATATATACTTGGAGGAGCAATATTCAGAACAGAAGTAGAGGAGGAGATGACCAAGTTAAACGCTTCATTGGAAGAGAGAGTTTGGTATCGGACAAAAGAACTTGAGCAGGAAATAATCGATCGTACTCTTGCCGAAAGTCTACTTCAGGATAGCGAAGAAAAATACCGACATATCTATGAAAATGCAAATGATGGAATATTGCTTTTTATGAATAATAAAATCTCACTTATCAATCCAAAGATAAGTGAGATTATTCAATTAATGCCAAAAGATATTATTGGGTCAAATTTTTCATCTCTTGTAAAACCAAATTTTTTAGATAAGTTAAGTAGTTATTTTGACAGTAAAATTGAAAACAATGAAATTCAGGTACAATTGCTAAACGAGCGATGGATTGAAATAAAAGCAACAACTATTTCATGGGATTTAGAACCTGCGCATTTATTATTCATATCGGATATTACAAAAAGAAAAAATGCAGAAGAAGATCTGAATAAACTGAATAAAAATCTTGAGAAACGAATTGAACAAGAAGTAAAAAGAGTAAATGTTCAGCAGCAGCTACTTGTACAAAAATCAAAATTGGAATCAATTGGTGAACTTTCAGCAGGGTTAGCTCATGAGATAAATCAGCCTCTGGGAGGAATTTCAATGGGACTTGAAAATATTATTTACAATATTACAGACGAAGGTGTTGATAGCGATTATCTGCAAAAAAAAATAAGCCTGCTATTCAAAGATATAGAAAGAATACAAAAAATCATTGAACATGTCCGTCTTTTTTCAAGAGATCAGGAAAAATCGATAATGGAAGTTATATCTGTTAATCAGGTGGTTAAAAATGCCCTTTCCCTGGTAAGTAAGCAGTTAACCGACCGGCACATTGAATTAATTGTCAATATCCCTGAATCTCAAATTGAAGTAATAGGGAATCAATATCGCTTAGAGCAGGTTATACTAAACATTATTTCAAATGCGCGTTATGCTGTAGATGAAAAGAAAAAGCGATTAGGTAAGCAAGATTTTAGTAAACGCATTACTATTGATCTCACAAAAAATCATTCTGAAGCAATTATTACAATTTGTGATAATGGTATTGGTATTGACATGGAAATAATTACAAAAATATTTGATCCATTCTTCACTACAAAAAGTGAAGAAAAGGGAACCGGACTGGGATTATCAATCTCATACGGAATAATATCAGAAATGAAAGGTGTTATTGAAGTTGAAAGTGAAAAGGGAAATTATACTCGTATGAAAATAATTATTCCCGTTAAATAAATAGTATGGCAGAAAAGATTAATATTCTAATTGTTGATGACGAACCACGCGTTATAGATGAAATAGAAGAGTTTTTGGCAACAAAAAACTTCAATGTTTATAGGGCAGGAGTTCCATCAGTTGCATTTAAAATTCTTAACAAACAGTTAATAAACATTGTAATACTTGATGTTAAACTACCCGAAATGGATGGTTTAGAAGTACTACTCAAAATTAAAAAAGATTTTCCTGATATAGAAGTTATAATGATATCAGGTCACGGCGACATGGATACAGTTATACAGGCCATGAGAAATGGAGCTTCCGACTATTTTGCTAAGCCTTTTAGGCTGGTTGAAATCAACAACGCAATCATGCGAACTCAAAGGTTTATTGAGTTAAATATGCAACTTAAATCTGCTCAGCAAAATGTACATTCCTTATCCAAAAAAATTCTTAATAGTATTGGAAATCAGCTGTTGGGAAATAGTGAGGCAATGAAGGTATTAATCAACATGATGGGCAAGGTTGCTAAGGCAGAAAATACATCTGTTTTGATTCTGGGAGAAAGTGGTACAGGTAAGGAATTGGTTGCTCAAGGGATACATCAGTTAAGTTCAAGAGGTAATAAAATGTTTTATTCGGTGAACTGCTCGGCAATACCTGAAAGCTTATTCGAGAGTGAGTTCTTTGGACATAAAAAAGGATCATTTACCGGAGCAATTGAAGATAAAGCCGGCTGGTTCGAAATAGCTGATAATGGAACTCTCTTTCTTGATGAAATAAGTGACATGCCAATGGGCCAGCAAGCAAAATTACTTCGAATACTTGAGGAGCGAAAAGTTAGCAAAGTTGGATCCAGAGAGAGTAAAGATGTTAATGTTCGTGTAATTGCAGCATCAAATACTCAACTCGAAAACTTGGCGTCTGAAAATAAATTCCGGCTTGATTTATTCCATCGTTTAAGTGTTTTTGTTATAACTATTCCTCCATTGCGAGAAAGAAAAGAGGATATACCATTGCTTTTCGACTATTATTTAAATCAGTATAGCATACAGATGCAGAAACCATTACCAAAGGTTGATTCCAGAGTTTTAAATTCGCTTGAACAATACGATTTCCCGGGCAATATCAGAGAGTTAAAAAATATTATCGAAAGAGCCGTAATACTATGCGATGGAGATATAATACTGCCCGAATATATTTCTTTTTCCGGATGCACACAATCAATATCAGCAGATACAAATACCAATGTCAAAAATGGGAATAGCCAATATAACTTCGATCTAGAGCAACATGAAAAAGATTTAATACAAAAGGCAATGGCTCATACTGGAAATAATAAGTCGAAAGCAGCAGTTTTGCTTAATATCACCTGGCAGGCACTGGATCGAAGAATGAAAAAGTATGAACTTGAATAATTATAGTTATAAAAAAAACTCCGACCTGAATTCAGATCGGAGTTTTTTTTTTAATTATAAAACCGTTTATTTAACAGCATCAACAATAGCTTTAAAAGCTTCAGGGTTATTCACTGCTAAGTCGGCTAATACTTTACGACTCATTTCAATATCTTTAGCATGTAATTTGCCCATAAATACCGAATACGACATATCATACATTCTGGCAGCAGCATTAATCCTTTGAATCCATAATGCTCTGAAATTACGTTTTTTAACTCGTCTGTCGCGGTATGCATATACCTGCCCTTTTTCGTAGGCATTTTTAGCAACCGTCCAAACATTTTTTCTCCGACCAAATTGACCTTTGGTCTCTTTCATGATCTTTTTTCTGCGTGCTTTCGCAGCAACTGAGTTTACTGATCTTGGCATTTTAATTAATTTTTTTTATCATCATAGCGCTCCAAATTAGAAGACTTCTTGAGCTATGACAAACGTTAAACATTAGTTTAGCTACGAATCAACATTCTGATGTTTTTCTCATCTGTTTTGTCTATAATCGCCATGTAAGTTAAATTACGTTTGCGTTTTTTCGACTTTTTAGTAAGAATGTGACTTTTGTAAGCATGCTTTCTTTTAATTTTACCAGTTCCGGTAAGAGTAAATCTCTTTTTGGCACTGGATTTAGATTTCATTTTTGGCATTACTTAAAATTTATTTATTATTGATTAGAAAAATTATTTTTTGGGAGCAACAATCATAATCATTCGCTTTCCTTCAAGTTTAGGGAGTCTTTCAACCTTACCATATTCTTCAAGTTCCTGAGCAAATCTTAGCAATATATACTCTCCTTTATCTTTATAAATTATTGATCGTCCTTTAAAAAATACATCAACTTTAACCTTGGCCCCATCTTGCAAAAACTTAATGGCATGTTTTAATTTAAAATCAAAGTCATGGTCATCAGTATTAGGCCCAAGCCTTATTTCTTTTACAACAACTTTAGCAGACTTGGATTTAATTTCTTTCTGTTTCTTCTTTTGTTCGTACAGAAACTTTTTATAATCCATAATCTTACAAACCGGTGGGTTTGCCGAAGGTGATATTTCCACAAGATCCAGATCCAGCTCTTCGGCTAAATTTAGAGCATCTCTTAATTGAAAAATACCTGGTTCAACATTTTCTCCGACCAATCTTACAATTGGTGAAGTAACGTATTTGTTTATCTTGTTTGGATCCTCCTTCTTTACAAAAGGTTTACGTGGCCCTCTTTTACCTCTAAACTGTGCTATTGTTGTATCCTCCTATATTAGTTAATAATTATTTCAGGTTCATTAATTTCTCAACTTCTGAGTTAATAATGCCTGCTATATCATCTACACTGAACTTACCTAAATCACCCTCACCATGACGTCGAACAGAAAGTGTATCATCACTTTCTTCCTTTTCACCAACGATAAACATAAAAGGAATTTTCATTAACTCAGCGTCTCTGATTTTTCTTCCTGTTTTTTCACTTCGGGTATCAATAGTTGCACGAATTCCTAATTCGTCGAGCGAAGTTAAAACTTTTTTTCCGTAATCGTTATATTTTTCACTTATTGGAAGAATAATTGCCTGTTCGGGGATAAGCCATAATGGAAAATTCCCTCCACAATGCTCAATCAAAACAGCAACAAATCGTTCCATTGAACCAAATGGGGCTCTGTGTATCATTACCGGCATATGCTTTTCATTATCTGCACCAATGTACGATAAATCAAAACGTTCGGGTAGGTTATAATCAACCTGTATTGTACCTAACTGCCATTTTCGGCCAATAGCATCTTTTACAATAAAGTCCATTTTTGGACCATAAAAAGCTGCCTCTCCATATTCTACAACGGCATTTAACCCTCTGTCTTCAGCAACTTCCATAATTGCCTTCTCTGACTTCTCCCAGTTCTCCTCGCTACCAATATATTTTTCCTTATTATTTGGATCCCTTAATGAAATCTGTATAATAACATCGTTAAAACTCAGGGCAGTAAATATTTGTTGAATGATGTCAATTACAGCGTTAAACTCATCTTTAATTTGATCAGGAGTGCAAAATATATGAGCATCATCCTGAGTAAAACCTCTAACTCTTGTTAAACCATGTAATTCACCACTTTGCTCATATCTGTAAACAGTTCCAAATTCAGCATACCTAATGGGTAATTCTTTGTATGAATGTGGTTTAGCATTATATATTTCACAGTGATGCGGGCAATTCATGGGTTTTAGAAAAAACTCTTCTCCGTCAACCGGTGTAGTAATTGGTCTGAACGACTCCTCACCATATTTTTGATAATGTCCCGATGTTTTATATAACTGAACGTTACCAATGTGCGGACTAATAACTGGCTGGTAACCTGCTTTTTTTTGAACTATTTTTAGATATTGTTCAAGTCTCTCTCGTAGCTCGGCACCTTTTGGTAACCATAGTGGTAATCCTTGTCCAACTTTCTGTGAAAAGGTAAATAATTCAAGTTCTTTTCCAAGTAGCCTATGATCACGTTTTTTAGCTTCTTCAAGAAGAATCAGATATTCATCCAATTCCTTTTTCTTTGGAAAAGTTATCCCGTAAATTCTGGTAAGCTGTTTCCTGTTCTCATCTCCCCGCCAATATGCTCCAGCTACTTTTGTTAGTTTAATCGCTTTAATCAAGCCTGTTGATGGAATATGTGGTCCACGACATAAATCAGTAAACGTTCCACTTTTGTAATATGTTATAGTTCCGTCCTCAAGTTCCTCAATTAATTCAGTCTTATATTCATCTCCCTTTTCGTTGAAATATGCCAAAGCATCTTCCTTTGATACATCAACACGATCAAAAACTTGTTTCTCACGTGCCAATTCCTGCATTTTCTTCTCTATCTTATCAAAATCTTTTTCAGAGATATCATAATCCATAAAATCGATATCATAATAAAAGCCATTCTCAATATCCGGCCCAATACCAAACTTAACACCTGGGTATAGTATCTCAATTGATTCAGCCATCAAGTGCGCCGATGAGTGCCACATTGCAGATTTACCTTCAGTATCATTCCATGTGAGCAACTTAACAGAAGCATCGGTGTTTATCGGGCGTGTTGCATCCCATACCTCACCATTAACATTGGCAGCCAGCACGTTGCGTGCCAGTCCTTCGCTAATATCACTTGCTATTTTGAGGGCTGTTACGCCTTCGTCGTATTGCTTAATAGAATTATCGGGTAATGTTATATTAATCATTTTATAATATTCTCTCAAAAAAATTGGCTGCAAAAGTACAAAATTACATGTAACTGCCAATTAATTAGTGAATTAATTTTGATATATTTTATTGTAACCTACATCATGAAATTAATCTATGATATTACTAATACTTCCCAGACTAATTACAGGTATATGTAATTGGATTTTTCCATACATGGCACTATTAATCAGACAAAAGCAACTTTTTACAAAAAACAAGGTCTGTTAAGGAAGTACGTATTTCTAATTCATAAGCCGAGTTTAAACTTTTTAATAATAATTTATACTCAATCTTCATTCTGATTTAGGTACTAAATACGAATTTAAGAATTAAGTTTGTAACATATGAATCAAATAAAGTCAGGTATAGGTTATGTTCAATCATTGTTATTGAAAATAAATATTTGGCTAAATTTATTCTTGTTCATCATAATATTATTCCCTTCCATAATCCTTGCCGAGGGCTCAAAAGAGATTTTCATTGGAAGTAATAACACTGGACTTGTTTTTTGTAACGATTTTGCCAATAAATGTAATTCAGGAACCGGAGATAGGATTCAATTTGCTGTTTACGGTTGTGATAGTTTAGATCGTTTATACTTTGATATTACGTCAGTTACCGAAACCGTTTATATGGGTTTTAATGGAAATAGTGGTGCTAGCTGGCACACAGTTTTTCAAATTAAAGACATTAATGGTAATATTGTAAAAACAGAAGAAACATTACCATCAAGCGGTGTGGGTTATATTGTTGATATCGATGAAGCACGACTTGGTCCGCAACAAATAGTTGGTTCCGGAGGTTATTCGGCAATAGAATGGACTCCTCCTTTGGTTGGAACCTATTATATTGAGTTTAACAGAGTACTTAATAGTAATCCCAATGTAACATCAACAGGGATATTTAAACTGGAATTTTTTGATATTACTATTGAAGAAACTAATTCAAACACCATTAAGCCCGGACGTTTATATACTCATGCCTGGCAATTTGATAGCTTTAGTTACCCGGGTCAAAATATAAGTTCTGGTACGTACTATGTGTATTCGGCTGACAGTATAGTAACATCACTAGAAATAAATGATTTGCACGGTGGATTCTGGTTTTTATATTGTAACCAAACAGGTGTTGGAACATCTGGTAATTTTAATGAAGATAGAAAATCAGTTGCCTATCAACAAGTATATTTGCCTCAATATCCAATTTTCCTAAACGAACCCGATGCCTCTGTTTTTCCACCGGCAACAATCACCGGATCAATTATTCTTCCGGTATTAAGTCAGCCCAATTGCAACGATGGCACTATCGATTTCTTTGTTGAAGTTGATAAGGCAGGTAATGTGGAAATTATCCTAAACTTTGATCCACCTTATGTATCAGTATCACTTTTTGCAATTGTACAGGCTGGTGTTAATACCATAATATGGGATGGATTTGATGGGACATTACCAACCCCATTAGCGGTGTCAAATAACGCTAATATTAGTTTTTCGGTTAGTTACATCAACGGATTAACAAACTTACCACTATATGATGTTGAGGCTAATACAAATGGTTTTGTTATTGAAATGGTGAGCCCATCATGGCTTACCGATCCATTGGTTTTTTGGGATGATACAAATATTAGTGGCGGAGGCACTATGCTTGATCCGGGATGCTTAGGAACATCTTCACCCTGGTCGGGATGTCATGATTGGGCTGACGGGGATTTCCATACTATTAATACATGGTGGTATGCAGTTTCGGTAACCGAATATCCTCCTGATATAACAGAATATCGTAATCCCGATTCACTGATCTTTGATCAACAAAGTCAGATTCATTGTGTGGGTAGTTCCAATATTTATTTCTCAGTTAACAGCGACCCAAATACCGAAGTATACAATTGGGATTATACAGGAACAGATGCCACCATAGTTCAAAATAATCCTTCAGATAATTTTATTACCATCAATTTTGGTTCAAATGCTACAGGTGGTGATATATTAGTTTGGGGAAGCAATGCAAATTGTGGTAACGGTGTTACATCAAATCTAACTATTGGAATTCAGGAACTTCCAACTGCATATGCCGGATTGGATGATACTATTTGTGGTGACCAATCTATCACATTGGCCGGAGATACAACAAATAGTAATTTGTGTTTATGGTCGACTTCTGGTGATGGAACTTTTAATAATCCTGCATTGCTTAACGCCACTTATACTCCTGGAACAACAGATTTAACATCAGGGTTAACTGTACTCGCCTTAACAGCAAATGCTATATCCCCTTGTACTAGTTCAGCTCAGGATGATATGACATTAAGATACTATGCATCCCCTGTTGTGGATGCTGGTACTGATGAAGTAATATGTGTAAATCAAAGCATAGCCTTGTCAGGAATGGTTGCAAATAGCAGTACAAGCCTATGGACAACATCAGGTGATGGAGTATTTGATGATGCTACCTCACCTTTGGCAACATACACACCGGGCAGTAATGATATTGTTGCTGGTTCAGTAGTTTTAACACTAAGTGCTGATGCCAGTTATCCATGCACAGGATCAATTCAGGATAACATGATACTTTCTTTTATCCCACTTCCTATAGCATTTGCCGGCGGCAATCAAAATATTTGTCTAAATACAACGATTACCCTTGTGGGCGATACAACCAATTGTAGTACTTGTTTCTGGACAACTTCGGGTGATGGTACTTTTAATAATGCTAATTTTATTAATCCCACATACACTCCCGGAAATGCTGATAAAGCAAGTGGCTCGGTGATACTTACTCTAACCGCCAATCCCATATTCCCTTGCACTGATTCACATAGTGACGATATGACTCTTTCATTAGATGCAATACCAATGCCTCAAATCACCATTAGCCCCAACGATACACTATGTGTTAATTCAATGGCAATTTTTCATGGAACCGACATAAGCGGTTTATCCATAGTGTCGTGGGGTTGGGACTATGGAGATGGTAACACCGGTATTGGCCAAAATACCACCCATACTTATTCTACAACCTTTCTCATGGAAGATCATGTAATGTTATGGGCTATTGACCAGTTTGGTTGTGCCGACACTAACTATAGTGATATTTGGGTTGAAGATCCTGAAATTGGGTTCACCATAAATGACAACCCTGCCTGTTTTGAAGATACCATGTCGTTTACCGGAACCGGTGATATCGTAAACTATACAAGCTGGAATTGGGATTTTGGTGATGGAGAAGTTGGTACCGGACGTGATACAGTTCATGTTTACCAATCTTCCGGAACTTTCAAAGTAACTTTATCCGTATGTTCAAAATCATCAAATGATAACGCAGTTGTTCTGGCAAAAGCAGTGGCAAATGCCGGATCGGATAATACAATTTGTCAGGGTGTTCCATTTGATTTTTCCACATCGACTATTATGCCTGATACAATTAGTTGCGACTCAGTACTGTGGATTGGTGGGTCGGGTACATTTAATGATGCAAAACGTTTACGCCCGATTTACTATAATGGTCCCGGAGAAATAGGAAATATTCCCCTTTCACTTATCGCCTATGGTAAGCAACCATGCAGCAACGATACTTCAACAATGATAATAACAATAGATTCTGTTCCCGACGGAAATTTCAATTATATGCCAATTGATACAAGTTGTGTGGCTGAATTGGTTTCATTCAATGCTTCGAGTCCTGTAGTTATCAATAGCTGGGAATGGGATTTTGGTGATGGTATACTTGGTAATGGTCAAAATACGACTCATGTTTATAATTATGGCGATACCACATACTATATTTCACTATCAATATCAAATACTTATGGTTGCTCATCAGTTTTTACCGATTCTATTTATGTTGATTCTGTTTTCACTGATTTTGATTTTCAACCACCAAATATTTGTTTAAAAGAAACCGTTGTATTTAGCGGAACAGGAGATAATATCACATACACCGATTGGGAATGGAATTTTGGTGATGGACATTATGCTATTGGGAAAAGCACATCCCACTTGTATGCAAATCCTGGACTTTATAATGTTACTCTTAACGTGTGTACCGACACAACTGTTAAGCAGGTATTGATTAATGCTCTTCCACAATCTGATTTTACTATTTCCCCTAACGACACAAGTTGTATGGGCGAATTAATCAACCTGGTTGCCACAGATATAACAAATGATATTATTAATTGGGATTGGGAGTTTGGTGATGGTAATATCGCCACAGGACAGAATGTTACTCATACTTACAATTCACCCATGAGCAATAGTTATAATATATTGTCCATTTATCAAAATAGTAACGGTTGTATTGATACCACGGTAAATCAACGATATGTACAAAGAGTAACAATCGATTTTAGTATTACTAATAGTCCCACTTGTCAGAATTATCCCGTCAACTTTCAATCAATAATCGACAGAGTTACGTTTACACCATATAATTGGACTTTCGGTGATGGTTTTTCAGGTATTGGAATTGACACCCATCATACTTATTCAATTCCTGATACACTAAGTGTGGTATTGGATGTTTGTTCTGAGCAATCAATACACGAGCTCATTATAAATGCTAGTTGTATTGTGGATGCCGGTGGAATTCAACATACCTGTCAGGATGTATATTTTAATTATGCAAATTCAGCTACTCCTCCAACTGCTTCGAGTTACTCGGGAGTACAGTGGTATTCAACAGGTTTAGGAACATTTAATAATTCCACATTAGTTACTCCCACATATTTTCCTCATCCTTCAGAAGGAATAACTCAAAACGAGACAATCATTATGACCATGATTGGCTTTGGTATTCCTCCCTGTGCAAATGATACTTCTTTTGCTCAATTGGTAGTTATTCCGGGAGCATATGCTCAAGCCGGATCTGATGAAAATTCATGTTATGGATTACCCTATGATTTTGCAAATTCCACCGATTCAGCATTTGCAACACATTATGCAAATCTATACTGGACAACAACCGGAACAGGAAACTTTGTTGACCCAAACCTAATGCGCCCAATTTACATTCCAGGGCCTAATGAAATGGGATCGATTACTTGTACAATGGTGGCCTCAAATATTATAAACTGCGATTCAATCGATGATATGGTTCTAACTATCCGCCCGGTATTTGAAGTACCAGTAGATATTACTGTATGTTTCTATGATTCCATATATGCCCAGGGAGCATGGCGATATACATCTGGTATTTTCTTTGATACACTATTGTCAGTATATGGGTGTGATAGTGTGATAGTTACAAATCTTACAGTACGCCCTAAAATCGATAAAGATTTTACCACATCAACAGGTGATTCCATTTGCCATGGAGAAGCCGTTTTATTTAGCCAGACTGGATCAGCAAACCTTGTATACTGGCTATGGGATTTTGGTGATGGGCTCTATTCACAAGATTCTGATCCATGGCATACATACGCGTTACCCGGAGTTTATGATATTGTATTTTCGTATATTGATGAAAATGGTTGTTCAGACTCAACTTTACAACAGGTCAGGGTTTTTGAGCTTCCTGATATAAATTTAACAATCAGCATGTCAAATGCTTGTGTTAATACACCCATAAATTTCATTGGGAGTAGTAACTCTAGTATTGTATTATGGGAGTGGGATTTTGGAGATGGACAAACAGCTACCGGGCAAACTGCTACTCATTCATACTCCATCTGGGGCAATGTGGATGTGAGGCTCACTGTTACTGACATAAACGGATGTAGAGAAACTGCATATACCACAATTAAGGTTGCTCAACCACCCATGGCAGATTTCTCTCATAATATAATAATCTGCGATTCACTACAATTTACCGACCTTTCAACAAGTGCTCCCGGTTATAATCTGGTAACCTGGCATTGGAACTTTGGAGATGGCGATACATCAAATCTCCAGAATCCATCCCACCAATTTCCAAGTAATACAACACCCGGTGGCGTGGTATTCAACGTAAGTTTAACAGTAGTAGCTGATTCCAATGGTTTTATGTGTAGCGATTCTATTGTAATTCCGGTAACAGTACAATCTCTGCCGGATATCTTTGTTACTTATACTCCCGATCCATCATGTTTGGGTGATTTAACCTATTTCTTTGGCGAATCGGGTTTCCCAATAGCTATCTGGCACTGGGACTTCGATGATGGTAATTTTTCTAATAATCAATACGCATCTCATATTTATGCTGATACTGGCAACTATCTTGTGGAATTAACAATTGTTGACACCATTGGGTGCATAAATTCATTAAGCAATATCGTTAGAGTAAACCCTGTCCCCAATGTAACCTTCACTATGAGTGACAGCGTAATATGCCATGGAAACCATATACAATTTACAAGCACAGCAAGTGCAAATGTAGCACTTTGGTACTGGGAATTTGGCGATGGTTCGTTTAGCAATGATCAGCATCCAATACACTTCTACCAATCAGGAGGAACATATACAATTTATCTAACGGTAACTGATAGTTTGGGATGTAGTTCCACAGCCACTGATCAGGTAAAAATACTCCCTGGCGCAACAGCAGACTTCACTTACACAAATCTCACATGTGGCATTGTATTATTTACAGATTTAAGTACAGCCCCCACAGGATATAATATAGTAGAGTGGTTGTGGGATTTTGATGATGGGTTTACTGCAACAGTTCAAAATCCATCACATAACTTTGCATCAGGAATTGGCATTTATGATGTTTCACTAATAGTAACAGCCGATTCAGGAGGATTCTTTTGCACCGACACAATTATACAAACTGTACTTACTCCTGGATTACCATCAGTATTTTTCACATGGAATCCTGAACCAATGGAGCCGTTGCATGTTTATAACCTTGCCGGAAATTACAATGTATCACTCACAATAACTGATACATCATCAGCAACAGTTACTGTTGTAAAACAAATAACAGTTAACCCACCACCCATATCACTATTCAGCTATAACACACCAACTTGCGTAGATAATCAGGTTCAGTTTAATAATCACAGTACAACGCTAACGGGGTTTATTACAGAGTGGCACTGGGACTTTGGAGATGGAGATACTCAAACAGTTTTGATTCCTGATAACCCAAATGTAACACATACTTATTCAAATACAGGCACTTATTTAGTAACATTAACCGTAGTAAATTCTGATAGTTGCGAAAATATATCCCAGAACTCCATTACCATAAACCCAAGCCCTGTGGCAATGTTCGACTACAACAGTAGTTGTGCCAATACCCCAATGAGTTTTACCAACAACTCAATCGAAAATGGAGGAGGAATTATAGTGACATATTTGTGGAATTTTGATGACCCAACCTCGGGATCAGAAAATACTTCCAATCTGCAAAATCCATTACATATATTTAGTACAGCAGGCGATTACAATGTTTCTCTAATTGTTACAAATATAAACGGCTGCATCGATACCACAATAAATCTGGTAACAGTATCAGAAGAACCAGAAATAGATTTTACATATACTGAAGCCTGTCATGGCAACGAAACGGAATTTGATGCGGTAACTACCAGTAATGTTTTAACTTATGCATGGACCTTTGGAGATGGAGGTACTTCAAATGAACAAAGTCCGACACATATCTACACAGCAACAGGTGATTTTTTGGTAACACTATCCATTATAACAACCGAAAACTGCACTGCAATAATAAGTCATACCGTAAGAGTTAATCCACTACCAAACCCTAACTTCGACCACACAGCCCCGGCATGTTTAAACGATCTTGTGGAATTTACCGATTTATCTACATCACCAAATGGACTTATTGAAACCTGGCTTTGGGACTTTGGTGACGGAAATACAACAACTATCACCGCGCCTGATAACCCGGATGTATCACACCAATACGCACTGGATGGTATTTATGCAGTAAAGTTAACAGTAACCGATGCAGGTGGCTGCGAAAACGAATTGGTAGTTCTGGTGGAAGTAGTTAGTTCGCCCATTGCCGACTATAACTATGAAGAAACCTGTTACAATGTACCCGTTCTATTTACTGATCTAAGTACTCCGGCAGGAGGATATGATATCTATTCACGGGATTGGTATTTTGGCGACCCGGGATCTGGAACCCAAGACCATTCAACATTGCAAAATCCATCACATCTTTATACAGAACCCGGAACATACACAGCAACACTAATAATTGTAAGTACCTTGGGTTGTACTGATACAACTGAGCAGGAAATAATAGTTGACCCATTACCCGAAGTGGAATTTACCATACTCGACGATAGCATCTGCCTTGGCGAGTTTGCTGAATTTGAAGCAACAGGCACAAATGTTAGCACATGGTACTGGGATTTTGGTGATGGAGGTTCATCAATCGATCAAAATCCGACATATATGTATTCTGCCCCGGGGGTTTATACAGTAACCCTGACAGTAACTGAAACAGGGGCGGAGGGTTGCCAAAATTCAGTAAGTCATGATATAGTTGTAAACGGAACTCCGGAAACAAGCTTCGATTATGAAAACACCTGTATTGGTGACAGTACCTACTTTACAGATTTAAGTTATAGCCAATATGGTTTTATTACAGGCTGGGATTGGGACTTTGGCGATGGCGCAACATCAACTCTCGAAGATCCCACACATCTTTACAATAACAATACTGATTATCTGGTAACATTGATTGTAACAGATAACTTTGGGTGTACAGATACCCTAACTCAGTTAATTCATATTTTTGGATTACCCATTCCTGACTTCAGTTACGATCAGGTATGTGATCCCGAAGGACAGGTAAACTTTTTTGATGAATCTCAACCGGGATCTGATGGAAGTCCCGTAATTGGTTGGAACTGGAATTTCTATGGAAACTATTATTCCACCGAAATCGACCCATCTTATATTTTTCCACAAACCGACACTTGCTACACAGTAATACTGGAAGTAACCGACGATAATGGATGTAGTGCATCAGATACCAATTATCAGGTATGCCTCCATGGTACATTATCAATCGACTTCACTTCCACAAAGGAATGTTTAGGACAGAGTACTTTCTTCGAGGTGACTTATGAACCGGAAAGTGACAGTATAACTACCTATAGATGGAATTTTAATGATGGATCACAAACCCAGATCACAGGTGTTGATACAATAAGCCATCTTTTTCCACAACCCGGAACCTATATGGTTGGATTAACTGCAGTTGATACCAGCGATTGCAGTTCAACAATCTACAGAGAAGTTATAATTTATTCACTACCCACACCAGGGTTTACAAACTCCTTGGTTTCATGTGGCGATCCGGTTCAGTTTACAGATATATCCTTAACAGGAGGGGCAGAACTTAGTGATTGGTACTGGGACTTTGGTGATACCATCTCAACAATAAACAATACTAGTACATTACAGAACCCAAGTCATATATTTGGGTTAGTTGATAGTACTTATCATGTTAAATTAATCATAACAAACATTAATGGCTGTATTGATTCGATAATACAGGATGTATTTGTTGAGCCATGTTTGATAGCAGACTTCGAATTACCTGATAGCACAAACTACTGTGCCAGAAATGAGTTATGTTTTACCGATAACTCGGCTTTGTACAGCAATAATTCTGAAATAGAGCAATGGCAATGGAATTTTGGTGATGGTAATATCATTGACTACACAAACTATCAAAACAAAATTTGTCATACATATAAGCAAGCCGGCAATTACGATGTTGAGTTGGTAGTAACTACCACCAACAACCAAATGACTTATCACGACACAATATCCAAAACTCTAATTGTTAATCCAACACCCATAGCAGCAGTCGATGCACCGAACAATTGCTATCAGGAAATAACCTTGTTCAACGATAATACCATTACCAATGGAGCACAGATAACAAGCTGGTATTGGGACTTTGGAGATTTATCCACAACCAACGATAATTCCACATCACAAGACACAAGCTATTTGTACCCCGGTTATGGTAATTACATAGCTGAATTATTCACAGAAAACGAATATGGATGTATTGATAGTATCACTGACACAATAACCATATACAAACTTCCAATATCACAGTTTAGCTATCGTGAACAATGCATGAGTTATTACACATACTTTATGGATGAGTCAACAAGTGATAGCTCATATATCTCGCAATGGTACTGGAACTTTGGTGACTTAGAAACAGAAACTGACATTTCCATTGAACAATCGCCCGTATACATTTATGACGCAGCCGGAATATACTTTCCACAATTAATGGTCACCGACAACAACCAATGTAAAGATATTGCAGAATATGAAATAGAAATATGGCCCATCCCAACCTCTGCCTTTATTATCGTTGACACTATTCAGCAAGGACAAATATATCTGCAAAACCAAAGTAAAGATGCAACAAGATATTATTGGGATTTGGATTATGATTATGGCCAGAGCACAACCGAACATAGCCCAATACATCAATACGATGAAGATGGAAACTACAATATTATGCTGGTATCGTTCAATGATTTTGGTTGTCCTGATACCTCATATCAGATACATAATGTGCTATTCACAAACCTTTTTGTTCCAAACGCCTTTGTTCCATCAAATTCAAATCCTGAGTTGCAAATATTTAAACCCGTTGGAGTGAATCTAAAAAACTACAAAATAGAAGTCTACAGTGCATGGGGTAATTTGGTATTTGAAAGCACAAAACTAACTGATGGTTCACCTGCCGAAGGTTGGGATGGAACTTACAAAGGAAAAGAATTACCCACAGGAAGTTATATCTGGCATATTTCGGCAATATTTAAAAATGGAGCTGTTTGGAAGGGGACGGATAACGGTGATGGAAATACTGCTACCAGTGGAACAGTGACCTTAATAAGATAGATTAAGTAATCATCTCCACATAAAGCTAACTAATAAGAGTTTATTTACATATTATCATTTAATTCCTCTCTTTTCCTATCTTTAAGGCATCAAAACCAATTAAATAATTGTAAGTTGTTGATATTAGGCAGCAAAAGGAAAAAGGCAAATATTTCGACTTCTGGAAAACTAACAAAACTAGTATTATTGCTATTTCTAGTTATTGGAGTATGTCCGGTGTTTTCGCAAATAATGGTTTCTCCAACGGATAAGCCAAATTCGCTAATTATTTGTGAAGGAGATAGTACTTTCTCATTTATTATCGCAAACACATCAGGCAGTACAATATCGGGAGCAATTCTTACTCTTGACCTACCAACGAATTGCAAGTATATTGTAGGATCCATCCTAAATGCTGCTGAACTAGATATTACAAATTTAAACCAACCCACATTTTCATTACCTGATATCCTAAATAATACATCACATGATGTTGATTTTAATGCAGAAATTATTTGTGGATATGATAATACGGAAGACTTTATCTATAATGTAGTTTATAACAACTCTGTTTACTCAGGGTTCGATTCGCCTTTACAGAATTATTATTATCCTTCAATTGTAATCACAAACATCACCAATAGCTCGGCAACAATTCAAATAAATCAATCCATAACACGTGATTTTACAATTGAACAACAAGGATTGGTTGCATCCTTAGATACTTTAATAATACTTGATGAACACACCACAGATATAGAAGTATTATCAGTAAATATTGGAACGTTAATCCTTGATCCCGGTCCTGGCCCAACATTGGTTGATACAATAATAATAACTGGTTCGGATATGCCCGGGGGAAACAATCGTTTCGATTTTGGAGAAGTAATAATATTATCAGAAACCGTTAAGCTGGTTGGTTGTACTAATGGACAGAGTACAATTAATGCAACATGGGGTTGCTATGGTGAATATTGTGAAAGCTATTTTGCATTTCCATCTGTTTCACCAGCATCCGGAGTACCATTAATCGATATAGCATATACAGGCAATAATCAGGGGTGGGGATTTATTGATAATTCAGGTTTTATTGAGTTTATAGTTACTAATAATGGTTCGGGAGCAGGTACTGCTTATGACCTTATTACTTTGTCAGGATTTTCATCAAACAGTAATTTATACTACCCAAACGGTAATTGGATAAATGAGGTTGATTCATTTTCTGTAAACGGTAATTATCTTCAGGCCGAGTATAATTATGAAGCTGGAGCAATAAATGGTCAGTATTCATATTATTTTAGATACTCATATAATTTCGATCCTGATGGACCCGGTGTGGGAATTGAGGATGAAGATGGAGATGGTGTATTTGATGATCTTCCTGTAGGACACTCAGTTATTGTAAAAGCACATACTTATTACAATTGGCAAGAGGCACAATTTACTATTTCAACAGGTCCTTCCTGCGGTAATGGCTGGACCAACAGTGCATGGCAATCGTTTAGGTATGGATACGACTTAACAGACCAATGTTCATCATCTCCGGGAGCCACATGGGTTCCCAACACAAATGTGTTATTGTTTATGACATACAATACCAACACATTACAACATACTATTCCTGCTGATATTTACGAAGGGTCAACCGTTTGGATGGAGCAACAAGTTTCAACATCAACAAAAGTTGAAGATGAAGGTTGCCCCAATGATTCTGTAATTTACAATGTTGAATTACCCGATGGTGTAATTATTGCCGGAGGAACAGCTACATATCGAGGTATTAGTATGGGAACGCCTTTGATGGTTGGGAATACAGCGACTTATATTCTAAATAAAAATAGAGTAAAATGGGGAGGATGGTTTAAAGTTCCATTACAAATTGACTGTAATGTTCAACACGATCCAACAGGTACCATTGAAACAAAATTACAATTCTGGTGTGATAAAACCTTGTATCCGGCACGATATTTTACCTATTGGTGCTCCGAAACACCAACCTTCGGGATACAATGTCCTGCCGGGAGTTGTACAGATCCTTATATAACTGATTTTACTGTTGAACGAACAACCATGGGATGGGTTGATAATCAGTTGAGCCAAAAGGTAGATGCCGCAACACCCGGAATTAAACTTGATCATGCAATGGCATTGGATTCAATTCGAATTGAAACTGTGGGAATATTAAACGGACCAGCCGATAGTTTATATTTTAAGCTACATCATAATAATCTTCCCGGAGCCTGGGGCTATCATCTTTTTTTCGACTATATATCAGATACGCTTGAATTTTACGATTCTGAGACAAATACATGGCTAAGTTGTATAAATCCAATCCCCTCCATACGTAATGCCCCAGTCTCAACATTAACTTTAAACATTGCCGAATTAACACTTCCCGGTGGTTGTTTTGAGGGTTATGAATTTACAGAAGGAGATTCGTTAAGATATATTATAATCGGACAGGTGCATAACATAGATCGCACTGGCTGGGAAACGGTTCCAGAGTTTCGTGCTCAGTTTTATAACATAGAATCTAACGAAGAAAAATTTTGTAACGATCGTGGTATTACCTACTATATAGTCGGAAGTAATTTAACCTATTCAAGAAACACTTATATAAATCCTACTATCATTGAAGGATGCGATGACTTACTTTTTTATGGTCAAATATATCGGTGGTTGGATATTTGTAATGGTGAAATTACTTTTCCCAATGAAGTAAGGCCATATGTTGTATTGGATTCAATTACTTTTCTACTTCCCGAAGGATTCGTTTTTCAGACAGGTACAGCAGTACATAGATATCGGGATATTGATGGAACCCTAATGAGTGAACCAATTGTCGATCCAATTATCGAATATGTTAATAATCAAATGAGTCTGCTTTTTGTTAGGGATGCAAGTTGGAAATATTCCGCTTATATCGATTGTAGTGAGGATCAGGATCGAGTTGATTTTTATGCTACTGCGTCTTGTCAAACTTCTTCGACGATTTATACGGAGATAGAAGTAAGTGGCAGATATCAGTTTTATACCGATGGAACTGGAATAGTTCAAAAAGAAATCGCATCCACAAATAAACCATATACTCCATCTGAAGTTGTACTAACACCATTAATAGCAACAGCCGAAGGACGTTATGATACCGCATTTTGGGACGTAAGGCTCTGTAACGTAACTAATATTGATGCAGATAATAATTGGTTGGCGTTTGAAAGCGGTTCTGAGGGAATTGATATAATCGGAATAGTTGATGTTACGATACCCACAAATCCAATTAATATCCCAGTGTTACAATATGGTTCGGGTAAAAGTTGGGGACAATTGGGTAGCATTACTGCTAACGAGTGCAAAATTTATCACGTTAAAGCCAACTATTCAAGTTGTTCAACCGATTCTGTGCTTGTAAGACATGCTTTCAACTGCGCAGGTTATCCCATTAATCCAGAACTAGGATATCAACCTACAGCTTATTCATGTTCAGAAAATACCATATATCTTTTTCTTGAACCTAATGATGTTAGTTTAAACTTGGTAGTAACTTCTCCAACCAATCCATTACAATTATGTGATACTCTTTCATACGAAGCCGAAGTTACCAATACCCTATTATCATATGCATATGATCTTTCGTTAACAATAACAATACCTCCCGGGGTTTCATTTGTTCCGACAACTTCAGAGTTTAGTTATCCATATTCTTCTGGCTCTTATGTGATTATTGATGATCCTGTTAACTTTCCCATGGGGAGTAATCATTGGGTTTATAATATATCACTCGACACAAATGCAATCCAAATATTAAAAGGTATCGATAGTGTCCCGAACAATGGTTATAAGCTAAGATACAAGATGATAACCGATTGTGATCTGATTTCAGGTACGTCAATAAAAGTCACGGCAGCAGCATCAAATGCATGTGGAGCAATAAAAACAAGAGAATCTTACACTTCCCCTTTAATTATCGATGGACTGCCTACAAATGTTAATTTATATGTCCTTAGTACTGAAAATGATTATTATTTGTCAACGTGTTCTTCTTCATCAAGTATTAAAACAAAAATTATTAACCTCGGACCCAATTCTGTTTCAAGTATTGAGCTACTAAGTGTTTCGATTGATGATGCCTATGATTATGTGCCCGGTTCACTTATGCCAATACATAATGGACCAACAGGTATAAATAGTAATACCGTCATTGGAGGAATTAGATATCTGCAGTTTTCCATATTACCAAATTTGACCATTAACGATTCAATAGTTTTTACATATGATCTAATAGATATTGATCCGGGTAGTCTTGAGTGTGATACTATCCCCCTGACAACAAGTGCAATGATGGTGGCAACAGTTCCATGCTCAAATGCACCGGGTGGTTCCTGTGAAATTCAGTCAATTACTTCTAGTCTTGTCAATAATTTAGTTATTAGAAAGGATAATGTTGAATTTGGTGGCTATATCGCATATAGTATTCCTGATGGAGGTTCATCAGAAGCTGTTAGCATTGAATACTCTATTTATAATTCAGGTTATCAATCTTTTACAAGTGATAGCGTTGATGTAGTTTTTGTTCATGATGCCAATGGAAATGGAATTGCAGATGACATTGGGGCAGATTCTCTTTATTCCCAAAGACTTGGAGTTGCAAGCCTTGCGATTGGAGATAGTATTTTTTCATTTGCAACTTTTAGTGTTCCAAGCGATAAGGTTTGCGATATGTTGGCTGCCATCAGGCTTAGTGAGGATACATGTATTTGTTCTGAAACAACAATGTCAATTTCAGATATTCAATTACTAAATGCCGGTCCAGATACCATGGTTTGTATACAGCAAACCCTCTCAATTGGTACCGATTCAATTCAAGGCCAATCATATATTTGGGTGCCATCAACATACCTTAATTCAACCACAATTTCAAATCCTGAATTCCTGTATACCGGATCTCTGATACAACCTGATACTTTACTATATATCTTGTTTACCAATCGTCCGGGGGGATGCATTAACAAGGATACAGTACAAATTATTATATATCCACATGCAATAGCTAATGCAGGATCCAACGAAAGTAACTGTGAATCACTTCCTTTCGATTTTTTAACGAGTGCAATACTACCTAGTGCGAGTTATTATGATTCGGTAACATGGCATGGTGGAACAGGTTCATTTAATAATCCAAATTTACTATTTCCTATTTATATGCCTGGGAATAATGAAGTAGGACCTGTTGAGTTATTTTTAACGGCCCATAGCAAATTGAATTGTAGTCAGGATATTTCTTCAATGTTTCTTACCCTTGATACAATGCCAGATCCGGGATTTCAGGTTACTCCTAATAATTCAATATGTGTGAATGAGTCACTATCTTTTATAGGATATAACAGTAATACGACTACAGTTTCAAATTGGAGTTGGGACTTTGGCGATGGCAATATCTTTACCGGACAAAATGCATTTCATTCCTATTCTCAAAGCGGGAGTTATTCAGTAAGACTGTCCCTTACAAACAATCTTGGATGTATTGATTCCATTGGTCAAATAATTGTGGTTAATGAATTGCCCCAGGCCAATTTCAATATTTTTCCAAACGACACCGTTTGCGCAGAATTAGAGGTTAGTTTTGAGGGAAATAGCACAACAAATATCGTTTCCTGGGATTGGGATTTTGGAGATAGTAATATTGGTGCCGGACAGAATATCAGTCATATTTATAATTTTCCAGGTACTTATGAAATACAACTTGTTGCTGAAAATGATAACACTTGTTCCGATACTGTAATTGATAGTGTATATATACGAGAATTACCCACTGCCAATATTTCATTCCAACCTCAGGACACATCTTGTTTATTTGATACAGTATATTTTCAGGGTATTAGTACCGATAATATTGTATTTTGGGATTGGGATTTTGGAGATGGAACATTTGCATCCGGACAAAGTGTAAGTCATATGTATTCACAATCAGGGATGTATACTATTAGCTTGATTTTTGGAGATGGTAATGGTTGTAATGACACAATTATTGATTCTATTTATATTCGACTACCAAAAATTGCTGATTTTATGGTTATACCTTCCGACACAAGTTGTGTTAATGAAACAAATAATTTTTTGGGTATTACATCCGATAATATTATTTCCTGGTATTGGGAATTTGGAGATGGTAATACTGATTTTGGACAGAATGTTAACCATGAATATTTATTACCTGATGTATATAACGTTTCTTTAATCTATACCGATGAAAATGGATGTGTCGATACAGTCATCCATCAAAAAATTGTTGATGACCCAAACATTAGTTTTACAATAGTTCCAAGTCCCATATGTTTGGGGGATTCCACCTACTTTACTAGTTCAGGTGACAATATAACATATGCTACATATAATTGGGATATGGGAGATGGAATAGGGATTGCCACCGGGTATGAGGCTGATTATTTGTATTCTCAACCAGGAACTTATGATGTAAGCTTGCAGGTTTGCTCTAAAAATATTGTGCAACCCCATACAGTAAACCCAGTTTGTGAAGTTGATGCAGGAGGAATTCAGGCAACCTGCCAGGATGTATATTTTAATTACACTAATTCACCAACACCACCTACTGCTCTGGGTTATGCTTCAATTTATTGGACCACAACAGGTATGGGTTATTTTAATGATCCCACATTAGTTACTCCAACATATTTTCCACATCCCCTTGAGGGAGCAATACAAAATGACACCGTAGTAATGATGATGGTTGGTTATGGTATTCCTCCTTGTGACAACGATACTTCATATTGTAAGTTAATAATTATACCGGGAGCATTTGCTGAAGCAGGATCCAATGAACATTCATGTATTGATTACCCCTATGATTTTGCAAATTCAAGTGATTCATCCTTTGCCACTAACTATGTAACATTATATTGGTTAACAAATGGTACCGGGTATTTTATTGATCCCAATGTACAACAGCCGATTTATATACCCGGACCAGGAGAATTAGGCCCCGTTATTTTAACAATGGTAGCTTCAAATATTATCAATTGTGACTCAATTGATGAAATGATACTCACAATCCATCCAGAGTATGAGATTCCAACAAATATAACTGTATGTTATTATGACTCAATATTTGCAGAAGGAGAGTGGCATTACACTTCAGGAACATATTACGATACGTTACAATCGGCCTTTGGGTGTGATAGTGTTATAGTTACAAATTTGTTTGTTCGGCCAAAAATTGATAAGGATTTTGTAATCAGCACCGGTGATTCAATTTGCTATGGAGAACCTGTTACTTACTATCCAACGGGTTCAGCTAATATTGTGGATTGGTTATGGGATTTTGGAGATGGAACTACTTCGCAGGCACCGGTACCAACGCATCAATATTATGGAATTGGGGATTATACAATCATTTTCCATTACACAGATGTTAATGGCTGTTCAGATTCATCTATAAGGCAAATTACAGTATTTGAGTTGCCCAATGTAGCATTTGAAATAAATATGCCCAATGCCTGTGTGGATTTTCCCGTTGGCTTTACTGGCTCTAGCAATTCAAACATTGAGCTATGGGAATGGGATTTTGGAGATGGGGAAACCGGTACAGGTCAAGTTATTTCACATACTTATCCCACATGGGGAACAATGATGGTGACCCTAACAGTTACTGACATAATAGGTTGTAGCGAATCTACTTATAACTATTTATTAGTGCTTCAGCCATCAGTAGCAGAATTTACCTTCGATTTAGTTAGTTGTGATTCTGTCCAATTTACCGATCGATCGAGCTCACCTATGGGTTATAATATTGTAACTTGGAGTTGGGATTTTGATGATGGTGGCACATCTGATTTACAGAACCCAGTTCATGAATTTCCTTCAAATAATATCCCTGGAGGAGTTAACTATAATGTTAATCTTGTTATTACTTCTGATTCCAGCGGATACTTTTGCTCCAATACAGTATCCCATATTGTTTGGGTTCCATCGAATCCTGACATCTTCTTTACATGGAGTCCTGACCCAACCTGTTTGGGTTCAGTTACAAACTTCTTCGGTCAAAGCGGTTTCTACATCGATCAATGGCATTGGGATTTTGATGACGGTAACTTCTCAACAAATCAGTATCCCAGCCACATATACGCTGATACAGGTAATTATTTTGTTGAATTATATATAGCCGATACCAATGGATGTGTAGCTACATTAAGTAATATAGTACAGGTAGTTCCAGTTCCCGATGTTGGTTTCACAATGAGTGACAGTGTAATATGCCATGGTAGCCAAATACAATTCAACGGCACTAGCGGTTCAAATCCAGCACAGTGGTACTGGGAATTTGGAGATGGTTCGTTTAGCAATGATCAGCATCCAATACACTTCTACCAATCAGGAGGAACATATACAATTTATCTAACAGTAACAGATAGTTTGGGATGTAGTTCCACAGCCACTGATCAGGTAAAAATACTCCCTGGCGCAACAGCAGACTTCACTTACACAAATCTCACATGTGGCATTGTATTATTTACAGATTTAAGTACAACCCCCACAGGATATAATATAGTAGAGTGGTTGTGGGATTTTGATGATGGGTTTACGGCTACAGTTCAAAATCCATCACATAATTTTGCATCAGGAATTGGGATATTTGATGTTACACTAATAGTAACAGCCGATTCAGGAGGTTTCTTTTGCACCGACACAATTATACAAACTGTACTTACCCCGGGATTACCATCTGTTTTTTTTACATGGAACCCTGAACCAACTATGCTTGGTAATCCAACCGATTTCTTTGGAACTTCAGGAAATACAATAACAAGCTGGTATTGGGACTTTGGTGATGGTTACTTTGCTACCACTCAAAATACAACACATATTTTTACATCCACTGGAGTATTCAATGTAGAATTAAACATAATCGATATTGATGGTTGCCAAAATACCATTGTCCATCAGGTAACAGTTGTTAATCAACCCGAACTTGATTTTATCTGGAATTACAGCTGTGAAGCCGAACCGATTCAGTTTTCTATCGAAAGCCCCCCCACAGATATCCCCGCAGTAGCAATCTGGGCCTGGGAATTTGGCGATGGAGGCATTAGCAATGAGATGGAGCCGTTGCATGTTTATAACATTGCCGGAAATTACAATGTATCACTATCAATAACTGATACATCATCAGCGACGGTTACTGTGGTAAAACCAATAATAGTTAATCCACCGCCAATTTCATTGTTCAGCTACAATAACCCAACATGTGTAAATAATCAGGTTCAGTTTAATAATCACAGTACAACGCTAACGGGGTTTATTACAGAGTGGCACTGGGACTTTGGAGATGGAGATACTCAAACAGTTTTGATTCCTGATAACCCAAATGTAACACAT
>FLOH01000536.1_pt1 | contig 79080 bp, 80 predicted proteins | sample 756751 | NCBI WGS metagenome assembly FLOH01 (sample SAMEA4026879, study PRJEB14308) | marine metagenome | biome: coastal water; material: water | depth 74 m
CTTCTTCGACTGGTGTCTGCTATCTTGGTGGAAACCAGCGACGAATGGGAGACTGGAAAAACTTACCTACTCATGGAAGGCATTTGATGAACCTGCCACTTTTACAGAAAAGATGTTGCTTAATCGGCCATAAAAGGTCTCTGACTTTTCTCCTCCTTCTCCCAGCCTTTGGAATGCTCAGACTTTTACCAGCCTTACTTTTTCTGTGTACATCAACCCTAAGCGCGCAACAGGGAGGAGAGCTTACTGGCGTTTCGCCGCTTTCTGCAGGCACCTCCGGGGCAGGAATGGCGTGGGGGAGTAGCGCCTTGGATGCTTCCACGAACCCGGCGGCGCTGATGCAGCTGTTTGGTGCGCACAGTCGCCATGGTGCATCCACCCAACGCGTCGAACTCTATGGGCGCTTTGTCGATACGCGAACGGAGATCACCGATCGATTTGGGCGCGCGGTAACGGTACAGCAAGACGCAGCTTTTGGTCCATGGTTTGCTTACGCTGCAAGCCTCGGGCCCGATGTGGTGTGGAGTTTGGCGTTCCAGCCAACTCTAGGCGCCAACTTCGCGGCCACGCGCAATACCATGCTCAACATTGTGACGGTCAATCTAGATGGTAGCGGTGGGCCAATGCCGCACGATGTGCCCATGGAAACGCAGTTGCGGCAATTGGCTTTGGAGCCGAGTTTTGCCTGGCGTGTGAATCAGCAGTGGAGTTTCGGCTTGGGTATGTCGATACGCGATACCACCCTCGAAACCACTGCTGCGACCGAACTTGGACTAGGAGAGTTGCAAGGTGCCTTACCGGAGAGTTTGGCAAATATCTTTGGCGACCTGAGCTGGGGGGAACTGATTCAACAATTGGGGCAAGACCGCGGCGTGGAAAGCTTCCAGACGGAATTTCACGGCGCGGCAGAGAGTGGTATGCCCACGATGTTTTTAAAGTTTGGCGCCAGTTGGCAAGCCTCTGCTCAAACCCAAGTTGGCTTTTGGTTTCGGCCGCAATCGTCCAGTACCGATATGGAAGGTCAAGTCGATGTCGATTTGTCTGCTGATTTAGGGGCTTTTGTCAACGGCCTGGAAGAAATTTTGGGCGCCGATTTTCTTGACGACCCAACTTCGCGCTACGACTTTGATTTGCGTAGCATCGCTTTCCCGCGTCAAGCCGGGTTGTCTTACGCACACGCGCTTGAAAACCACGATCGCTTCAGCGCAAAATTGGTTTGGACCGACTGGTCCTCAACTTTTTCAGATTGGAATGTGCACCTGAGTAACCCAAGCAATCCCGAGTTCATCGGCTACCTTGGCGGTGACGGCTCCGTGGATGTAGATCTCGGCCTGCGCTGGCGTGATAGCGTGGTCGTCTCCGCTGGCTATGAAGCGGATTTCGGTCAGCGCCTGACTGTGCGCGGGGGATTGGGGTGGTCAAACAATCCCGTGCGTGGCTCGGTGTTTTCAGGCGTCGCGCCTTACAACACTTTGCATGCAGCCGTAGGTGCAAGCCTCTGGGGAGGTCCAGAGGATATGTTCGATTACCATTTGGCCATCATCACCGCCTTGCCGGAGAAATGGACTAGCGGCGATAACGAGGTGCTGTCCGATTTATCCGGCGATGTCTTTGACCAACAAGTGTGGTCGCTAATGTTTGGCTGCAGCCTGAGTTGGTAGCTCCGCGTTACAGCGAGTGAGAAACTGCGGTGCGCACGGCAACGCCGGCATCCGATTCGCCACCGCCACAATACACGGTGCCATCTTCAAAGACGGTCACCACACCACCGGCATGCGCTTCAGGCAAAGCGGTGGTGCTCACGAGGGTGCCCAGGGCGTCATCGTAAATCCATACATTCGGCAGTGGGATGGGATCCACTAAATCGCCGCGTGCACCGCCAACCACCATGGCGCGCCCATCGGCTAAAGTCACTGTGATGTTGAAGGCCGCATCGGCAGTGAGGTTTGGTTTTGCGGTGGTGACGCCAGTGGCCAAATTGTAAATCTCCGTTTTACGAATGGGTCCGATGTTGAAAATATCGCCGCCGCCGCCACCGGCGATGTAAACATTACCGTTTGGAAGTTGGGTGATACCACCGAGTGCACGTTTATCCCGCATGCTGCCGGTGTTCGCCCAACTGTTGGTGCTTGGAGAGTAAAGCTGCTGGTTGGCAGAGAAATCTGGAATCGGGATGCCAAACAGCAAAGTGTGGGTGATGCCGCCAGACACCAACCAGCGGCCGTCGGCCAATACCAACCCCGAAGCGCCCGCTTTGAACTCGGTCATATTCGGTCCCCAACTCCAAGTGTTGGTGGCCGGGTTGTAAAACTCCGTAGACTTTTGCGCCGAACCCAGCAAATCGGCCACATCGTGCATTTCGTGCGCGTTGTTGCCACTGGTGCCCCCGGCGACATACACGCGGCCATCCGCAAGCACCATTGCATTGCAGCCGGCGCGATAAGCACCCATATTCGGAGTGGCGGTCCAAATGCCAGTCACTGGATTGTAAATCTCGCAAGTGTTGAGCACCTTGGTGTAGTGATTGTTGCCACTACCATAAGGACCTTCAATGCCGCCAATGGCCATGAAGCGACCATCTTGTAGTTTGACCACTTGATGGAAGGCGCGCCCTGAGTTCATCACGCCCGGCAAGATGGTGTGGTGTCCGCTGACGGAATCCACTTGCCAGCAGCGGTTAATCGTAGGATAGGGCGTTGCGACATCCACCAGTAAGGCAGGGCCACCACCGCAGACGAACAATTTCGTGGGGCGGCCGGCTAACTCGCCCACTTCCCAAGTGGTGAACGCCAAGTTGGCACTGGCGAGGCTAGCCCGATTCTCCATTGCTTGCCAGCGGTTAGCTTGGTTGCCACTCATCAAACGGATGTTGGAAAAATCCTGATAGAGGGCGGCGCCGCTGCTGCCGGGGCGGGTGAAACCTTGCCAATAAATATTGCGATCCAGCAGAATCGGGTTATTTGGTAGCACCAAGTTGAAGGTGGCGGTGCCTAAGGCGTTGGCAGTGCCGGTAAAATAATTACCGTTTGCAGCTAAATCGATGCCGACGGCCAGCATGTCATTCGCATCGCCACTTTGCCCGACCAGATAACTGCTGCCCGTGCTTAAGAATGACGGGATCAAAATGGTGGTGGCATTGGGCGTAAGGCCAGACATCTGGGCGCTAAACGGCTGACCAAGGACATCGCCGTAAGTCATCAAGGAGCTAGTGGCGTTGGATTGAGCCACTAGCGGCGCGGCTAGCAAACTCAGGAGGGCGAGGCAAAGGGGGCTATTCATGCGAATCTGGGATTTTCCAGGGAGCATCAGATTAGCAGCCCAAGCGCACTTGCGGGCCTAGAACCCCTCAAAATCCGCAATTTTCTTGCGGAAAAAATCGGGCATCACGGCGCTGCCGCCGTTTTCACGGTCCCAAATCACCAACACCGCCTCGGCCTCGGCCCACACGATGCTGCCGCCTGGAGGGCCAAGGCGATAAACCTGGTGGAAGGAGCGCGCTCCCAGATGCACGGTAGCGATCTGAATCTCCACATCGGCGGGGCCATGACCGGGAGTGAGGTGGCGCAAATTAGTTTGGCCAAGCACGAAGGTGAATTGGTTCTGCACCCCAATCAAACCCAGTTCCAAGCAGTACTGATGCCGCGCTTCCTCCAGCAAAGTGAGGTAGACCGCATTGTTGAGCACACCTTGATTATCTTCATCAGACCAACGCGTGCGGCTGTATGCACGGAAGCGGATTTGAGCCGCGGGAGGTACGTTTGGGGCTTCCATAGGAGAATCGGTGGGTAGTGTGGTCGTCCGGGGCTGGACTATACTTCTCCCTGAAGGCCAAATGGCCTCGCCAATCATGCCTAACATCCTCGGAGTCGACCACATCGCCATTGCCGTCGAAGATCTCGACGTCGCCACGCGCCAATGGGCAGATCAACTTGGCTTGCGTGAAGGTGCGCGCGAGATGGTCCCGGAGCAAGGGGTGGAAGTGCAGATGATGTACGCCGGTGCAACGCGCATTGAGTTGGTGTGCCCCATTCATTCCACATCTCCGGTGCGCGCTTTTTTAGATAAGCGTGGGCCTGGTTTGCATCATGTGGCGTTGGCGGTGGAGGATTGCGCGGCTGCCATCGTAGAGGTGAAAAATAGCGGCGCGCGCCTGATTGACGAACAACCACGCGGGGGCGCTCATGGCACCCGCATTGCCTTCGTACACCCTGCTGCAAGCGGTGGTGTGTTGACCGAATTGGTCGAAGGCGGCGAAGGATTCCCAAGCGATTCATGAACCAAAATCCAATCGAAAAACTAAAGAGTTTGCGCGCCGAAGCGCAACTTGGCGGGGGGGCTGCACGCATCGAAGCCCAGCATGCAAAAGGCAAGTTGACGGCTCATGAGCGTATTGAGCTGTTACTGGACCAGGGCTCCTTCGAGGAGATGGATGCCTTCCGACGTCATCGCAGCTCCAATTTTGGGCTTGATCAACAACGCCCTCTAGGCGATGGCGTGGTGACTGGCAGCGGCACGATTGACGGCCGCGCAGTAGCGGTTTTTGCGCAAGACTTCACCATCTTCGGTGGCAGTCTTGCCGAAGAGCATGCCATGAAAATCTGCAAAGTCATGGATTTGGCGATGAAAGTCGGCATTCCAATGATTGGCTTGAATGATTCTGGTGGTGCCCGTATTCAAGAAGGCGTGGTTTCGCTAGCCGGCTATTCCGAGATCTTCTTGCGCAATACTTTGGCCAGTGGTGTGGTCCCGCAAATTTCCGCCATCATGGGGCCATGTGCCGGCGGCGCGGTTTATTCACCGGCCCTAACCGATTTTATTTTGATGGTGGAAGGGAGTGCTTATATGCACATCACTGGGCCTGATGTGGTGAAGACCGTAACCCATGAAGATGTCACTTCCGAAGATCTTGGTGGCGCGCATGTTCACGAAGAGATCTCCGGTACGAGTCACTTCACTTGCGGCGATGACGCCGAGTGCTTAGCACGTATTCGCCGCTTGCTGTCATTTTTGCCCGCCAACAACACCGAAGATCCGCCCTTGCATGTCAGCGACGATCCCAGCGATCGCTGCGAGGATTTATTGGATAGCATCATTCCGGAATTGCCAAACCAGCCTTACGACATCAAGAAAGTCATCACTGCTGTCGTCGACGACGCCGATTTCATGGAAATCCAGTCAGGCTACGCGCGTAATATCGTGATTGGGTTGGCGCGGCTAGCCGGGCGCAGCGTTGGCATTGTGGCCAACCAACCGATGGTGATGGCCGGTGTTTTGGACATCAACTCCAGCGAAAAGGCGGCACGCTTTGTGCGTTTTTGTGATTGTTTCAACATTCCAATCGTGACTTTTGAAGATGTGCCTGGTTTTATGCCCGGCACGGTGCAAGAACATGGCGGCATCATTCGCCGTGGCGCAAAATTGTTGTATGCCTACTGCGAAGCCACGGTGCCCAAATTGACAGTGGTCACGCGCAAAGCATATGGAGGAGCCTACTGCGTGCTATCCTCAAAATCCACGCGTGGGGATTGGAATGTTTCGTGGCCTGCAGCTGAGATTGCCGTCATGGGGGCGGAAGGTGCGGCAAAAATTATTCACCGCCGCGAGATTGCAGCGGCGCCGGATTCGGCTGCGATGGAAGCGCAAAAAATTGAGGAATACCGCACCATGTTCGCCAATCCCTATTTGGCGGCCGAACGCGGCCTAATTGATGATGTCATCATCCCTTCGCGCACTCGCCCGCGTTTGATTCGCGCGCTGGAATTACTCGCCAGCAAACGCGTATCCAACCCGCCGAAAAAACACGGCTCTATTCCTCTCTAGGCCTCTCTAGGTGTTCCGTCCGATGCTTCCTCCAGACTTCCCCATTAAGAAAATTCTGATTGCCAACCGCGGTGAAATTGCGGTGCGTATTTTGCGTTCCTGCCGCGACCTTGGGATTGATACGGTTGCAGTTTATTCGGCTGCCGACCGCAATGCTTTGCATGTACGTTTTGCCAATGAAGCCTATGCTTTGGGCGGCAATACCCCCGCGGAAAGTTATCTGCGCGGGGAAGCAATTTTAGAGATCGCCAAAGCTTGTGGCGCCGATGCCATCCATCCGGGCTTCGGTTTTTTAGCCGAAAACGGCGCTTTCGCGGATGCGGTGGAATCCGCTGGTTTGCGTTTCATTGGCCCCAGTGCGCATGCCATGGCTGTTATGGGCGATAAAATCGCTTCGCGTAAAGCGATGCTTGCCGCGGGTGTGCCGGTGGTGCCCGGCGATACCGATGCGGTTTCGGATGCGGCGGCGGCTGCAAAGTCCGCCGCTCAAATTGGCTATCCGGTTATGCTGAAGGCATCGGCCGGCGGCGGCGGCAAAGGCATCCGGGTGGTGCATCATGCTGGGGAAATCGAATCGGCGTTCCTCACTGCCAGCGGCGAAGCCCAAAACGCTTTTGGCGACGGCCGCATGTACTTGGAAAAATACCTGATCGCGCCACGCCATATTGAGATTCAAGTGCTTGGTGATCAGCACGGCAATTTGTTGCATTTTGGCGAGCGTGAATGCTCGCTGCAACGACGTCATCAAAAACTGATTGAAGAAGCACCTTCGCCAGTGATTGATGAAAAGACGCGTCAGCGCATGGGCGCGGCTGCAGTTGCTGCTGCGCGCGCGGTGGATTACATTTCTGCTGGCACCGTGGAGTTTTTGTGGTCGCAGGGGGAGTTTTATTTTCTCGAAATGAACACGCGGATTCAGGTTGAGCATGGCATTACCGAGGAAGTCTATGGGATTGATCTTATCAGCCAAATGATTCGCATTGCCGGCGGAGAATCGATTGAAGATTGCGTGGGTTTGGTGCCGCGTGGTCACGCGATTGAAGTGCGTCTGAATGCCGAAGATCCGCAAAATAACTTCCTGCCCAGCCTGGGCACCATCCGCAATTTACGCTGGCCATGTGGGCCGGGAGTGCGCATTGATTCCAGTGTTTATCGGGGTATGGAAGTCACGCCCTACTACGATTCCATGCTCGCCAAGCTGATTGCTTACGGCCGTGATCGTGAGCAAGCGCGGCGGCGGATGTTGCGGATTTTGCAGGAGCTGCATATTGGCGGCGTGAAAACGTCGGCTGGCGTGGCGTTACAGTTGTTGCAAACACAAGAGTTTCGGGAAGGCAACTATGACACCGGCTTTTTGGAGCGCTACATGGAAGAGCGCAAAGAACATCCGGTTCGACGCGAGACTCCAGATGATTTGGAAGAGGTCGCCGCGCTGGTTGCTGCGATTTACCGCCAGCGTGCTGGTGCTCGGCGCCAGGTCAAAACGGCCACCCAGGATGCTGGAGCGAATCTTTGGGTTGCGCAAGCGCGTCGCGAACAGCATGGAGGGAGCGTCCGATGAAATATTTCCTCAAAACGCAAAGTGGCCGTGAATTTACCCTTGAAATTGCACATGAGCGCAGCGACGGCTATGTCATTCAGCTAGGGGATCGGGTGATTCAGGCCGACTTTACAGATGTTGATCGACTCGGGCAGCATGCCGCGATTTTGAATGGCCGCAGCTACGCTGTTTCCATAGAGGAATCCGATGAACAACACTTGTTGGTCAACATCGCCGGAGAATCCTTCACCATCGTCGCCCAGGATGAGCGCGAAAAGGCCGCGGATGAAGTGGCTGGTCACGGACCGCCGAAAGCGGAAGTGGTCAAAGCACCGATGCCAGGAGTGATTATTTCACTGGCGGTTGCCGTCGGCGATGTCCTGTTGCCAGGTGCTGCGATTGCCGTGTTAGAGGCCATGAAGATGCAAAACGAAGTTGCTTGTCTACACGGCGGCGTAGTGGAAGAAGTGTTGATTGCCAGCGGTCAAACGGTAGAGGCCAATCAAGTGCTCATTAAGTTGGCGCCTAATCTCTAACAATCTGCTTGCGGTAGGCAGCGGGTACTAAGTTCTCCATACCGGCCTCGACCACTTCAATCTTGGCCGCTTTGACTTGCTCTTTGATCCACGTGCGGACATCTTTGCCCTCTTTTTCTAGGGCAATCATCCCGGGGTACATGATTAAAATATGGCGCATGGTGCTGCGGTCATCCGCGGGCTTTGCGGCGCGCTCATAATCGAGAACCTCGATCAGATGGAAGCCATAAACGCTCAGAAAGGGGTGTGACAGGGTGTTTAACGGCAACGAAAAACTGAGCCGATCAAAAGGCTGCACGGCGCGGCCACGCCCAAAGGTATAACGGCCTTCGGCATTGGGGGCCTCGCTATCTTCAGAATAGCGTTTAACCACGGCGGCGAAATCTTCACCACCGACAATCGCAGCATAAGCTGCATCGATCTGATCGAGCATGCCTGGCAGATCATTTTTGAAATGCGCAGACATTACTTTTAGCGGCAGCAGGGCGTTGACCGCCGCAGTAAGTTGCAAATCCGCAATCCCAGTTTGGCAGCTGCGATAGTAAGCCACCAGCTCATTGATTTCGGAGGCGCGGATGGCGACGCCATTAATTTTGAGCAAAGTACGGTTGTGCGCAAATGGAACAGCTTGGTTCGGATCAAGCTTGCGTGGCCCAACGCCGCTATCTGGAACCTGCGAGGCCCCGGACTGCAAGGATCCCTGCCGACGTTCGCTACCCAATGTCGAGCTTGCTGCTTGCTGGGTGGGCTGCGCTTGCGGCTTATTTGGCGGCGCAGCTGCGGTTTGCGTGGGTGCAGGTACCAAGGGCTTGAGGTGCTCCGGGGAATCGATGGGGTTTTGCGGCAAGGCGCACAGGGCTAGGGCTAGGGCAAGAATTGAAATCATTTTGAATCGCGCTCTTTGAAGAATTGCTCCATAGGTCCGTGAAAGTTTTCAAGCTCTTCATCGACCGAAGGGGCGTGATGCGGGGGCGGAGATTCCACATCAACAGCTGGTGGGGAGCCACCGAAGAAAGGATAACATGCACGACGCCATACCTCGGTGGTGGTCAAACTTGGCCGTTGGCCCTCGCGCAACATCACCTGGATGAACTCGGCTTGGCCGCTCCACCACAGGTAAATGGCGAGCACCACGCCGATCCAAAGCGAGCTGCCCCAAAAGCCAAACAGGAGTGCAAGCAGAGCGATCGCTTTGGCCAGCCGCACCGCTGCATAAGTGGCATCCACCACTGGAGAACGCAACGCTAACCAGGCGCGCAGCAGACGGCCTCCATCAAGCGGGAAGGCGGGCACTAAATTGCCCAGGCCGAGGATGAGGTTCATGAATAGGGCAGCCTGACCGAGGTTGCCAGGCAAAAAGGCGCAGACCCCAGCCAGTGCAAGGTTGGATAACGGCCCTGCGGCGGCGACGATGGCCTCGCGCGAGGGTTGGCCACTGAGCCCCTCCATACGCGCCATGCCCCCAAGTGGCCAAATAGTAATATCAAGAACCTTCAAACCCAGTTTTCGGGCGACCAAAGCGTGCGCGAATTCGTGGACCAGCAGGGCCACGCCAAGGATGCCGAGTAGCAAAAAGACATTGACTGCGGCCATTTGGGATTCCCCAGCCGCCGCAAGCAGCGCCAGCAGCACCAGCACAAAGACCGCCGGTGCCACAAGCACCGGGATGCCGAATAAACGGCCACAAAAGACGGGGCGAAAAAGAAACCGGAGCATCAAAGGAGACGGGTGTGAGAAGGCCTTGGTCTCAAACTATAGGTTAACTCCCAGGGCATGGTATTGCAGGCTGGCCGGATGGAGTAGGCTATGAAGATGCAACGATTCCTCCTCGTGCTGCTCGCATGCTTGGCTCTAACCTCGGTAATTTCAGCGCAGATTTACGCACTGGAGTTCAAAGATCCAAAGTTCCAGAAGTCCTACAAAGACTACCTTTACGAGTGGAATGGCAATCAGGTTGTCCTGGTTGAAATCCGTGGCGGTTTTATTTACGACGCAGCGGGAAACCGCACCTACCCGACGAATGCGCGCTTGGAATTTTTCGTTCAAGACCCTTCCGACCCACTCAAGCTGCCCTATGTGCTTGATGAGGGTGGGGTGAAGAAGGCGAATAAGCGTCAAGTTATCGGCGTTGCAGGTGAACGCTTTGGTGATTTGAAACCCTTTATGCTGAATGAGAGTTTTTTTACTTTGTCGGTCGAGTATCAACGCCGCTTGGATTCGATGGCAACTCTGCGCGCGGCGCGACTCGAAGCGGAAAAGGGCAGTGGCGCGTGGTTCGCGCTGCACACTCGTTTGGTTATGGAAATGGAGGGCTTGCAAGCGTGGCTTGCTCAAACCGGCTATGTAAAAGCTTCGAATTTAATGGCTCGTGATCTTATGCGTGAAAGCAAGTTGAGCGATGCCGCCAAAGACGATCGCATCAATGCGGCTTTGGAATCGGTAAAAACCGTGCCCACACCGGATGCACTAGTTGCTGCCGCCACCAAAGTCGGTGGTGCCGACCTTCAATTTCGAATGCAAGAAAGTAAGCACATACGGATGATTTATCACACTGGAATTAGCGACGCTCGCGTTATGGATTTGTTGGCTTTAGGCGAGCGAACGATTGAGGCTTTCCGAGTTGGCACGGTGGATCCTTATCTCAATGACGTGTTTCTAGATAAAATCCCAGAGACCCTTTTTATTGAGTATTTCTTCAATACAGATAGCAGCATGCATCAAGAAAAAATGCTCGAAGAGTACTATGGAATGGGCTGGGGGGAAGGCGAACAACGCAAAACTAGCCTTGCTTCGAGTGGTTCCTCGCGCACCAAGGGCAAACTTGGATTGTCCTATTGGCGCTGCGATGCTGATTTGGATTTGGAATGCGTGGTGGTGCACCGGCTTGGTCATGAACTCGCCCGCCACCACTATGGGATTGATAGTGACTTGCAGGATTGGCTGGAAGAAGGTGTCGGTTACTACCTGTCCTTTAATCTTCTGAATCGCAACAATGTCACCTGCTCGGCGTTCAAGCCGCCGCCTAAAATGGAGGGCACCGTCGCTCAAGGGCCTAAGAAAAAGGCGAAAGCAACCGAGGCACCCCAAACCAAAGTGGTGATGAAGGGCTTGCGTGAAGTGATGGCTGGCGTTGCTTTTCACGCTGGCACGCCAATGGCGCAACTCACTCTGAAGAAGCTATTTGCCTTCGAGAACGAAGACATGGCCAAGTCCTGTGCGTTCTATTCCTTCCTTGCCGACAATACCGGCAAGGAAGGGCAAATTTGGCTGCGTGGCATTAACAAAATCATCCTGGAGGATGATTTTCAGAACCAACTTCGCTTACTCACCGAAAAGTGCTTCGCCGACATCAGCGGCGACGCCACCAATCTGCTCGAGCAGCGTTGGAAGGAATACATTCAGCAAACCTACAACTTGTAGCTTTGCTGGTGCACGCCTTATGCCTTGCCGCTAGCTACCGTCGACTTAGCGGCACGCAGGCGCACTTTTTCTTGGAGCTGACGCTTGCGTAGACGCAACGATAACGGCGTGACTTCGAGAAGTTCGTCGGTATCGAGATACTCTAGAAACTGCTCCAAACTCATTTCGCGGGCACCACGAATTTTTTCGGTGAAGTCTTTGTTGGCGGAGCGAATGTTGCTCATCTTCTTGGCCCGCACCACGTTAATCGTGATGTCGTTGTCTTTGTTGTTTTCACCAACAATCATGCCTTCGTAGATGGATACTCCAGGGCGCACAAAGAAAACTCCACGGTCTTCCAAGGCAGCGAGAGAGTAGGCGGTTGCTTGGCCGGTATCGGAACAAACTAGAACCCCGTTGTGGCGCGTTTCGATATCCTGGCCCTTCGGCCCATAACCGGCGAGCAGCGAAGTGAGTACACCCTCGCCGCGGGTAAGGGTAAGAATTTGAGTTCTTGCTCCAATCAGGCCAGCGGTGGATACGCGCAGGAACAAAGATGCGCGTGAGCCATGGCGAGTCATATCGGTGATTTCCGCACCGCGTTTGCCGAAGAACTCAATGACTTTGCCCATACTTTCCTCAGGCAAGTCGACGCGCGCATTTTCGATCGGCTCGTGGAGTTTACCGTCAATTTCTTTGAGCAAAACACGTGGTGAGCCCACTGCGAACTCATAACCTTCGCGGCGCATGTTCTCAATCAAAATGCCAAGGTGCAGCACACCGCGACCGGCAACCAAGTAACCACCGGAGGGTCCAATGCGGACTCGCAGCGCTGGATCGATCACCGCAGCGCGTTCGATCCGCTCCTGTACTTGGCGTGAAGTCACAAAGGTGCCTTCCTTGCCTGCGAACGGAGAGTCATTCACCATAAACTCCATTTCGATTGTGGGGTCTTCCACGGTAATCGGTGGCAGTGGATTGATCATCGTCAAATCACACAAGGTGTCACCAAGACCCAGCGAATCTAGACCAGCAATGCAGGCGATATCACCTGCTTCTACCTTGTCGGTTTTTTCACGCGCCATGCCCACAAAATGGTACAGCTCTTTCACGCGACCGCGTTTCCGTTTGCCCGAGTTCGCCACCAACATGACCTCATCGCCGGCATGGAGCGCGCCGCTGGTGACTCGCCCAATACCAATACGGCCGACGTAGTCATCCCAATCCAAAGTGGAGATTTGGAACTGCAGGGGACCGGCAGCATCCAGCGTCGGGGCCTCAAAGTTCTCTAAAATCGCATCCAGCATGGGTGCCATATCGCCTTCACGCACATTTTCATCAAGACTTGCCCAGCCGTCGCGGGCGGAGGCATAAATCACCGGGAAATCCAGCGCCATTTCTTCGGCACCCAATTCCACAAACAAGTCAAAGACCTCGCCCAGCACTTCATCCGCGCGGGCATCCTTCCGATCCATTTTGTTGACGACCACCAGCGGCCGCAGTTTATTCTGAAACGCTTTCTGCAATACGAAGCGCGTCTGCGGCATCACGCCTTCAAAAGCATCCACTACCAACAACACACCATCCGCCATGGACAACACGCGTTCCACCTGGCCGCCAAAATCGGCGTGCCCGGGGGTATCCACAAGGTTCACGCGCACGCCTCGCCACACCAATGCAGCGTTTTTTGACAGGATCGTGATACCACGCTCCCGCTCAATATCGTTGCTGTCCATCAAGCGGTTAGAATCTTCCTGACCACGAATCAGGGTTCCAGCTTGCTTAAAAAGTCCGTCGACCAGGGTAGTTTTACCATGGTCGACATGCGCGATGATCGCGATGTTGCGTAACTGCATTGCTCTATCTCAGAAAGTACCGAACAGCAACTGCGTAAAGGTGCTAATCGGCTGCGCCTCACGGGCGTCTTCAAGTTGGCTGTTCAAGGACTTCAGGGCTATCAGCAATTCATCGTATGCTTGCTCTTCGGCGAGCAGGCGTCCTAGACTGCCTTCGCCATCCTTGAGGCGCCGCGCGACCTCAGAAAGGTCCGCTAGGAAGTTTGCGGCATCGGTGGCCACTTCCTCATCAGCAATGATTGTACCAAGAAGTCCCTTGCCCTCGGTAGCATCTAAAACAACCTTGCTCAGACGGCCGGAGACATCATCCAAATTATGCACCAGATCGAGCGTTTCCTCGCGCAAGGCCGGATCCTTAATCAAGGCTCCGAGTAAACCTTCGCCATTTTTGGCCGCCGCAGCAATCGAGCGGATATCCGCAATGCTAGCTTGAGTATCCTCCATAATGCCCACCACGCGGCTGCGCAGGCCCTCATCGACCAGTAGAGCGCCTAAAGTGCCACGTCCGGCGCGCAAATCATCCATCAAGCCGGTCACATGATCCACCACGCCATGCACGTCGGTGAGCAGTTTTTCATCGTGCAGCAGTGCGCCGACCACTCCGCGCCCCAACGCCAAGTCATCGGTAGTCGTGCGTAAGTTTTGCACAATTGCGCGGAAGTCTGCGGCGTTTTCATCCAGCAGCTGGCTGAAACTCTCCAGCGCGGTAGGTTCCACTAACCCAACCAGCTCCGCACCAGAGCGGATGACGGGGGTCATTCCTGAGCCTGGCTCAATCTCAATCACACGCCCGCCCAGGACCGTAAATTCCGCGATGCGCATCACGTAGCCTTCGTGCAAGGTGGGCGGCTTGGTGAATTCCATGGTGACGCCAATGCGTCGGTCGGAGGGCCGTTCATCATCAAAAATCACTTCCCGCACGGTGCCACTTGGACGCCCTGCCACGAGCACGGCATCGCCTTCTTTGAGACCGCGTGCATCCGGGAACCACGCTTGCATGGAGGTCTTCTCGGAGAACGAAAAGCCGGTCAATACGATGGTGTAGTAGAGCAGTAGGGCGATGGTGCCGAAGAACACCAATCCCAGAATGAAATCGCGGCGGGCAGTTTTGTTCATGTCAATCGAGTTGGGCGCCGAGGAACTCGCGGACGCGCGGCAAATCCGAGTTGAGGACTTCCGTAGGTGGCCCGGAAATCAAAAAGTGGCCGTGCTCAAACACCGCCAAAGTATCGGCAACGGTCAGTGCGCAACTGACACTGTGGGTAACCGTAACGGAAGTCATGCCATGTTCTTCTTTGAGGCGTCGCATGGTATGGCTCACGCTGCTAGACATCTCCGGATCCAGACCAGCCTCAGGTTCATCGTAAAGAATGATGTTTGGTTCGGTGACCAAAGCTCGCGCTAGGCCGACGCGTTTTTGCATGCCTCCGGAAATCTCCGCTGGTAGCTTTGCTTCTGCCGCAGTCATTTGTACGAGCTCCAGAACATGCATGACGCGTTCGCGGATTTCGGCATGGCTCATATTCGTGGTTTCACGCAGCGGCAAGGCCAAGTTATCAAATACGGACAGCCAGTTAATCAGCGCGGAATGCTGAAATAGATAACCCATGCGACGCCGCAGTTGCGCGAGGCCGTCACGATCCAGGGTGCCGACATCTTTGTCCATCACCAACACGCGCCCCGCATCCGCTTGCAACAAACCAATGATGTGCTTCAAGATGACGCTTTTGCCTGATCCAGAAGGCCCCATGATGACTAAGGAGTGGCCTGCGGGAACGTGAAAATTGACGTCGTCGAGCACCTGTTGGCTGCCGAAAGCCTTCTTCACTCCTTCTAAGCGGATCATTGGTAGATGATTTTTCCGAGGAAGAAATTCAACACGATGATCATGATGATGGAGTTGCGCACCGCGGCACGCGTGGAGTTACCGACGCCACTGGCACCGTGTTCAGCGCGCAGGCCGTTGGCGCAGCCAATCACGCTGATGACAAAACCGAAAATCATCGATTTGATCAAACCGGCATAAACGCTACGCGGCAGGCCAAGGAAACTGGTATCGGTGAGAGAATCTAAGCTGTTGCGCAAATAGCCGGAGAAATCGAGCCCCAGTTGCGAGTAGGCGATGAGTCCGCCACCCAAAATACCAACGACGGCACCCAGTAAAGTGAGCATGGGAGCAATCAAAGTAAGTGCAAGCATCCGCGGTACCACCAAATAGCTATAGATATCGATGGACATCACTTCCAGAGCCGTGACTTCTTCTTGGACGCGCATGGTGCCGAGTTCGGCGGCCATGGCGCTGGCAACGCTTGCGGCAAGGACCACGGCGGTCATCATCGGCGCCATTTCACGCATCATGGCCACGGCAACGGCAAAACCAACCGCTTCTTGTTGCCCATAGCGGGACAACTCGAAGCCAAGCTGTAACGCCAAAATCATGCCAATGAAGAAATTGACAAACAACACCACGTGCATGGATTTTACGCCACACAAGTGCATTTGATCGAGCAGGCTGCGCCAACGTCGCGGCAGATGGCGCAGCCGTGCTAAAGCAGCCAGGCCTAGATGCATGGTGTAACCGGCATCGACCACGGGCGGTGCGAGCAGCAGCGCTCCAGCTTTTTGAATGATATTCATGCGTCAGCTTCCCGATTTTGATCAAACGGGTTTGCCATTTGCTCGCCTGCGGCTGGCGCGGCAAGCTGATGAAGATCAGGCCAGCCGGGGCCGGGGAAGGCAGGAGACTCCATTCCGCCATTATCGCCGCTGCGCCAGCGCAAAAGGCCTAGCAGCCAGGAGGAATGTGTGGTGCCGTCGGGCTCAGTCCACTGGCCGCCCACAATAGGGATGCTCCAGCGGCGATGCCCACCAGCCTCTGCTTGATGGTAGAGGTTCAGCCAAGCGCGCTTCTCTTTGACCACAATTGGGGCCGGTTTCAGGCTTTCGCGGCTTACCCAAAACTCGTAGAAAAAGCCGAAACTGCGCGCCAGAGTATCTGGATCCAGAACTTTGGGAAGGCCAAAATCAAGCATGCGGAATTGCTCGCGTTGGCCTTCTTCAAATTCGTAACTAAGCAACGGCCACAAGCGAAAATTGCGCGCGCGTGTGCCATCCTCGCGTTTGGTTGTGGTAGACATGTAAAGCGGCACAAAATAGTTGCCGTTGCGTTCCATGCCGTTGGCGTGATCCTCGCGATGCCAGAAGAATGGGAAGAGCAGCACGGAGTAAGCCGTGAACTCATCTTCATAGTGAAGCCAGAAGGGCAGGAAGCGCTGGATTTTACGTGGCGCATCCACACCACCAGATTGGAATTTAATCAACGGCCAAAACTGCCAGCTGGAGAATTGCGTGGACGGGCGCGAAGCCCAGCCAAAGAAAGGCGGCAAAACAGTAGTGGCTTGGTAATCGTCTTGGGTAACCCGGCCGAAGAGTGGAAACAGCAGCCAGGATTTACGCGGAAACGGTTTGTACAGTTCGTCTTCCGCGCGATGCCAGAACGGCCACAGAGTGTAGGAACGTTTGTATTGGCCTTCGACTTCGGCGACCCCGCGCAGGGGCCAAAAATGCCAGCCTTTTTCACTGCCTTCGGTGCGGCCGAAGAAAGGCCATAACCAGTGATAGCTATCTCGTTCCTCCTTGTGGTTTTCTAAGTACAAGGGGAACAGAAAAAATCGGAACTCGTCGTAAGTGAGAAAATCTTTGCCGCTGCCGAAGAAAGGAAAAATCCAAAAGTAATTTTCCAACCCATCGGAACTGGTGCCACCCGCAATCAGCCACAGCAACGCCGCCCAATCAGTATCGCGAATTCCATCTGGTCGTATCTCCGAGCGATAGGACCACAGCGGAAAGAAGCGTGCGTAGCTGCGGTCGCGATCGGGATCGTATTCGTAGGCGCCAAGACCGCCGAGCATCGAGGCGGTGATATCGCCGTGGCCATTTTTTTCTCGCCACAGGAGCGGGCTCAAAGCCCATGAGGTGACGTCGGCCTCGGCGTGAAAACGCAAAATCCCACCTAAGCCCTCCGCGTGTTGATAGTCGGGGGCGGTGTGCCGAGAAAATAACGGTGCCAGGTGGATTTCAGAATCCGGAGCAGCGCAGGAGCCTGAAGCGAGCAAGGCAAGCAAGCTCAGGCGGCGTAGAAATGTCATGGGGGGATTGTAGGCTACCCTTGTGGGCTTTTCCCCTCCGACCTTTTTGCTTGTGGCACTCGCGTTGTGGTTGCCGGCGTGTGGCCTATTTGTCAGCGAACCGGCAGTGCCGAGCCTCGCAGATGTGGCCAACGCGCGCGCCGCAGAGGCAGATGACTGGGCCTTGCTTGAAAGCGCTTGGCAGGTTGCCGCGGACAATCCTTTTGATCCGCTGGGGGAGCTCGCTCGGTTGCGTGGGCAAAATCCAAGCTCCGTGCGCCTAGCCATATTCGAGCAGGATTTGCAAATGCAGCGGCTGGAGCTGGCGCAAGTGCGTTCCTTGGCTCAGTCGTTCTATGCACAACAGCCCACTGCTTTGAACGCCTTTTTGTGGGCACGGGTTGCACCTACGAAGGAGTTGCGTGACAGCTTGTTGCTTGAGGCGCTGGGGCAAGATGATGAGCTGGTCGAAGCGCGCGTCATGCAGTTGGCCAATGCGGCTTTCGCTGGCGATACGGAAGTGCTCGCGCAGTTACTGGACGTTCTCAATGACTACCCAGGATGTGCCAGCGCATGGCGTTTATTAGGTACTTTAGCGCCTTTGTTCGACCGCCGAGATTTAGCCTATCGTGCTGCTGCAACCGAACCGTGGTCTCCATTCGACTCGGTAGAGCGCGCCACTTATGTCTTGGCGCGACGCGCTTTGCGCGATGGCAAGCCGGAGATTGCGCTTCAGAAATCGGTCGACCTTCCAGCAGGCACTTCGCAAACCATTAATCTACAAGTCGCAGCTTTGGCCGCGCTCGGACAGGCCGAAGCCGCCCTGGATGTGCTGGATGAGTTTCTAAAGGGCCATCCCGATGACCGAGTGGCCGTTTTTAACCGCGCCTTATTGTTGCGCGAATATTTGCGCCGCGCGGAGGAAGCGGTGCCGGGGCTGAAGCGCTTTTTGGAGCTTGAAAAAGCGCAAGGCGGCTCGGACTTGCTCCGCCGCATGCAGGCTGAGCTGTGGCTGGGCCGAGGGCCGCAAGTTTGAGGGCAATCGTGCAACGGGTAAGTTCCGCCCAGGTGGTAGTGATGGGCGCAGTGGTCGGGGAAATCCGGCTGGGTTTGCTGATTTTTCTTGGCTGCCAACTCGGCGATTCCAGTGCCCAAGGACAGCATTTGGCGGCTCGTATCGCCAAGCTGCGGGTCTTTGAAGATCTCGACGGGCGGACCAACCTGGATATTTTTGCGGTGAAGGGGGAAATTTTATTGGTTTCTCAGTTCACCTTAGCGGCAGATTTGCGACGGGGGAATCGCCCGTCCTTCACCACGGCATTGGCGCCTTTGGAGGCCCAAGTGTTGCTCAGTGAGTTCTCGCAAGAGCTTTCCAGCAAAGGACTTAAGGTAGAAAATGGAGTTTTTGGTGCGCACATGGAAGTGAGCTCCTGCAATATGGGTCCGGCCACCTACCTGCTCGAGGCTTAAATCCTGAAATGGAACAATTCTCTTTTAAATCTTCCCAACTGTTGTCGATAAAAGGAGTAAGGTTAAAGTAGGTGAACTTCTTTTGCCTCCCAGGTATGGAACCCAAAGAAAAGCACACGGTCACCAAGCGCGATTTAATTCAGCGCATCTCCGCCTCAACCGGCCAAACGAAGGTCTTGGTGCGCGACATCATTCAGCGCTTTCTGGATGAAGTTTCGCAGGAGCTCGTGGGTGGTAACCGCCTTGAATTTCGCAAGTTCGGAGTGTTCGAAGTGCGTCAGCGTCCTGGTCGCATTGCGCAAAACCCGAAAACTTTAGAGAAGGTGCCTGTACCACCTAAACGTGTCGTCAAGTTTAAGGTGGGTAATGTATTGAAGTTGCGTATTGAGCAGGGCAAAGATGTCGAAGCCAACCCAACACCTGCGCCTGGGCAAGCGCCGCCGTCGTCGGACGGCAACCACCGATCCTAGAGCGTAGCAAGCGCTTGCTGTAAGTCCGCGATCAAGTCGTCGGCAGCCTCGATACCGATAGACAAGCGCACGAGCCCATCCTCGATTCCGATGGCGCGACGTGTTGCCGCTGGGATTGATGCATGGGTCATCGGTGCGGGCAACTCCACCAAGGATTCCACGCCGCCTAGGGATTCGGCAAGTGCGAATACTTTCAGTGCGCTCACGAAAGCGCGTGCTGGTTGTTCGCCACCAGGGAGTTCAAAGCACACCATGCCGCCGAAGGCGTGCATTTGCCGCGTGGCTAACTCGTGTTGAGGATGGCTGGCAAGACCTGGGTAGATGGTCTTCGCAACTTTGGGATGCGCCTCGAGAAACTGCGCAACGGCCATGGCGTTGTGACAATGACGCTCCATGCGAACTTCTAAGGTGCGCAAGCCGCGCAAAGTGAGGAAGGCGTCGAAAGGGGAGTTGACCGTGCCGGCAGAATTTTGGTGAAACCACATATCCTCTTTACGGGCTTCATCACGGATAATCAACGCGCCACCGACTACATCGGAGTGCCCGGAAATATATTTGGTAGTGGAGTGAATTACGTAATCGGCCCCGAGTTGCAGTGGCCGTTGCAGGTAGGGTGTGGCGAAGGTGTTATCGACTGCAATCTCAGCACCAACTCGGTGTGCTGCATCAATGGCTACTTGCAGTGGAGTCAGCTTCAGTAACGGATTCGACGGCGTTTCCACATAGACCAAACGTGTGTCACTAGGCAGGTTTTGCCAAGCGCTGGTATCACTAGCGTCAATGTAATCGAACAGCAAACCAAAACGGGTAGCGATGGTGCTAAACAGGCGGAAAGTGCCACCATACAAATCGTTGCCGGCAACCACGCGATCGCCAGGTTTCAGCGTGAGCAGCAGCGTGTGGATTGCCGCCATCCCCGACGTGAAAGTGAAGCCCGCAGCGCCACCTTCCAGATCGGCGAGTGCATCTTGCAGAGCGAAACGGGTGACGTTCTGGGTGCGCGAGTACTCAAATCCGTTACGCGGTTTTCCGGGTGCATCTTGGACATAAGTGCTCGTCATATAGATGGGAGGCATGACGGCTCCGGTTTGTTCGTCGGGCTCCCAGCCGGCATGCACCACGCGGGTACCAAATTGGTGATTCGAAGTACTCATGGCGAGCATTGTAGAGTGTTCTCAGCAGCCCAAACTCGCTGATAACTGCTACACTCGGTTTCCTCTGTTTTCCCTTTCCTTGTCCCTTCATGATTCTCATTACATCCTCTTTGCTCCTCGGGGTCATGGCACTGCTTCCCGCAAGCCAAACTCCGGAAATACAAACATTCACGCGCGGCGCTGTCGTGGCCCAAACTTGGACCACTCCAGCAGCTGGTGGTTTGGAACAAGATTGGTATCGTTTGTCCTTAGACGGCGGTGACACTTTTGGCCGCGACCGCGCCACTCATTACCGCTTGGAATTGCGCTACGGCAGCTTTGATCCCTTGCGGCATCAAGCGCCAGCAGTTGCTGCGGAACTCGCAGCGGATGCGACCAATAACCAACTTTGGATTGTGCAATACATCACTCAGGGTGTGGAATCTTGGCGCGAAGAACTGCGCGCTCTAGGTGGGGTGGACCAGCGCTTCCTTGGAATGCACGCCAACATTTGGCAGATGACTCCCGAGGCCGCTGCGGCAGCAGCAAAATTGCCATTTGTACGGTGGGTTGGACCGTTCCACCCGGCCTATAAGTTGGAGAATGAACTCCTGCGCGAATGGGGAAATGGTGGTTTTCATACGCGCCGTTACAACATCGTGGTGGGTGAGTGGGGACCTTTGCAGAAGAACAGTTTGGTTGCCTTGATCCAGCAACTTGATGGCACCGTGCAGGAAGCCTATGAGCAAGGTTGGATTGTTTCCGCTACCTTGGATAACAGTCAGCTACTGGAAGTTTTGCACAGCCCTTTGGTGCTGGGTGTAGACCGTTGGAGTGCTCCGGAAGTAGACATGGATATCGTGCGCAACGTAATGGGTGCCAACTACCTGGAAACGATTGCTGGTTTTACTGGCCAAGGCGTGCGTGCAGAAGTGATGGATGCCGGTCTGGACATTACTCATGCTGATTGGTCGACTCCACCTCTCTTACATACAAGCACCGGCTCTGCGGATCACGGCACCTGCACCTACGGGATTAACTTCGCAAATGGCAACTCGACCCCCGGTGGTCAGAGTCGTGGCATGATGCCTGATGCCACTGGCATTTTTGCCAACTACAGTAACTATGGCAGCCGCTACACGCATACTGAGCAGCTAGTCAATCCAGCGCTCAATTACCGTGCGGTGTATCAATCCAACAGTTGGGGAGGCGGTCGCACGACGGCTTACAATTCCACTTCTCAGCAAATGGACGACATCATTTTCCTCAATGATTTCTCGATTTTGCAATCGCAATCCAATGCCGGCAACCAAGATTCCCGCCCGGAAGCTTGGGCCAAAAATGTCATTTCCGTTGGGGGTATCCGGCATGGCAACGATACCAATGACGCCAACGATAATTGGAACTATGGCGCCTCCATCGGTCCCGCTCAAGATGGGCGTATCAAGCCAGATATCGCTGCCTACTATGATTCCGTGTGGACTTCGGATGCCGATCCAGGTGGATACGCAAGTGGTGATGATTACACCAGCTTTAGTGGCACTTCTGCCGCTACGCCAATTGTCGCAGGTCACTTAGGTTTGATTTACCAAATGTGGGGCAATGGCGTGTTTGGCAATGTCGTCGGTCCTGGCGATATTTTTGATAATCGTCCTCACAACACCACTGCTAAGGCATTGCTTTTGAATTCCACCAAGCAGTGGACGTTCTCTGGCTCTAATCACGATCTCACGCGCATGCACCAAGGTTGGGGTAAGCCTGATTTACGCCGTGCTTACGACGGCAGGAGCCAAACTTTTGTGATTGATGAAGAAGTCACACTTGGCAATCAAGGTGCCGCAGCCTGGGATGTCACGGTGCCAGCGGGTGCGCCGGAATTCCGCGCCACCATGATTTATGCGGATCGCGCTGGTACCACGAGTTCGAACTTGCACCGCATTAACGATTTGTCGATGCGTGTCACTGCTCCTGGTGGCGCGGTTTATTGGGGTAACAATGGTTTGGCTGCGGCGATGGCCAGTTCGGTCGGTGGTGTTTCCAACACCAAAGACACCGTCGAACAGGTCATTGTTGCGAACCCTGCGGCCGGTGTTTGGAAAGTTGAGATTTTCGCTGACGAAGTGAACCTGGACACCCACCTGGAAACGTCTGGATTAGATGCCGACTTCGCCTTGGTGGTGACTCCCGTCACTTCTGCAGTGGGCACGGAGCCAACCAACACCATGTCCTTGACCGGTTTTACGTCACCATGGGTGGGTCTCACGGTGTTGTACACGTTCACCAACGCGCAACCAAACGCACCAGTGTGGCTGCTGGCTTCGCCGAACCTAAACGGTTCGGTTTATAGCGGTCATGATTTTGATCTTGGTGCTCCAGTAACTCAAGTACAACAGATTACCGCTTCGGCGCTGGGCGACGGCAGTTTCGTGCTGGCCGCACCTGCACGCTTGTCGGGCACGACTTGGTACCTCGAGGTTGCATCCGTTTCTGCGGGTGCGTGGTCCGAATCGGCGCCATTACAAATCAACATCCAGTAGGATTTTGAACAAAAAGCCGCCCTGCGAGAAGTGCTGTGATCGCACTTCTCGCAGGGCGCTGCTTTTGGCTTGCCAAGCGCTGGTTTTGCGCTACATGGGCTTGGGTGGCCCGATTTCGTGGAGTTTGGTTTGCGCAATCTAGGATACGGGCGAACTTCACGGTACTCTTTGCTCATGTACAAACGCCAAGGACTCACATGGAAAGCTTGAACGATTTATTCAACAGGACCATGGACATCGCTCTGATTGTCGCTACGCGCCTGGGCGAGTTACCCAGCCTGCTGGTGATGTTGCTTGCCACAGTTTTTGTGTCGATTCTTTTTGCATGCAAGCTCTTAGCTCAGAAACTCCGCGGGCGCAGGGAACCCCTCAGAAGGCGCTACCTTCGCTCACTTTTGTACACGCTCGGAGTGTGTGCGCTGCTGCACATGGCCCAAAGGACAGAGCTGTTCCTGCGCGAGTCTCGCGAGATTTTGTACTACGCGCGTCGTAATGCAGTCATGCTTATGCCGAGTGAAACGCATGCTGGACTCACCGAAGCCCAGGCTGCGTCCACCCACGCCCTGATAAATATTGAGGCTGCAAAACGAGAATTACCTCTCCTCCTCGGCTCCGAAGTTGACCTTGCGTCACGAGCCCTTTCGAACGGAATTCAGTTCGCTTCCTTTCATTCTGGCGGGCCGCGACCGGTCACAGGATACGTTGCAGTGGTCGATCTCACCCAGCCAGGAATCACGATTGAAATCACGGAGGAATTCGCTGCCAAGTCTTTGACTAGCGAGTTTGCCGACCAGCGAGTTTGCGTCGTGGCGATCAACGGCGAAGCCGGTACTAGTCCCGCTAGAGACGCTTCGCTCGGCTCCTATGCGGGCAGGTGGATAGTCAACGGCAAATCGGTGAACATCGATCAAAGTTTCCACCGGCCTTTTTTGGCTTTTGACCAGCAGAATAGTGGCCGTTACGTTGGTGCTCTTCACAGCAGCGACGAGCCGACCGAGGATGTCTACAACGCTCTTTGGGGGCGCGGCGACTTGCTTTTAAAAGGTGAGTTCCCAGGCGAAGACAATCCCCGCTGGCTCCAACCAAGTCCGCGGACCCTGATGGGACTGAATCAGGATGGCACCCATCTGGTGCTGGCGGTCATTGATGGGCGGCAACTGGGTTATAGCGTGGGCGCGGACCTCGAAACGGCAGCCTCTTTTATGAGGCTGTTCGGCGCCTTTGATGCGATGTGGTGTGATCAAGGAGGTTCCAGCACGATGTACCTCGGCGGACTGTCCGCAATAATCAACCGCCCAAGTGATGGCAGGGAAAGACCGGTCTACACTCACTTCGGCGTATCTGCCCATTGAGTTCTCGCCTGGTGAGGCGGGCTACTCACCAGCGTTTCATGCCATCTTCATCGAACCTACATATTCGAGGTCCACAATACCGGCATGAATAACCCCTTCAAGCCTCTCGCAATGGTCCTTGCGACCTCTGCACTGGCCCTGGCTCTCGCGCCACAATCTGCGGCACAGGCTGAGGCCTTGCGTGGCACCATCGTGGTCGATGGATCCAGCACCGTTTACCCCATTACCGAAGCTGCGGCAGCGGCCTTCCGTAAGGAATACCCGAATGTCAATATCACCGTTGCCGTTTCCGGTACGGGTGGTGGCTTCAAGCGTTTCGCCGTCGGCGAAACCGATATCTCTGATGCTTCCCGCCCAATCAAGCCCAAGGAGTTTCTCCAGGCAAAAGAGAATGGCGTGGGCTTTCTAGAATTGCCGGTGGCTCTCGATGGTCTTTCCGTAGTTCTTAACTTGCAGAACGACTGGGTGCACCAGCTCACCGTCGAAGACCTCAAGGCGATTTATCTCGAAGACGGCAAAGCGCGCAAGTGGAGTGACCTCAATCCAGAGTGGCCCAACCACGTGATTAAGGTTTACTCTCCAGGTACGGATTCCGGAACCTTCGATTACTTTAAAGAAGTTGTAGCAGGTGATAAAGGTAGCTTCCGCCCAGACATGTCGGTAAGTGAAGACGACAACGTCTTGGTCACCGGCGTGTACGGCGACAAGTACGCCATTGGTTACTTTGGTGCTTCTTACTACTTCGAGAACCAGGATAAGTTGCGCGCCGCTCCGATTGTGAATCCGAACACCAAGAAGGCAGTTCTGCCCACTCCAGAGAACGTCGTTTCGGGGGACTACGCACCACTAAGCCGCCCATTGTTCCTCTACGTGAATGTGGAGAGCCTGCGCCGCCCCGCGATGAAGAAGTTCATCGACTTCTACCTGGAGAACGCGGGCAAGTTTGCCACCAAGGTGCAGTATGTACCCACCAGCGACAAGATCTCCGCCATGGCAAAAAGCTTCTTGAAGAAGCGTAAAACTGGCACTGTGTTTGTGACGATGGTGCAAAATGATGGCGCTCCGGTATTCGCCAAGCGCGAGTTGTCACTCGACCAGGCCTATACCGAGGCGAACCTTCTTCCTTCTAAGTAGGGATGAAACGGTCCAGCACAGGACCAGCTGCACGAGGTGCCCTCAAAGGCGCCTCGTCGCGGCATTTTCGCAAATGGAAGGAACGCGGCCTCTTTAGTTTGCTCAATGGAGCGGCGTTATTTTCCGTTTTTATCACTCTCGCAATCGTGTGGGTGTTAGGCGCGGAAACGCTGAACTTCTTCGCCCAAGATGAAGTTACGGTAGGTGAATTTTTTGGCACGACGCAGTGGAACCCATTATTAGGCGCCGAAAAACACTTCGGTATTTGGTCGCTCGTTTGCGGCACCTTCCTGGTTGCGGGGGTGGCACTCTTGGTTGCCGTTCCATTGGGTTTGATTACTGCGGTGTACTTGAGTGAATACGCACATCCGCGGGTGCGCGCGATTCTGAAGCCGGCACTGGAAATCCTTGCTGGTATTCCCACCGTGGTCTACGGATTTTTCGCGTTGACCTTACTCACTCCAGCACTCAAGACTCTCAGTGAAGATTTTGGTTCCTTCAATGCCTTGGCCGCGGGCATTGCCGTCGGCATTTTGATTCTGCCGATCATTACTTCGTTGTCGGAGGATGCGTTAAAAGCGGTTCCGCAATCGTTGCGCGATAGTGCTCTAGGTCTCGGCGCGACGCGTTTTGATACCTCCTTTAAAGTGGTGTTTCCAGCGGCCATGTCTGGGATCACTTCGGCTGTTCTGCTGGCGTCGGCGCGTGCCATTGGCGAAACCATGATTGTTGCACTGGCGGCAGGGAGTACTCCCAAAGTGACCGCAGACGTGCGCGATGAGATTCAAACCATGACTGGTTTTATGGTCCAAATGGCGCTTGGCGACGTCTCCAATTACGGTGTGGAGTACTACTCGATGTACGCCGTCGCTGCGATGTTATTTGTCATCACCTTAGGATTTACTTTAGTCGGCGCGTATATGCGTCGTCGTTTTCGTGAGGTCTACGATTGAAGCACGCCCCCAAACCTGCCTTGCTTGCGGATTCCGCAGTCATCGCCAAACGCACACGCTCGCTTGCTGCGCGGCACCGCAAAGACATTTTTTTTCGCAATGTGTGTCGCACCGTGGCGAGTTCTTCGGCATTGGTTTTGGTGCTGCTGCTGACCGCCATTCTGACCCAAGGTCTAGGTAGTTTAAACTTTCAGTTCCTCAGCGGACCGCCCGATCCAGATCCCGCCATCGCAGGCTTGTGGCCGGCCATGATGGGATCGGTTTGGCTGGTCGTGTTGACGCTGGTGATTGCGTTGCCGCTGGGGGTTGCCGCGGCCATCATTCTGGAAGAATTTCAGCCGCGGCGGGTGTATTTGCGCCGCATCCATTCCTTTGTGCAGCTGAATATTACCAACCTTGCGGGGGTGCCTTCGGTGGTATTCGGAATCCTTGGTTTGACGGTTTTTGTATCCATGTTCGGCATTTTTGGCAACGGGCAAGAAGCAGGCATGGAGGTGGGTGTCACCTATTTCGACCAGTTCTACAACGAAGGCGATTTCATTTTGGAGGTTCCGGTGGCCGATCAAGCGCAACCGGTTGCAGAGCCGGTAGAAGGGATGACCGTGTTCTCTTACGAAGGCACAGCGATGGCGTTGCACTTGCTTGGCGATGACGAGGAGTGGCCCGCCGATCCCGCACTTGCCAAACGTTCGTTACGCACATGGGATGCACCTGGGCGCATCCAGGAAAATAGTTGGTGGTACTTTCGTTTGCCGTTTGGGCGTGGTGTGCTGGCTGGTGCTTTGACTTTGATGTTGGTGGTTTTACCCATCATTATCATCGCTTCGCAAGAGGCACTGCGGGCGGTACCTTCTTCCCTGCGCCAAGCCGCACTCGGTCTTGGCGCCACGCCACTGCAAACGGTGCGTCAAATCACCTTGCCAGCAGCAGTGCCCGGAATCTTGACCGGCGCCATCATCGCTATGAGCCGCGCCATCGGCGAAGCCGCACCATTACTGATGATTGCTGGCATTGTGTTCATCACCCACGCGCCCGGCAATATGATGGATGATTTCACCGCCATGCCCTTGCAGATTTTCAACTGGGCCGGGCGTCCGCAAAAAGAATTTCACGATCTCGCCGCGAGCGGCATCATTGTATTGTTGACCGCCTTGTTAATCTTCAATACCGTCGCAGTGGTACTCCGCCAAAAACTGCAGAAACCATTGTCTTAAGGTTCGCACCGATGACGACCATCCCTACACCCCTAAAACCTGCCATTCGTCTGCGAGGATTCGATGCGTGGTATGGCGATTTCCAAGCTTTGCATAGCATTGATATGGATCTGCCGGAGAATCGTGTCACCGCCTTCATTGGCCCCAGCGGTTGCGGCAAGAGCACTTTGTTGCGCTGGATTAACCGCATGAACGATGCCATCCCCGGTGCTCGCTCGAGCGGCCAACTTGAAATCAACGGCCACGATGTACTAGGCCCCGCCACGGATGTAGTGGAGCTACGGCGTCGTGTTGGGATTGTTTTTCAGAAGCCCAATCCCTTCCCCAAATCCATCTATGACAATGTTGCTTTCGGCGCGCGTTTGCACATGAAAGCCACCAAGGCAGAGATGGATGAGCTTGTGGAATGGTCGTTACGCAAAGCCGCGTTGTGGGATGAAGTGAAGGATCGTTTACGTTCGTCTGCGTTGGGTTTATCTGGCGGACAGCAGCAGCGCTTGTGCATTGCGCGGGCGATTGCCGTTGGCCCGCAAGTCTTATTGATGGATGAGCCTTGCTCGGCGCTCGATCCGCGCTCTACAGCTTCGATTGAAGAACTCATGGTCGAGCTGCGCGAAAGTTACACCATTGCGATTGTGACTCATAACATGCAACAAGCTGCTCGCGTGAGCGATTTCACGGCCTATATGTTTTTGGGCAAAGTGGTTGAGTTTGGCGCAACCTTGGACATCTTTGAAAACCCCGATTGTCAGGAAACTGAGGATTACATCACTGGCCGATTCGGCTAACACCAACCATGTCGAAACATCTCCTGCGTGACATCAGTAATTTAGCTGATCAACTCATTCTCATTGGCAACCGTTGCGAAGACGCTTTCGGCAAGGCGATAGAATCTATTTTGGCACGCGATGCGGAAAGCGCTCGACAAATCGTGGAAGGCGATTCCGTCATCGATGCTCTCGAAGTGCAGTTGGAGGAAAGTGCGTTAAAAATCCTCGCCTTGTATGCTCCGGTCGCGAGTGACCTGCGCTTCATTGTTGCCGCGATCAAGATCAATAATGATTTGGAACGGATTGGCGATATAGCCTCCAGCATTGCCAAACGTGCCATCGACTTGGATTGTCTGAAACCAACTAGCCCACCGTTAGATTTTGCCGAAATGGCGCAACGCACGCGCGTGATGGTGCGCGAGGCGATTCAATGCATGGTGCAGCGTGATGAGCAGCGCGCACGCGCATTGATGGCGATGGATGACAAGGTTGACGACCTCAATCGCAAGATTCTGGCCAGTTTGGAACAACGCATGGCGGAGGAACCAGAGGCGGTTCCAGCTTTGCTACGTTGGGCCAATGTGGCGCGCTTGGTGGAGCGCATTGCCGACTACTCCACCAACATTGCCGAAGACATTATTTACCTCGAAGAGGGCGATATTGTGCGTCATGCCAACTAAATTCCTAGGATTTGGGCCAAATTAAATCGATTTCGATTATATTTGGGGCATCCCGGTACCTCGGTAGGGGTACCCTTCCCATTCATCCCCGTCTTTCGGTTTTGCTCATGATTCGCACATCGACCTTCCTCAGTTTCGTCCTGTTTCTCGTAAGTGCTTCCACCATTGGCGCCCAGGCCACCAATCAGGTTGGCACTCAAACCATCCACACAGTGAATTTGATTGGTTTTACTTTTGTGCCTGCCAATTTGGTCATCGCCGAGGGCGACACGGTCCAGTGGGTTTGGGCTTCTGGCATTCATAACGTGGCTGCATACAACGGCCTTTTTCTTTCTGGCAGCCCTGTTGCGGGACCAAGTTCTTTCTCCCTCACTTTCGATGCAGCATTCCTCGCGTCGGCACCAGCCAACGGCAATGTCTACAATTATCGCTGCCAAGTCCATGAGTCTTTTGGCATGGTTGGATCGGTGACGGTCGTCACCAACAATCCAGTCCTCACCATCACCAATTTCATCTCCAGTCAGGTTGCAACCTTGAAAGTTACGGGTGCGACTCCAGGCGGGCTAGTCGGCTACGCATATTCCTTGGCCGGCGTCGGGCCGACTACGATGAGCGCTGGCCCTTGTGGCCCGCTTACGTTATCCCTGAGCGCACCGATTACGGTGCTGCCAATGGTCCACGCAAACGGTGCTGGTGTAGCTACTTTTTCCCCGCACGTGCCAGGTGGAATTTTTGGTGTCAGTGTTTGGTTCCAGGCCCTAGACTTAGGCAGTTGCAAACTAAGTAATGGCGCGACCATGGTCGTTGGTTAAGCTTGTAGTCCATCCTCCCCTCAAAATGAAATTCGCCTCAACCTTCATCACTTTGTGCGCGCTCGTGGTTTCTACCACGAGCGCCGCCGCTCAAACCACCCACCAAGTTGATTTGAGTGGGATTTCTTTTTCACCAGCCCATATCACCATCGCCGAAGGCGATACGGTGCTTTGGAATTGGGTGAGTGGCATGCACAACGTCGCTTCGGATCAAGGTTTATTCACTTCTGGCATCCCGGTCGTTCCTCCCTTCACATACTCGCTGACTTTCGATGCAGCGATGATGGCGGCGGCACCCGCAAATGGCAATGTCTACGCTTACCACTGTGATCCACATTTTGCTTTTGGCATGGTGGGTTCCGTCACTGTGACCACCACCAAACCAGTGTTGACCATCACCAACTTTCTGGCTGGGCAAACTTGCGCCATGACGGTCACTAACGCCACACCTGGTGCACCGCTTGGTTTTGCTTACTCTTTGGTCGGGCCAGGCCCGCTCCCTTTAAACGCTGGACCATGCGGTTCCGTCTTAGCCTCTTTGAGCACTCCGATTACGCTGCTGCCGCGCGTCAACGCAAACGCTGCAGGTACTGCAGTTTTGTCGCTATTTATTCCACCGGTTGCGGTGGATCGATACGTGTGGGTGCAGGCTCTGGATTTGAATAACTGCCAGTTGAGCAACGGCGCCACGATGCGTGTGGGGCTGTAGGAGGAGGTGCTTTCTCGCCTTTGTGGGAGGTAAGCCTCCCTCCGCCTCAAGATTGTGGTTGCCATCTGCGGTGGTATCCTCCCGCCAAACTTAGCTAGACTTTCCCTTCATGGAAGTAGCCATTCAGACTGTCGGACTCTCGCGCTCTTTCGGTGCCTTCCAAGCCGTCAACCAAGTAGATTTGTTGGTTGAAAAGGGAACTTTTTATGGATTCCTGGGCCCCAATGGTGCGGGCAAATCCACCACAATCAAAATGCTTACGGGTTTGTTGGCGCCAACCAAGGGCAGTATTTCGGTGCTCGGTCAGGACCCTCTCGTGCCCGAGGAAGCCTTGATCATGAAGAGTCGCATTGGCGTGGTGCCAGAAGATCTCGCCCTATTCGATAACCTCAAAGCGGCGGAGTATTTGACCTTCCAGGGGCGCATGCATTCGATGCCGATGCGCACCTTACGTATGCGCATTGCAGAACTCTTGGCGTTGTTGGATCTTGAAAAAGATGCCCACAAATTGACCATTGAGTATTCGCATGGCATGAAAAAGAAATTGGCTCTGGCGGCGGCTCTGTTGCCCAACCCAGATTTGCTGTTCCTCGACGAGCCCTTCGAAGGTGTCGATGCGGTTGCCTCGCGAACGATTCGCAAACTATTGACCGACTTCCGCGACCGCGGATCGACGATTTTTCTCACCTCGCATGTGCTCGAAATCGTCGAGCGTCTGTGTACGCATGTCGGCATTATCGTCGACGGAAAACTGGTAGAGCAAACGGCACTTGCGAGTCTGGGTAGTGGCGGCAGTTTGGAAGAACGCTTCCTGGAAGTCGTCGGCACCGACGTTGCGAAGCAAGCGCAGTTGAGCTGGCTAGGGGAACGCGGCGCTTGAATCGCAGTCAGCTTCGCGCCATGTTGTGGATGCGTTCGCGCATTTTGGCGAACCGCCTCAATCGCTCCGGAAAACTCAGCAAGGCGTTACTCAGTATCCTAGTTGCTGGCAGCTTTCTGGTTGCGGCGGGTCTGTTCGTACTGGCTCTGTTGGTAGGGCTTGCGGAATTGGGTTCCGCCGAGCCTAAGCATATTCTTTGGACCTGGATCGGACTGGCCTTGGGCTTTCTATTTTTCTGGATGATTGGTCTGATGACGGAACTGCAACGTAGCGATGGCATGTCGTTTCAAAACCTGTTGCATCTTCCAATCTCGCTTGGCTGGGTGTTCCTCTATAACTACGTAAGCTCCTTTGTTAGTTTGAGCATTCTGATTTTCCTGCCGCCGATGCTCGGCCTTGCTGTGGCCCTGATCCTGGTTCACGGCCCCCTCATGCTGATTGGTTTGCTACTCGTTTTGGCCTTCTTTGGCATGATCACGGCGCTGACCTATCACCTTCGTGGTTGGCTTGCGCGTTTAATGGAGGACAAACGGCGCGGGCGCAGCATTGTGATGGGCATCACCTTTGGCTTCATTTTGATGGTGCAGCTGCCGAATCTCATCAACATCACGGTGAGCTCGAACAGTTCGCAGCAGCGCGCCGAGGGGCGTGAACTTCACAACCAAAGCTTACAGAGAGGTCCGGGTCAGGCAGAGGCGGTAGCCAAATGGGAGGCTTTTCAACAAGCAGAGGCCACTAAGGAGGAGAAGATAGAGGAATGGGTTTCTCTGGCCTCTATGATTCTTCCGTTTGGTTGGCTTCCTTTCGGTATGCGTGCCTCTTTCGAAGGAAGGTGGTTGTTGGGTTTACTGTGTGCCTTCGGCATGTTTTGCCTCGCCGGGTTAAGCCTGAGGAGGTCTTTTCAAACCACCTTGGTTGCGATTGTGCAAGGCGGCGGTGCTGCCATCGCAGTAAAGAAAAACACCCCGCGAGAAACCGCAGCCGCGCGCCGCAGTCGAGGCAAAATCCCATTAGTTGAGAAGAAGCTGCCCTTCATTGGGCGGCAGGCGTCGGCCATTGCCACGGCGGGTTTGCAATCTTTATTGCGCGCACCCGAAGCCAAGATGATGCTCCTGAGCCCGATTCTTATGATCGGCTTATTTTGCTTCTTTTTAGCCAAAAACGAAAATCCTGCCAGCCTCCAAACGATTGCACCGGGCATGGCTTTAGGCGCGATCGCCATTGGAATTTTGAGCTTCCAGCAGGTTCTGCAAAACCTGTTCGGTTTGGATCGCGATGGTTTCCGTTCCTACTTGTTGGCGCCCATTCCGCGGCACCTCATTTTGCTTGGTAAGAACTTGGCGCTTGCACCGATTGTGCTGTGCAGTGGCTTTGTCACAATCGTGGTTCTTCAGTTTTTTGTCACGATGGATGTGCAGCACTTTCTCGGCACGCTGCTGGAAGTCTTTTCTGCCTACTTGATCTTTTGTATGCTCGGCAATTACATTTCCATTATTTCTCCGATGCGATTACAGGGTGTAGGCATGAAAGCCTCCGGTGCCAAGCTGCGGTTCTTTTTGTTGCAGATCCTCTCCTTTGTGCTGAACCCCTTGGTTTTATCGCCGCTATTGCTGCCCTGGGGCGTGGAGTCTTTGCAGCGCGATGCGATTTGGGTTGCTTGGATTCCAACCTACTTGCTACTTCACGGTTTGCTCCTCATCGCAACTTTGGTTCTTTATCGTTGGGTGTTGCGGAAGCAGGGTGACTTGTTGCAGTCGCGGGAACAGCTGGTGTTAGAGACGATTACGCGCGGTTAAGTGCTGGCCGCAATACTCAGAATTGGCAATCCAGGGACCCTTTTACGATTTAACTCAAATTATATTTAATGCAACATCCTTCTAACGGCTGATTTATGTGGCATATTTTTGTGCAATAAGGTATTTTTCGATTGGCATGCATGCATTCCGCCGCAGCCCCACTACCCCCATGGCGAATCCGCTTTCCAGATTGGAAGCAATTTCATCTCCCGCACTATTTGGCTGCTGGGGGGATGGCGCTTGTTTTGCTCGGGTGGGCGTGGAGTTCCTTTGTTCCGCTGAGCTGGTCGGCCACGGCAGCAGATACCGCCGCTACAGCGGGTACTGCTTTTGCTGATTCCGTTGCCCTAGGCCAAGCACCAGTGAACCCTGAGGATTCCGCCACGGATTCTGAAGAGGGGGTTCGCCCATCCTCCGCACCGGTGATTTCAGGTGGAGTGGAGGATTCGTCTGACATCCAGCCTGGTTCTTCTGGTGCCAGCAGCATCGCTGCAGATGGCGCTCCACCTACGTCTCTGTTGTCCAACGGCAGCAGCCTTGAAGATCAGCTGCAAGCGTTACGTAGTGCGGAACTCCGCGAGTCTTATCCAGTGGAACCTTCGCCTGCGGGCGTCTCCATCGCCCCTCCAGCTCCTCCGGGAGCCGTAAACCCCCATCAATGATCATGATTTCCCTGCTCCTGCTTACGACTCTGCTAGTTTCTGCGCCAAACTCCACCACATGGGTAGTGGATCAAGGAGGCAGCGGCAATTTCACCACCATCCAAGCGGCAATTGATGCGTCGGTTGCGGGTGACTTCATCGTGGTTCACTCTGGCAATTACATCGAAGACTTGGTGATTTCTGTTGCCGTCACCATCACCGGTGCCGCTGGATCCAACACGGTGATTTACCCTGCTACCAGTGATATTGGCAGTGGTTTTGGTGGGCAAATTTTAAATAGCACGCAGAGTTGTGTGATCGAAGCCAACGACGTCACTTTGCGTGATTTGGTTTTTGACGGGGATAATCCAGCCTTAGGATCAGGCATTGATGTCCGCAATGGCATCATCTTGAACTACACCAACGGCCCTTGGAATAACCTCACGGTGGAAGGTTGCATGGTGCGCAATGTGTGGTTACGCGCTTTGTATGGCTCCACGGGCAGCGGTCATAGCTTCCGTGCCAATACCATTGAAAACGCCCGTGGCCAGTATCTGGAATCGGCTGGGATTATGTTTTTTGCTGCGCATGGTGAAATTTTGGGAAACACGGTGCGCGACTGTTCGCTTGGCATCGCCGTGCATGCAGGCTCGAGCGGTGAGGTTTCAGGTAACAATATTCACAACAGCGATCTTGGGGTGCTCTCTAACGGCACCAACGTGGCAAGTTTGGTGCACAACAATTTATTTCGCAGCTGTACGCAAGGTGTCCAGCTCATTGGTTTGGCTGCTGATGTCACGGTTGAAAATAACAACTTTGAAAGTTGTGGATGGGGGGTCACTTTTTTTGGCTCGAACGCTCAAGGTATCGTGCAAGACAATGTCTTTGAAGGCAATGCACTCGGCGGCAACGGCGGCATTTTTGCCACCACCGATTTATCCCCATGGGGTGTGAACGATGTGTTCGGCACGGTTTCTCGCAACGAGTTCCGCAACCTCGATACCGGTATCTTGCTCGATGAGACGGTCGCATCGCAAGCGAGAACCCTAGGTTTGGTGTTTGGCGGCAGCGCACTCGACACCAATACTTTCCGCAGCAATGCTTCTTTCAATCTGGCACTACAAGGGTGCAACGATGATGTTTTGGCTAGCTGGAACAGTTGGGGTGCGGCTACACCGGCAGTGATTGGCGTTGGCATTTGGGATCAACTAGATGATCCGTTACTTGGCTTGGTGGATTTGTCGCAAGCGGTTTCCGATCAAGTCATTGTTGACGGCAACGGCAGTGGAGATTACTTAGCTATTCAGGATGGCATCAATGCGGTGGATATTGGCGGTAGCGTCATCGTCTTGCCTGGCGATTACGTAGGTTCCTTGGTGATTGCAAAAAGTCTGCAGCTACTCGGTAGCGGCATGGATTCGAATCCTCTCCTTGGAACCAACGTCTTTGGTGATCATGCCGCAGCTGGTGTTGGCAACGATGTTGTGACCGTGTTGGCTGCGAATGTGGAGATTCGAGATTTGCGGATTGATGCGTGGTCGACGCTCCACAGTGCCCGTTATGGTGCAGGTTTGATTTACGATCATGCCGATGGTGGAATCATTTCAGGGGTGCGCGTCGAACATGCCACCTACGGAATCTACCCGTACTTCTCCAACAACGTCACTGTGACGACGAGTGAAGTGTTTGATTGTGGCGTGGACCTCGGTTTAGGCGGGGGCATTTTCTTCCGCGCTTCTAGCGGCACTATCGGTGGTTTCCATCTAGGCAATCTGGCGGAAAACTGTCACGGTAGTGGCATTTTGATGCACAACGGCTCAGCGGGTGTGATCGAAGGGAATCTGGCGAAAAACTGTGGGCTAGGCTACCTGTCAAATGGCGCCGCTGCTTACACGCTGTTGCAAAACAATGGTGCCACGGCATGTAGTCAGGGATTTCAGTTGATTGGCAACAATGCGCCGGTTGATCTTTTCTATAACACGGCCATGAGTAACAGTGGCACTGGCTTTGCGCTGTATGGAATCGGCGGCCAGCTGCACCAGTTTCGCGGTAACACGAGCGATGGCGTCGGCTCGGCCACCTACAGTTTGTATGTAAACCCCAATACTCAATGGGGCTCCAGTGATATCCATGCAACCTTTCAAGACAACAGCTTCTTGAATGCGAAATATGGTGTCTACCTTGATGAAGCGGGTGGGGCTAGTCATTTGCTCGATTTGGATTTCTACGGCGGCGGCGCTGACCAAAACCGTATTGCTGGGCATAGCCTGTATGCCGTGTACCTGAAGTCGTGCAATGATTTTGTGTCCATGCCGTTGAATTATTGGGGCACGACGGATCTCCAAGAGCTGGAAAACCGTGTGTATCACCGCAACGATTCTCTGGGCCTCGGTTTGGTCGATTTCGGTTTGGCTCAGGCTCCAGCTCCGGATTTACGCGTGAATCCAGTCTTCCTTAGCACCGGCAGGAAAGTTCAGGTTCTGGTCACAGGCAATCCCGGCGACCCTTTTCGCATTGCGGCAGGTTTTTCACCCGGTAGTTGGGTCACTCCATACGGAACCCTTGGGCTCAACCACGCCTCTTCGAAGGTGGTGTTGAGTGGTTTGATTCCGGCCAGTGGCGTTTACCTGACGCGCTTGGAGACAGCTCAAGTCGATCCGGGCACCGTGTTGGTGCAGGGTGGCGTGGCCGGCTCGGTGGGCAACATTACAAATCTGGTAAGCGTCGACTTGTACTAGTTCCCGCTGATAGGGAGCCTTTCTTTGCTATCATGCAAAAGTACTCTGGGACACTCGAGGGTCCCATTCCTCATGAAAACGATTGCACTCTCTTTCGCCAGCGCAACACTTGCCTTGGTTCTTTGTGGCTCTGCGTCCGCGCAGGCTTCTGGCAGCATGCCAGATTTCACTGATGCCACTTGGCTCAACACACCACCGTTATCGGTGGAGGATTTGGAGGGCCACGCCGTATTGGTGGAAGTCTTCCGTACCTGGTGAGGCCCTTGCTTAGGCCAGCTTCCGCACCTGAACTCCGCTTGGGAGAAAGAGAGTGCGAAAGGCCTGGTCGTCATTAGCGTGACTAATGAGCCCATCGAATTGGTTGCACCGTGGCTGGAAGCCCATAGTGTGACCCACCCTGTCGTCATCTTGCCGGGTGGCGAGTTAGAGAATGTGATTGGCGTTTCCGGATTCCCAACCAGTGCTGTTTTTCTCGGTAAGGAAATGCAATGGACCGGGCATCCAGCTGCTTCGAGTAGTGCTCTCGCCGAGGCCCAAAAGGGGGCCAAGAAAACCAGCGTTTACCCGCAGGCGCTGAGTAAGGTTTTTAAATCCATCAAGAAAGGCAGCATGGTCAAAGCCATGTTGGACTTGCAGAGTCTACAAGAGAAGCTTGAGGGTGAAGATGCTGCTTGGGCCGGCCGCTTGGAGATTTCTCTGATGGGGCAGTGTGCAAAAGCCTTTACTTCTTGTTCGCAAGCCATTGAACAGGGATTTTGGTACAAGGGTATGGAGCTTGCTAAGCCCTACTTAGGGAAAGACTCGCCTTATTCTGGCGTGGCCGAGACCATGGCCTTATTGGAGGGCTTGCAGAGCAAAGAGTTTTACTCCAAAGAGCTTGCTGGTGGCGAGCTGTTTCTCAAAGCGCAAAACTTTGAAAGGGACAAGGAGTATTCCGACGCGGTGAAGACTTACATCTCCATCACCAAAAAGTGCGCTGATGCGCAGATTGCCGAGCATGCGCGCAGTGCGGCGCAGCAGCTCATCGATGAGCGTCGTCCCGGCTATAAAGATAGCTGTGAGACCTGTCACAAGAATAAAGGTGCCGCATGTAGCAAGCACCTGGAGAAGATTAAGCTCTAAAGCCTAGGCGCTTTCTTTCCAGCTCTGGCCGTCGTTGTGCTTTTTGCACAACGACGGCTTTTTTTTAAGCGCTGTGATCCAAGCGCTTGAGAGCTTGCAGCAAATCGCGGCGATCCAGCGAACGGTATTCGCCGCGCACTTCCACGAGCACTGCTTCCGTGTGTTGCAGCGCTTCGACCGCACGCTGCCAGGGAGCGCCAGCTAGTAGCACCACTGGCGCGGCACACAAACATTGCGCAACATGCATTTTGTCGAGGTTGGCGCCCTCGGCAAGGAGTTGTAGCGCACGATCCTCATCAAAGACCCCAAGCAGTTTGCCACCTAATCCATCCTGCACTGGCAGCGGCCGCACACCGCGTTCACCAGCCTGACGCACGGCCCAAGCCACGCTATCGATCGAGAACAACACAGCAGTGTTTTTCTCACGCATCAAGTCGCGCACTTTGGCGTGACTGGCAGCCACTTTTGGCAAGTAGCCGAAATCACGTAGCCAGTCTTCGCTATAAACTTTACTCAAATACGCTTTACCGTAATCAGGCAAGATGGTGACCAGGCGGGCATTGGCAGGAAGAGTGCGCGCAATCTTTAATGCCGCCACCAAGTTCATGCCCCCAGACCCACCTGGGAAAATGCCAGTTTCTGCAGCCAAGCGCCGCGCCATTGCAAAAGATTCGCCATCGGGTACGACTTCATACTGGTCAATCAAATGCGGATCCCAAGCGCCCGGTACTTCTTCTTCGCCGACGCCTTCCACCGCATACGGCGCCGAATCGCAGATTTCCTGGTGTTCCCAGTAGTGGGCCAAAATCGAGCCGGGTGGATCCACTCCAACGATTTGCACCTGTGGATTTTGTTCTTTCAAGTAGCGGCCGATGCCGCTCAAAGTGCCGCCCGTGCCAGCGCCAGCCACAAAAACATCCAGTTTGCCGCCGCACTGTTCCCACAATTCAGGAGCCGTGGAGTAGTAGTGGGCATCGGTGTTATCGCGATTGTGATATTGATCCGGCCACCAGGCGCCTTCCGTTTCCGCAGCAATACGTCCGGCAACCTTGGTGTAGTGCATGGGGCTTTCGATATCGACATTGCATGGCGTAACCACCACCTCGGCACCCAAAGCACGCAGGGCCGAGATTTTTTCCGACGACATCTTGTCGGGAATTACAATGGTGATGGCATAACCCAAAGCCGCCGCGACGACGCACAAACCCGCGCCGGTGTTGCCGGAACTACATTCGACAATGCGCCCGCCAGGTTTCAGCAAGCCTTTCTTTTCGGCTTCGCGCACCATGTGCAAGGCAATGCGATCTTTCATACTGCCGCCGGGATTAAGATAATCCAGTTTCAGCAGGATTTCGCACTGCACATCGGGAGCAAAATCCTTTGGGAGTCGAACCAAAGGCGTGTTGCCGATAGCATCTAGAATGGTGTCGCAAATGCTTTCCTTCTCACTCATCGCTGTGGTCTCCATGCGTTTCTCATTCTAGGCCTTACGCCTACCCATTTCATGCCTTCGCCACCAACAATTGCAGAAGACACCCTTGAAGCCCTCGAAGTGGAAGTGGTGCTTGAGTGGATCAGTAGTTTGGCCGTGACCAGCGGTGGGCAACAATTGGTGCTGAGTATTGCTCAGGAGGGAGGGGCCAGTTTGGTGCCAGCGCGACGTCAACGCGGCCGCGAGGCTTTGGCTGCCCAACAGGCCGATCACGTCCCTTCGTTGGCTCGCTGCGCCGATATCGTGGCCTTGGCGGCAAGTGCCCGCAAGCGGGTCTTAGAGGGATTAGAGTTGATTTCCATCGCTGAAACCTTGGAGCGCGTGGCGGAGCTACGCCGCTGGGCTGAGCGGTATCCGCGTTATGAGGCGCTCGGCAAGACCATTCTGGGCGCACCGCATTTGCCGGATTTGTGCACCAAAATACGCCTTGCGATCGATGCGCGCGGCAGTGTGAAAGACGAAGCGCACCCCGGTTTAGCGGCAGCGCGAAGTACCATCCGCAAACTGGAAAAGCAGCGCAACGACAAACTCGAGCTGATTGCCGAGGGCATGTTTCAAAAAGGCATGTTGCGCCAGCGCCAGCCCGTCATTCGCGGCGATCGCTTGCTGCTTGCCGTACGCGCCATGCAATCTTCGCGGCGCGCCGGAGTGGTTCATGATCGCTCGCAATCGGGTGATACTTTGTTTGTCGAGCCGAACGCGATTTTGGAGTTATCCAATCACGTGACCGAGGCGCGTTTTGCCGAACGCCGCTTGGTAGATGAAATATTGCGTGATTTGTGCGTGGGAGTGTTGCGCTCGGAACCACGTTTGGCTGACGCCCAAAACCGCCTAGCCGAAGTCGATGTAGCCGTGGCGGCAGCGCGTTGGGCCAAAGAAGTGGAAGGCTGTTATGCCGAAACGGTGGCGCATTCACGCGGTATGCGCTTAGTGGATGCGCGTCACCCGCTGTTGCTGCGTACTTTGTCGCCGGCGGAGGTCGTGCCCCTTGGCATGCAAATCGGCACCAGTTTTGATCTGTTGGTGGTCACTGGTCCCAACACCGGTGGCAAAACCTTGGTGCTGAAAACGGTGGGTTTAGCGGCTTGGTTGGCCACGCGCGGTCTGCCCATTGCTGCGGCGATTGGCAGCGAAATTCCAGATTACCAAGCGGTGTTGGCCGACGTCGGCGATGCGCAATCACTTCAATCTAGCCTTTCCACTTTCTCTGGACACCTGCTGCGGATTCGCCGTATTCTTGCCGTGGCTGCTCCGGGAACCTTGGTCTTATTGGACGAACTCGGTACGGGTACCGATCCAGAAGAGGGGGCCGCACTTGGTCAGGCGGTTCTCGAGCAGCTGTTGGCTTCGGGCGCATGGACCATCGCCAACACACATCTCGGCCAACTGAAATTGTTCTCCCTCGATGTGCAGCGCGCCGAAAACGCTTCGATGGAGTTCGATCCACTGACTTTGTCGCCTAAGTTTCGCCTACTCGTGGGTGTTCCGGGGGCCAGTCATGCAGTGGAAGTCGCCGAGCGTTTGGGCTTAGAAGAAGCTCTGTTGGAACGCGCCCGAGAATTGTCTTCGCGTGGTTCCGGCACCGATCAACTACTCGCGGATGTCGGGCGGGTACGGCGTGAAGCGGAAATTCTTCGCGAATCGGCAAGTGACGAGGAATTACGGATTCAGCAGCGTTCTCGGGATTTGGCAGGAGAAGAGGCGGCATCTTGGCAGCGCCGACGCCTGCGCGAAGAAGAAGCAGAGCAGCAGTATCGGGACCACTACCGCAGCATTCAAAATTTGCTTCACGGCGACGGCGCATCGCTGTTGGGGCGCTTGCCGGTGGCCGAGCGCGCGGATGTCGATACTTTTATTCGCAAGTTGCAGGCTTTATTGCACGAGGACATCCTCAACCAACGTTGGTTGGCGTTTGTGAAGAGTTTGAAGAAGGGCGACCGTGTGTATGTGCCGCGGCTGCGCGAACGTTTGATGGTCATTAAGGTGGATGGCAAGCGGGAGCGGGTTAAAGTGCGTCATGGTTCTATGGAAGTTATGCTGCCATTCCGCGAATTGACTTGGGTGGAACCACCCCCTGGAGAGGACGATTGAAGAAAATTTTTGTCGTTGATAATGATCTAGCCATGTGCGAATTGATGACGATGGCGTTTCGTCATCGTGGCCATGAAATCGTCGCTTGTTGCTCACCAAAAATCGTGCGTGAAGCCCTTGAAAACGGACAATGCGCGGCGTTGTTAATGGATTACCATCTTGGTATGGGGGAGTCTGGTGTGGGTTACGTCCGTGCTTGGTCCTCCCAGTTTGGCCTCCCTCCAACTTGGATTGTGACCGGTACTCCAGGGGCAGAAGACCTGCGCGAAGTCGAGGCCTTACCGGGTTTTATGGCCGTCATTTCCAAACCTTTTGCCATCCTTGATTTGGTGGCGGCGGTCCTTGCTGCGGTGGTTCCAAGCGCCGCTTCCGCACCCGCCCTGGAAAGGGAGGCCGGCTCTTGAGTGCGCTATCGCCAGGAACACAGGGATTGCGGTGGAAAACTGCAGGGGAATCCCACGGGCCAGTTCTCGTGGCCTTTTTGGAGGGGCTTCCAGCCGGCTTCCGGATTGATTTCGACGCCGTCCGAAATGAGCTCAAACGGCGTTGGGAAGGTCATGGACGTGGTTTGCGTGCTAGTTTTGAAAAAGATGAGTTACACGTGCTGGCAGGTTTGAAGGGCGGCGTGACTCTCGGTTCGCCGTTGTGTTTTTCCCTGACCAACAGTGATGCGCGCATCGACACACTTCCGAACCTGAAGGCGCCGCGGCCCGGCCACGTCGACTTGGCCGGAATATTGCGGCATAAATCCCGCGATATGCGTGCCCAACTGGAGCGTGCCTCGGCGCGCGAAACGGCCGCCCGCACGGCGCTAGGGGCTATTTGCCGGCAACTCTTGGCTGTTTTCGAAATTCAGGTCAGTGGCCGAGTGCTCTCGGTAGCTGGCATTCCTGGCGAGCAAGTGGAAACTTGGCATGCGGCTATCGATGCCGCCAAAGCAAGCGGCGATTCCCTGGGTGGCACACTGGAAGTCCGAGCGCATGGCTGCCCACCCGGTCTGGGCGGTTTTGCCCAACCGGTAGACCGTTTGGATGCACGCCTGATGGCTGCACTGGCTTCAATTCCGGCTGTCAAGGGAGTGGGGATTGGGGCCGGCATGGCTGCCGGTGATGTACCCGGCAGTCTTTTTCACGATCCGATTGTCTTGGATCCCAGTGGCTGGGCTGGCTTGGGGCGTAGCTCCAACCATGCAGGAGGTATCGAGGGTGGCCTCACCAATGGCCAGGAAATTCTCTTGCAGGCGGCGGTAAAACCATTGCCAACCATGCGTAAAGGTATTGCTTCCGTGGATTTAGAGAACATGACGGCGGCCAAGGCCACTTATGAACGCAGTGATGTCTGCGTGATCGAAGCAGCGGTGGTGGTGGCGGAAGCCTTGCTCTGTTTGGAGCTGGCCTCTGCTTTGTGCGCGCGTTTGGGGGCCGTCACCGTGCGCGAGATGTTGGTGCGCTTTCAAGAACTTGGAAAAAACGAGTCGCCAGCGGATTGGCCAAGTGACACGGCTGGGCTAGACTAGCCGCCCGCAACCGCGTCATCCTTCTGCTCATGGCAGAAGATTTTCACTTTTGTGGGCGAATCGGCTTCTTGGCATGATTTTCGTAGGTTCTTTAGTTGACGGGAGAAGCGTTGGGCTTATTATGTTCTGCCCTTTTCCACGCTCCGACGACTGCTAGCGTAGCTCAGTTGGTAGAGCTTCCGCCTTGTAAGCGGACGGTCAAGGGTTCGAGTCCCTTCGCTAGCTCCAACCCCCTGTTTGTGCAGGGCTTAGGCTCGTCGAAGAGCACGTTCCTTCAGAATTAAACCAGGACTAGAAGCTTTCGGCTTCACGGGGAGATACCTAAGTGGCCAACAGGGATGGATTGTAAATCCATTGGCTCCGCCTTCAGAGGTTCGAATCCTCTTCTCCCCACCAGAACCCACCGTGTTGCATAAAGTTTTTATGTCACACAACGACCGATCTTTGGGCGGGTGTAGCTCAATGGTAGAGCCCCAGCCTTCCAAGCTGGTCACGTGGGTTCGATTCCCATCACCCGCTCCACTTCTGTGCGCAACAACGTCCTGCTACCCGGATTGAAAACTCGGGTTCACGCTGCTTTAGCTCAGGGGTAGAGCACTTCCTTGGTAAGGAAGAGGTCTCGGGTTCAAATCCCGAAAGCAGCTCCAAAACCAAATCATCTCTCGCCTGTGTTGGGCGCGAGACCACCACTCAACCAAAAAAAAACTTCCGCCGAACGGAAATCCATAAGACAATGGCAAAGCAAGTCTTTGAAAGAACCAAGCCGCACGTCAATGTCGGTACCATCGGTCACGTCGACCACGGCAAGACCACCCTCACGGCTGCGATTACCGGTTATCTGGCTGTCGCCAGCGGTGGCAAGGCTATGGCATTCGATGAAATCGATAAGGCCCCGGAAGAGAAAGCACGTGGTATCACGATTTCAACGGCACACGTTGAATACGAAACCGCGATTCGCCACTACGCCCACGTAGATTGCCCGGGACACGCTGACTACGTAAAGAACATGATCACCGGTGCCGCCCAGATGGACGGCGCAATCTTGGTGGTATCCGCCAACGATGGTCCTATGCCACAAACGCGTGAGCACATCCTGCTTGCCAAGCAAGTAAACGTGCCGGCATTGGTTGTATTTCTGAACAAGTGTGACATGGTCGATGATGAAGAGCTCTTGGAGCTCGTCGAGATGGAAATCCGTGAGCTGCTTTCGGCTTATGATTTCCCTGGCGACGATATCAGCATCGTGCGTGGCTCTGCACTGAAGGCTATGGAAGCCGTGCAGGCAGGCCGTGGTGTCGAAGACCCCGATGTCGCGTGTCTGAAGAATCTGATGGATGCTGTCGATAACGACATCCCCATTCCACAGCGCGATTTGGACAAGAATTTCCTGATGCCGGTAGAGGATGTTTTCTCGATCGAAGGTCGCGGCACTGTGGTGACCGGCAAGATTGAGCAAGGTGTCGTCAAAATCGGTGATGTCATCGAGATTGTGGGCATTCACGAAACCGTGAAAACCACCTGCACTGGTGTAGAGATGTTCCAGAAGACCATGACCGAAGGCCAGGCCGGCGATAACGTTGGCTGCCTACTGCGTGGTATCAAGAAGGAAGATGTGGAGCGCGGCCAAGTTTTGGCAAAGCCAGGTTCCATCACCCCGCACACCAAGTTCGAGGCTGAGGTCTACATTCTGACCAAAGAAGAGGGTGGCCGTCACAAGCCATTCTTCAACGGCTACCGTCCTCAGTTCTACTTCCGCACCACCGACGTAACTGGCACTTGTGAGCTGGTTGGTGATGTGGAAATGGTTATGCCTGGCGACAACATCAAGATGGTTGTTGAGCTCCTTACCCCGATCGCCATGGATGAGCAGCTTCGCTTTGCTATTCGTGAAGGTGGTCGTACTGTTGGCGCTGGCGTCGTTGCCAAGGTCATCGCGTAAATCAAAATCCACGGCCCTGCTCCACCGTGTTTGGTGGGGTGGGGCTGAGGTAACCCATACCTGGTCATGAAGAATAAAGAACGCCACGTCTTCCTCGAGTGCACCGAGTGTCGTAATCGCAATTACACGACCAACAAGAAGCCTCGTGCCGATTACAAGCTCGAAAAGAGCAAGTTCTGCGGCTTCTGCCGGAAGCACACACCACACCGCGAGAAGAAGCTCTAGAGCTAAAACGCATGCTTTACCGCTACAAGCCCGAAGAAGGACGAAACGCCCGCCAGACAGCATTCTGGCTTGGTGAAGGCATGATTTTCTTCGGCTGCTATGCCTTGAGTGGAACACTCGAGGGATGGCCGTCGCTGCGTGCGCCTCTGGTTGGTGATACTCAGGTTCAAATTCCGCTGCTTGGAATGGATCTGACTGGAGCCTTCGTGGCCACAATTGTGGTCTTTTTTGCTCTGTCCTACTTTTTCCTGCGTTATCTGGCAGGTGAGAAGACTTCCAACCACCTCATTGAAGTGGAAGAGGAAATGAACAAAGTGACTTGGCCAAGCTTCGAAGAAGCAACCAACTCATCCATTGTTGTCATTGTCACGGTACTCATCTTGATGGGGTTTTTAGCGCTCAGCGATTTTGCGCTAGGCCAAATCTTCAAGCTCATTCTATGGGGGCGATTCGGTGGCGCTTGAGTGGTATATCGTGCGCGTCCTGACCAATCGGGAGGAGCGTGTCCGCGAAAACTTGGAGCGCCGCATTAAAGCGGATGCTCTCGGTGAACGTGTTCCGCAGGTGCTCGTGCCCTGCGAAAAGGTAACTGAAATTAAGAACGGCAAAAAGCGGGTTGTGAACCGCAAGTTGTATCCCGGCTATGTCTTGCTTCAGGCAGATCTTGGAGATTGGGAAGGCAACGAAAAACCTCACAAACTCGAAGACCAGAAAGTCTGGTTTGCGCTCCATGAAACCCAAGGTTTCGGAGACTTTGTTGGGGGGCAGAAACCGCCTGCACCCATGACTCCAAGTGAGGTTGCTCGCATTCTCGGTCAAATCGAAGAAACCGCCACGACTCCACGTATGGCAGTGAGTATGAAACGCGGCGACGCCGTCCGCATCAAGCAAGGGCCTTTCGAAGGCTTCGACGGCACGGTGGAAGAAATCGTGGATGGCAAAGGCCTTCTGCGGATTTCCGTCACCATTTTTGGGCGCTCAACTAGCGTCGAAATCGAACACTGGCAGGTAGAACCGGTCTAGAATGGATCGGCCTGTCGGTAAACCCGTCTGCACCACACTCGTGGGAGGGAAACCATGGCAAAAGAAATTACAGGAACAATCAAGTTGCAGTGCCCCGCAGGCGCCGCAACGCCAGCACCTCCGGTGGGCCCAGCGCTGGGTTCGCGAGGGGTGCCGATTGGCGAATTCGTCAGTCAATTCAACGCAGCGACCGCCGATAAACGCGGCATGATCATTCCGGTGATCGTGACGGTATATAAGGATCGTTCGTTCACCATCGAATACAAGTCCCCGCCAGCAGCAGTGCTGTTGCGTAAGGCGGCTGGAATCGAGAAGGGCTCTGGAACCGTCGGCAGTGAATTTGTCGGCACGGTTACCCAGGCTCAACTCGAGGAAATCGCCGGGGTCAAGAAAGATGATCTCAACGCGGCGTCGGTCTCAGCGGCCGCACGCATCATCGCTGGTACCGCCCGCTCGATGGGCATTCAGGTGGAGGGCTAAAATGGCCAGTCGTCGTTTCCGCGAGAATTGTGAAAAACTTGACCTGTCCAAGGTTTATGGTGTCCAAGATGCCATGCAAACTTTGAAGGGTTTACGTGCGGCCAAGTTCGACGAAACCGTCGAAGTGGTGGCGCGCCTTGGTGTGGATCCCAAAAAATCCGATCAAATGGTTCGTGGTGCAGTCAGTCTGCCACACGGTCTAGGTAAGGAAATCCGCGTGATTGTCTTCGCAGAAGGCGATGCCGCAGATGCTGCACGAGAAGCCGGCGCCCTTGAGGTTGGCGGTGATGAACTTGGTGACAAAGTTGCCGGCGGCTGGACGGATTTCGACGTCGTGATTGCCCACCCTGCCATGATGCGGGTTGTGGGTAAACTCGGTCGAACCCTCGGTCCGCAAGGCAAAATGCCTTCGCCAAAGTCTGGTACCGTAACCCCTGATGTGGCCAAAGCTACGGCAGAGTTTATGGCTGGTAAAGTGGAGTTCCGTGTTGATTCGGGTGGCAACGTTCACGTGCCGGTAGGCAAGCTCTCTTTCTCTGCCGAGCAGTTAACAGAGAACGCAACCACCTTCTTGGACTTTGTCCAAACCCTGCGGCCGCCTTCGGCCAAGGGACATTACATGCGGAACATTTGTGTTTCGTCCTCCATGGGCCCCGGTCTCAAGATCGTTTACGCCCACTAGTCTGGTGGATCACGGAGAAAAGCAATGACTAGTTTTGTAAATGAATGGATGGTCCAAGCCTACACCGGCCAGGTTGATGGCTGTGAAGGCGTCGTGCTGTTAAGCCTGGATGGGCTTTCCGTCGCTGAGACCGAAACACTGCGTGGCGAGATTCGCAAAAGTGGCGCGCAAATGCGCGTGACCAAGAACCGCCTCGCGAAAGTTGCCCTGAAAGGCGTTGGCATCGAGTTCGACGACAGCGGTTGGGGCGGCATGTGCGCTCTACTGGTTGGCGATACCGAATCCACCATCAATGCCGCCAAGGCGATTGAGGCTCTTTGGAAGAAGAAACCAAACCGTAAGGTTAACTATCGCGCCGCCATGTTAGATGGCGACGTGATGAATGCGGAGCAAGCTGCTCGAATTGCGGCAATGCCCGATAAGAACACTCTCCGCGCAATGATGTGTGGTGCCATTAACGGCCCCGCTCGTGCGCTTGCCTCGCTTTTGCGTGAGGTTCCTGCATCCACCGCGCGCGTGCTGCAGGCCCGCGCAGACCAAGGTTAATCTGTCTCAGCGCAGAACCTAGAAATCACGAACACCGAGTTTTTTACTCAGGAATTTAGACCAATGTCCGACGAAACCCAAACTGTAGAGCTCGACGAGGAGCTGGAATCCATTTTTTCGAAGCTGAATGCTCTGCCTCTGGGCAAAGCAGCCAACCTGGTGAAAGCCATGGAGGAGCGCTGGGGCGTTTCTGCTGCTGCACCTGCTGCAGCCGCAGCTGCTGGCCCAGCGGAAGCGGAAGCTGTTGAAGAGAAGACCGATTTTGATGTGATCCTTGAAAGCTTCGGCGAGCAAAAGATCAACGTCATTAAGGCCGTGCGCGCCATCACCGGTCTTGGCCTCAAAGAAGCAAAGGCTCTAGTCGAAGAAGCACCCAAGCCTGTCAAGGAAGGTGCATCCAAAGACGAAGCAGAAGCAATCAAGAAGACCCTCGAGGAAGCTGGCGCTGTCGTCAAGCTTGCTTAAGTCCTTTTGTTGGCCTGAGGCTTCTTTCCTCACGCAAACCACTCCCGCTGCCACTTTTGCCTTGTGCGAAAGTGGCCGTGGGATAGGTCTGTATTGCGTAGCCTTCTTGACCAATCGCATGATTGGTTCCACTGGAATCGCCTGTTAATACCCCGCGTTTCTGGTCCTTCTGCGTTCCGTTCCACATCCTTCGCCAGCGTCTTATGACGCACCCGGAATGACTGTACAAAGCAAGCAAATCGCGGACTTCGAAGTTCGTGACTTCCGCTCCTTCGCCTACCGCGACGACACCCTTCTGCCAGGTCTCTCCGACCTACAGGGGCGTGCGTATCGTGATTTCCTGCAACTCGACGTCCCTCCGGGACGGCGTAAGTCGCATGGACTTCAGGCCTTGTTCTCCGAGATTTTCCCAATCTCGAGCCACGACAAGACCATGGCTTTGGAATTTCATGGCTACAGCCTAGGTCGCCCTCGTTACACCCCTGACGAGTGCCGCGAGCTGCGTTACAGCTTCGCCTACCCATTGCGGGTGAAGATGGCATTACGCCGTGGTGAGGAGTGCATCGAGGAAGAAATCTTCCTCGGTGAAATTCCCGTCATGATGGGTGGTGGTGAATTCATTGTCAACGGTTCGGAGCGCGTCATCGTGGCGCAATTGCACCGTTCTCCTGGCATTGACTTCTCCGTGGAGCGTCATACCGGCGATAAACTGCTGCATTCGGCCCGTGTTATCCCGGAACGTGGTTCTTGGATTGAAATCATGGTCTCCGGCAAAGGCACGCTTCAGGTTCGCATTGACCAACAAAGCAAGTTCTCTGCGCTCACTCTGTTGCGCGCGTTGAGCCCTGAGTGGGGTGCAGATGAGGATATTTTGCGCTTGTTCTACAAGGTGGAACACGTCACGCGATCCGCGCGCGGTTCGAAGGCCAAATTTGCGGGAGAAATCGAAGGCCGCTTGGCTCTTGGTCAATTGCGTGATCTGCGCACTGGCGAAGTTTGGACCGAATCAGGCCAAGTCATTACTCCGGAAGCAGCGGAGCGTATTGCCGCATCGGATCTGACGGAGCTGGATTTGCTCCAAAATCCCGACGACACCCTCATCCTTGATTCCCTCAAGGAAGACACGGCCACTTCGCATGAAGAAGCCCTTGCGGCCATTTACGCCAAGTTGCGTCCGGGTAATCCGATTCAACTAGAAAAAGCGCGTGAGCTGTTGCAGGATCGCTTTTTCGATAGTCAGCGATACAGCTTGGGGCGCGTTGGGCGCTTCCGCATTAGCCGAAAATTCAACCGTCCAGCCGAAGCTGACAAAGGGCCTACTACCCTTATTCCAGAAGACTTGCTGGATGCGGTCAAATACTTGCTTGGCTTACGTTCTGGGCGTGGCGAGATCGACGATATCGACCACCTCGGCAACCGTCGGGTGCGGACTCTGGCCGAAATGGCGCACGATGATTTCCGCAAAGGCATGTTGAAGGTCTCACGTGCCGTGGTCGATCGGATGTCGCAAGAAGACGATTCGGAAACGCTCACCCCACGTGCTTTAATTAACGCCAAACCATTCAGCACTGCCGTTGAACAATTTTTCGCGCGCGGTGAACTGAGTCAAGTGGTGGACCAAACCAACCCTTTGTCGCAACTGGCGCACGAGCGTCGTTTGTCGGCACTCGGTCCTGGTGGTTTGAACCGCAAGCGCGCCGGCTTCCAAGAGCGCGACGTGCACATTTCGCACTATGGTCGTTTGTGCCCAATTGAAACTCCTGAGGGTGCCAACATTGGTCTGATTTCGTCGCTGGCCTTGTTCGCGATGGTGGATGACTATGGTTTCTTGGTCACCCCTTACCGTCTGGTTGAGAAAGGTACCGCAACCAAAGAGGTTGCTTACCTTCGTGCCGACCAGGAGTTCGAGTGTGTGTTCGCTCCGGCGGACGCCCACATTGATCCGAAGGGAAAATTGATTGTCGACGAGAACGGTTTGGTGATGAGTCGTCACCACGGCGAGTTCGCTCTGCTGCCGGTCAATGACATTCAATACATCGATATTGATCCGGGTCAAATTCTCGGTATTTCTGCTTCGCTGATTCCATTCTTGGAGCACGACGATGCCAACCGTGCTTTGATGGGTGCCAACATGCAACGTCAAGCGGTGCCGCTCATCATTACCGAGCCACCACTGGTTGGAACCGGCATGGAGCGCCCTGTTGCCGAAAACTCTGGTTGGGTGGTGAAGGCGCGCAAGGCTGGAACGGTCGAGTACGTCGACGGCACCATCATTCGCATCAAAGAAGATACGGAGCCTTATGCTTTGCGTAAGTTCCAGGGGACCAACGAGCACACTTGCTTGAATCAGAAGCCACTGGTGAAGGTGGGGCAAAAGGTTAAGCGTGGTGAGCTCATTGCAGATGGTCCTGCTACTCATAATGGCGAACTTGCCATCGGTAAGAACCTGTTGGTGGCCTTCATGTCTTGGGAAGGCTACAACTATGAGGATGCAATCGTTGTGTCTCAGCGCTTGGTGAAAGATGATACGTTCACTTCGATTCATATCGAAAACTACGACGCCGAGATTCGCGAAACCACACTAGGCAAGGAAGAGTTCACGCGCGATATCCCCAACGCTGGAGAGCGTGCATTGCACAATTTGGATGAGTTTGGCATGGTGCGCGTTGGTACGCGCGTTGGCCCCAACGACATTCTTGTGGGCAAAATTGCACCGAAGTCGAAAACCGAGCTCACGCCGGAAGAACGACTCCTGCACGCCATTTTTGGTCGCGCTGGTGAAGATGTCAAAAACGTCTCGTTGAAGTTACCTGCTGGTGTGCGTGGTATCGTGATTGGCGCGCAAAAATTCACGCGTAAAGTCAACATGACTCCAGCGGAACGGCGTGAAGCTCACGAGCGGATTCGCCAAATCGAATCGGAATACGACGAGGTTTACCGCACCGAGCTGCAATCTTGTATCGATGAGCTGAGTGAGTACGTCGGTTCTCCGGTCATGGATCCGAACACCAAGAAGGCTTGCGTGATTACCGAAGCCACGTTGTTTGGTGATTTACAGCGGATTCAGGAGTTGCTGCAGAGTTTCCCTGAAAGCTTGGATCATCCATCGAAGCGTGCGAAGGCCGAAGATTTGATGCGTGGGCACATGAATCGCATTGAAGACAAAGAGGCGTGGAAGATTAAAATGTCCAGCCGTTTGTCGCGCGGCGATGACTTGCCCAACGGCGTGTTGGAAATGGTCAAGATTTACATTGCCACCAAACGGAACTTGTCTGTCGGCGATAAGATGGCCGGCCGTCACGGTAACAAGGGTGTAATTTCCAAGATTTTGCCACAACAAGACATGCCATACCTTGAAGATGGCACACCGGTGGACATCATCCTCAACCCTTTGGGTGTGCCTTCGCGGATGAACGTCGGGCAAATCCTGGAAACACACTTAGGTTTCGCTGCCATGAAGGTGGGATGTCGAGCCTACACATCCCCATTTGATGGCGCTTCCGAGGCGGATATTGAGAAGGTGTTGGAGGAGGCCGGCTTGGATAGTACCGGTACTAGCGCGCTCTATGACGGTCGCACCGGTGCGGCCTTTGAGCAGCGTGTTTGTGTGGGCTATATGTACGTTTTGAAACTCCACCACTTGGTGGATGAGAAGGTACACGCCCGCTCGACTGGCCCATACAGTTTGATCACCCAGCAGCCGCTCGGTGGTAAGGCGCGCTTCGGTGGTCAGCGTTTCGGTGAAATGGAAGTTTGGGCGCTTGAGGCTTATGGCGCTGCTTATCTCCTGCAAGAACTCTTGACGGTGAAATCGGACGACGTCGATGGGCGTACCAAGATTTACGAAGCCATGGTCAAGGGTAAAAACATTCTCGAGGCAGGCACTCCGGTGTCCTTCGAGGTGTTGATGAACGAGATCCGTGGACTGGGTCTGAACATCCAACTTAACAACACTGTTAAGCAGTGATCGAGGGTCGCATGATGAGAGAAACTCAAACTCCTGATTCCACTACTCCAACCGAGGCGCCACGGCAAGCCGGTTATGTTGGAGATAACCTCTCCGTCTCGATTCGGTTGGCCTCTCCTGAGGACTTCCGCGGTGCTTCCTTTGGCGAAGTGAAGAAGCCAGAAACCATTAACTACCGGACTTTCCGTCCGGAGAAAGATGGGCTTTTCTGTGAGCGTATTTTCGGCCCCGAGCGGGATTACGAATGCGCTTGCGGCAAGTATCGGGGCCAGAAGCACATGGGCATTGTTTGCGACAAGTGTGGCGTCATGGTCACGACTTCGCGCGAACGACGCAAGCGCATGGGCCACATCAACTTGGCTGCTCCGGTCGCGCATATCTGGTTCTTCTCGGTGACCCCGAGTCGTATCGGCAACCTGCTTGGCATGAAAAAGACCGAGTTAGAGCGCGTGATTTACTTCCAAGATTACGTGGTTGTGGATCCAGGCGAGTCCGAATACAAGAAGTGTCAGCTCATCACCGAAGATGAATACCGCCGCGCGCGGGTTCAGTTTGGTTCCTCTCTAGAAGCCTCGATGGGGGCCGGTGCTGTGCGCGATTTGCTCAATGGCTTAAACCTAGAGAGCACAGCACGTGAACTGCGCGAAGGCATGAAAAACTGCACTTCGAAGCAGCGCCTTGCCGACATCATCAAGCGTTTGCGCACGGTAGAAATGCTGCGCGATTCACCTAATGATCCGGCCTGGATGATTCTGGATGTGATCCCAGTGATCCCACCAGAACTGCGTCCATTGGTGCGTTTGGATTCGGGCAACTTTGCCTCGAGCGATTTGAACGACTTGTACCGTCGTCTGATCAACCGCAACAACCGCCTCAAGCGTTTGATTGATTTGAACGCTCCGGAAGTCATCATCCGTAACGAAAAACGCATGCTGCAGCAATCTGTGGATGCTTTGTTCGACAACGGTCGTTGCAAACGTCAGGTGATGAGCACTTCCAACCAGCCGCTGAAATCCTTGACGGATATGATCAAGGGTAAGCAAGGTCGCTTCCGCTTGAACCTGCTCGGTAAACGCGTTGATTACTCCGCGCGTTCGGTAATTGTCGTTGGGCCAGAGCTGCGTCTGCATCAGTGTGGTTTGCCCAAAGTCATCGCGCTGGAACTGTTTCAGCCATTCATCATTCGCCGCTTGAAGGAACTGCGTTTGGCAGAGACCATCAAAGCCGCTAAGAAAATGCTCGAACGCCGCGAAGATGTGGTGTGGGATATTCTTGAGCAGGTTATTGGTGGCCACCCGGTACTTCTCAACCGTGCACCGACTCTGCACCGCATGGGTATTCAGGCTTTTGAGCCGGTTCTCATCGAGGGTAACGCCATTCAACTGCACCCATTGGTTTGTCAGGGCTACAACGCTGACTTCGATGGTGACCAAATGGCAGTGCACTTGCCGTTGTCTTACGAGGCACAAGTGGAAGCAAGTACTTTGATGCTCGCCACCAACAACGTGTTCTCGCCATCCAACGGTAACCCGATTATCTCCCCGCACCAAGACATCATTCTCGGTCTCTACTACATGACGGCAACCCGCTTGGAAGCCAAAAATGAGTGGACTGAAAAGGGGCGGGCATTAGCCGGTTGCTACTCCTCCATGGATGAGCTGTTGTTGGCTTACTCTGCTGGTCACGTGGAAACGCATTCCGTGGTGAAGGTTTACTTCCCTGCAGGATCCTTGCTTGCCGATGCCTTCGGCAAGGCATTCCGTATTTTGTCTAAGGGGGAAGTGGTTGTTTCTACAGCAGGGAGGGGCATTGTGAACGATGTGCTTCCGGCTGGAATGCCGTTTTACAACTACCCACTGGATAAGAAGGCCATTCGTGATTTGATTCACGATTGCCATTCTTTATGTGGACGGGATGCCACTCTCGATTTGCTCGACGACTTAAAAGCACTCGGCTTTAAGGGCGCCACCCGCTCGGGATTGTCCTTTGCGAAGGATGACATGCGCATCCCAGCGGCTAAATGGGACATCATTGCTGCCACCCAAACCGAAGTCGACCAAATCCGTCAAGACTTCGTCGAGGGTGCGATTACCGACAACGAACGGAACTCCAAGGTTATTGACCTTTGGACCACCGCGCGGGATCGGGTTTCGCAAGTGCTGCTGGAAGAATTGGAGCACGATACGCGTGACGGCAAGCCTTACTTGAACCCAGTGTTCGTAATGGCGCACTCCGGAGCTCGTGGTGGTGTGGATCAGATTCGCCAGCTATCTGGTATGCGGGGTTTGATGGCCAAACCTTCTGGTGAAATCATCGAGACTCCGATTCGTGCAAACTTCCGTGAAGGACTGCACGTGTTGGAATACTTCAGCTCCACTCACGGCGCACGTAAAGGTCTTGCAGATACGGCGCTCAAAACCGCTGACTCTGGTTACCTCACGCGGAAACTCGCGGATGTCGCACAGAATGTGGTGGTGGTAGTGGATGACTGCGGCACCCTACAGGGCATTAGTAAAACAGCCGTCTATCAAGGTGATAAGCAAGTCTTATCGCTGCGTGAAGTGGTGCGTGGCCGCATTGCCCGCGATACCATCCGTGACCGTGTCACCGATGAGCTCGTAGTGAAAGATGGCGACGTCATCACCGCCGTTGCCGCGCGCAAAATCGAGGAGATGGGCTTTTCGAAAATCCGTGTGCGCAGCCCTTTGACTTGCGAGCAGGCGGATGGAGTTTGTGCACGTTGCTATGGCGAAGACCTCGCGCGTGGCTCACTTGTGGAACTTGGTTTGGCGGCTGGCATCATTGCAGCGCAGTCCATCGGTGAGCCGGGTACTCAGCTCACGATGCGTACTTTCCACATTGGCGGTACGGCTAGTCGTGCCTTGGTGGAATCCACCACCAAAGCGCTCCGCTCAGGTACTGCTAGGTTCCGTGACTTGCGCACCGTAATCGGTCCTGGTGGCAACAACGTAGTTCTTTCCAACACCGGTGAAATGATTGTCGAGGATGCGCGTGGTCGAGAACTTGACCGTTACGCGATTTCGCTCGGTTCGGTGGTTTACGTCGAAGATGGCGGTAAGGTTCGTAAAGGCAACAAGATTATTTCTTGGGACCCTCACTTCCTACCGATGTTGGCGCAACATGACGGCATCGTTCAGTTTGAAGATGTCGTCGAAGGCCGCACCTTGGTCATTGAAGAAGATGAAAAGACCGGCATCAAGCGGCGTAAGATTGTGGAGTCGAAAGGTGATTTGCATGCGCAATTGCTGATTGTCGGCCCCGCAGGTGAAGTTCTGCACTACTTGTCGCTACCGGAAAACGCTTACTTGGAAGTCAAGGATGGCGCCAAGGTGAAGGCCGGCACGCTGATGGCCAAGTCACCGCGAGGTGTGGGCGGAACGCAAGACATCACCGGTGGTCTGCCACGGGTTACGGAACTCTTTGAGGCTCGTATTCCGAAAAGTCCAGCGGTTATGTCGGAGATCGACGGTATCGTAGAACTCGGTGAAAAACGTCGCGCCAAACGCGTGATTAAAGTGGTCAACCGTGAGACTGGCGTTGAGGTGGAACACCTCGTGCCGCAGACAAAGCACCTTCGCGTGCACACCGGCGATCCGATTCGTGCTGGCCAACCTTTGGTGGATGGTCCGCTTGCTCCGATTGAGATTTTGAAAATTCTCGGTGAGGAGCATGTGCAAAAGTACATGATCAATGAGATCCAGAACGTGTATCGTGCCCAAGGCGTAATCATCGATGACAAACACATCGAAGTGATTGTCGGCCAGATGATGCGTAAGGTGATTGTGGAGAATCCTGGAGATTCTCTGCTGCTACCGAACTCTTTGATCGATCGTCACCAGTTCCGCAAACTACGTAACGAACTGGATGCCGCAGGCAAAGAGCCACCAACCTCTCAGCCCGTCATCATGGGTATCACCAAGGCTTCGGTGCAGTCCGAGTCCTTCATCTCCGCGGCCTCTTTCCAAGAGACCACGAAGGTGCTGACGGAAGCTGCCTTGAAAGGCAAATCGGATGAACTGATGGGCCTTAAAGAGAATGTCATCCTCGGCAATTTGATCCCTGCTGGAACCGGTTTCCGCTCGCTGCTCCGCACCCGAGTGAACAAAAAGATCGATTTCTCCCAGTTTGTCGATGATTTTGATGATTTTGCGCCTGCGGTGGAAGCCCAGGGCGAACCCCAAGCCGATGTATCCCTCAAAGGAGCCTTGGAATAACCTAATTCAACGATCGGGGGTGCTTGTGTGCCCCCGATTCTGCAAGCGAACCTTGACCTCCGCTGTAGAAACGTTAGACTTTTACGCCCTTTGACCCGTTACCACGGGTTACGAAAAAGGAAACGCTAGCATGCCAACGATTAACCAACTGGTCCGCCACGGCCGTCCGCCGATGCGCCGTAAGTCCAAGAGCCCTGTGCTTGAGAAGTGCCCGCATAAGCGCGGTGTTTGCACTCAGGTAAAAACCATGACTCCAAAGAAGCCGAACTCCGCGCTTCGTAAGGTAGCTCGTGTTCGCCTTTCCAACGGCAAAGAGATCACCGCTTATATCGGTGGCGAAGGTCACAACCTTCAAGAACACTCCATCGTGCTGGTGCGCGGTGGTCGCGTTCGTGACTTGCCTGGTGTGCGTTATCACGTCGTGCGTGGCACTCTAGACTGTGCTGGCGTCGATGACCGTAAGCAAGGCCGTTCCAAGTACGGCACTCGTAAGGGCAAGTAGAAGAAAACATAAAGATGCCACGTAGCTACAAGTCCACTGCCAAATTCCAGACTGGCGATCCTCGTTATGGATCCATGCTGGCAACCAAAATCATCAACGCCATTATGTTGGATGGCAAGAAAGCCGTCGCGATGGAAATCTTCTATGAAGCCTGTGCCTTGGCTTCGAAGAAACTGGAAGAAATCGAGCCGCAAGATGTTTTTGTCAAGGCTCTAGAGAATGTTCGCCCAGCGGTTGAAGTTCGCTCCAAGCGTGTCGGTGGTTCGAACTACCAAGTACCGCGCGAGGTCAACCCGAAACGTGCACAAGCTTTGGCCATTCGTTGGGTCGTCAAGAATGCGCGCAAGAAAAAGGGCATGCCGATGGCCAAGCGTCTCTCGATGGAATTCGTAGATGCGTGCAACAACACCGGCGCGTCGGTGCAGTGGAAAGATAACGTCCACAAAATGGCCGAGGCCAACAAGGCTTTCAGTCATTTCAACTTCTAAGTTGATTGCAGTTTCGTCGGCCTTGGGCCGTTTGCGGGCCTCCCTCAGTGGGGGCCCGCTGTGCATTTACCCCTTCCGATCTACTTCATGGATCCACAAATCCTTCTCATCCGCCTGCGTAAGGAAAGCCTCAAGAAGTGCAGCCTGACGCCGCTACGGGAGCGCCATGATTTGCCGATTCAGTGGTTTCATTGCAATCTCGGTGATCCCATCGAAGTAGGCTGTGCCACTTTGCTCCACCCCGATGGAGAATTATTGAGCCCGGCCGATGCGCACCGCCCGTTGTTATTAATCGATTCCTCGTGGCGTGATTTGCCGCTCATGCTTGCCACTGTGAGTGGTGATTTTGTGAAGCGATGTTTGCCGCAAGACCTGCAAACGGCTTACCCACGCAAATCAAAGCTATTCGAAGATCCGCTTACCGGGCTGGCAAGCATCGAAGCGTTGCATGCCGCTTTAACCTTACTGGGCAAGCGCGACGACAGCTTGCTAGAGGGTTATTATTGGGCGTCCGCCTGGCTGCAAGGGAATGCGCAGCTGTACGGGCCGACCACATCATGAATCCAGCTGTCTTTCGCAATCTGGGAATTCTTGCGCATATCGATGCCGGTAAAACTACCGTCACCGAGCGGATTTTGTTCTACACCGGCGTCGAGCGGCGCATGGGGGAAGTCCACGATGGCACAGCCACGATGGATTGGATGGAGGAGGAGCGCGAGCGTGGCATCACCATCACCGCCGCGGTCACGCACTGCCCGTGGCGGGATCATATTTTGCAATTGATCGACACTCCTGGGCACGTGGATTTCACCGCCGAAGTGGCGCGCGCCTTGCGGGTATTGGATGGCGTAGTAATTGTGCTGGATGCGGTTGCCGGACCGCAGGCGCAAACCGAAACGGTGGTCCGTCAAGCGTCGCAGCAAGCCGTGCCGATGCTGCTGTTCGTCAACAAAATGGATCGGCCTGGAGCGAACTTCCAGACCGCAGTTGAAAAAAGCTGCGCGCGTTTGCATCCAGGCGTGATTGCCGTGCAATTGCCCTGTGGCGAAGGCCCCGATTTTATGGGGGTGTTCGATTTGATTGACCTGCAGCTGCTCACCTGGGAAACAACGGATTTCGGCGTCACCATCCAACGCGCGCCCATTCCAGCCATGCACATGGCGCGCGTTAAAGCAGCTCGCTCGGAGCTTTGTTCGCGGGTGGCCGAACTACAAGAAGATTGGGCCGATTTATTTTTGCAACAAGATGATTTGACCGACGACATCCTGCGCCAAGGTTTGCGTCTGGGAACGACTACGCGCCAACTGATTCCCGCGCTGTGCGGCTCGGCCTTACACAACACTGGCATTCAGCCGTTACTCGATGCCATCGTGGAGTGGCTGCCTTCCCCCTTGGAGGTGGCGATTCCACTTGCCATCGATCCCCAAACCGGACGGGATGTGGAAGTCTTGCCCGATGCCGCAGCTCCGGTAGCGGCGTTGGTCTTTAAAGTGGCCCATGAGGAGCATGGCAACTTGGCCTTTATGCGGGTCTTTAGCGGCACCCTGCAAAAAGGCGCAACCTTATGGAATGTGCGTACTGGGCGTCGCGAAAAGTTGCAAACGCTCTACGCGATGCACGCCGACCACCGTGATCCCTTGGATTCCTGCGGCCCGGGTAGTTTGCTTGCGGTTCCTGGGATGGCGCGGGTGCGCACCGGGGATACTCTGTGTGCGGAGCAGCGGCACCTACTGTTGGAATCCATCCAGTTTCCCGAACCGGTGTTGAAGCAAACGGTGGAAGCACGTGATGCTGCCAGCCGTGAGCACTTGGAGGAGGTTTTAGCAATTTTGGTGCGCGAAGACCCAACCCTGCAGTTTCAGCATGATGAAGAGAGTGGCGGCTTTTTATTGGCCGGAATGGGGGAGTTGCATTTGGAGGTCAACCTGCATCGTTTGCAGCGGCAGTTTAAGTTGAAAGTGCGGACTGGATCGCCGCGGGTGAACTACCGAGAAAGCGTCGCCCAGGAATCCACCGCGCGCGGCCATTTAGAAATTCCTCGCGAGGGAGGGCAAGGCGTCGAAGTGACCGTGCGCCTCACCCCCAATCAAGAGGCCAACCCGCAGTTTGTGTTGGCGCCAGGTCTTGCCGAGCTGCCGCAGGCCCTTCTCGATGAACTCCACCAGCCCGAAGTCCTGCGCGGCTGGGTGGGTGCGGCTGGCTATCCTTTGGCGCAAATGCGGGTCCTGCTGGAGTCTTGGCATGCAGATAGCGAGCGGGCTCCTGGGAATGATGTCTTTATGGGGGCCCTGCAGCTGGCGGTGGCTGCTGCGGTTGCGGCCCACAGTGTGGTGTTGGAGCCGCGCATGGATTTACGCATTGAAGTGCCCGAAGAATACTTATCTGGTGTTTTGGCCGATTTGCAGAAGCGCGATTGCGAAATCCTGGAAATCGGCATGAAAGCTGGGGTTCAACAGGTTCATGCACGGGTGCCCTTGTCTAAAATGGTGGCTTATGCAACCCATTTGCGTTCCCAAACCCAGGGTCGCGGCAGTTTTCAGATGAGTGCGGATGGATGGATGCTTAAAACTTGAGTCTCTCTTCATCGAATTCGCCGGAAACCCTTGACCTCAGGTGGTTTGCCTTTAGAATACTCGGCCTCATTTTGAGGGCAGCCTCGGTTGAATCTGGACCTAACCACGCACCTCTGCGTGGCGGATAGATCGCCCGGGGCTTGAAGTCCATTTACCCATGGCGAATCGAATCCAAATCCGACTCGAGGCATACGATCACGAGGCCATTGACCAGGCAACTGAGTCAATCATGGAGGCTGCACGTCTGACTGGCGTGAAGGTTTCCGGTCCGATCCCGCTGCCTACCCGCATTGAGCGTTATACAGTCCTACGCTCACCGCACGTAAACAAGAAAGCTCGCGAGCAGTTTGAGATCCGCACCCATAAGCGGCTCATGTACCTGCTGGAGCCAACTCCACAGACTATCGACGCGCTTAACCGGCTCGTGCTGTCTGCCGGAGTCGACGTCCGCATCAAGCTCTAAACGTTGATTCCTCCTTCCCGCAAGTGCCGTTGGGCACCTCTGCGAATTTCCCGAGATGGAACACGGGGCACCTAAAATGACTACTAAAAAATTTCTGCTGGCGAAGAAAAAGGGCATGACCCAAATCTTCCGCGAGGACGGCAATGTCGTTCCCGTCACAGTGCTGCAGGCTGGCCCGTGCATCGTCACAGGCCTGCGTACCCACGCTTTAGACGGCTACACCGCTGTTCAGCTTGGCTACATTCCTGCCCGTGACAAGCACACCAACAAACCACAGCGCATCGCAGCCCAAAAGGCCGGTGTGCAGGCACACCGTGTACTGCGGGAGTTCCGCATTGAAGATCTCAACGGCTTCGAGATTGGCCGAGAGCTGAAATCAGACCTTTTTGCGATTGGCGATGTCGTCGACGTCGTCGGCACTTCGAAGGGGCGCGGCTTTGCCGGCACCATCAAAGCGCACAACTTTCAGCGCGGTAGCGAAACGCACGGTTGTATGAACGTGCGCCGGCCTGGCTCGATTGGCCAGTGCGCCTACCCGGGTCGGGTTTTCAAAGGTCAGCGCATGGGTAAGCACTCGGGTGCCGTCCGTCGCACCGTGAAGAACCTGATCGTGGAAGGCGTTGATGCGGAGCGCGGCTTAATTCTGGTGCGCGGTGGCGTGCCGGGTCCTCCTAATGGTCTCATTCAGATCACTACCGCCAAGACAGGAGCGAAGTAGTCATGACTACCATGAACACATACGATGTCGCCAAGAGCGCGAAGGGTGAAAAGGAAATCTCCCTAGATTTGGGTGATCAGTTGCTCTACCGCACCTTGAAAGATGCGGTGGTGATGTACCAGTCCAACCGTCGCCAAGGCGATGCGCACACCAAAAACCGCACCGAGCTTGCTGGCCACGCCAAAAAGCCCTGGAAGCAGAAGAAGACGGGGCGTGCCCGTGCGGGTGACCGCCGTAGCCCTTTGTGGGTTGGTGGCGCGACCACTTTTGGGCCACGCAACAAGCGTAACTGGTACTACAGTCTGCCTAAGAAGCAGCGTTTGGTTGCCCTGCGCTCCGCTTTGCTTGGCAAACTGCAGGATCAGGAAGTTCACGAGGCCTCTGGCCTAAACTTCGCTACACCGTCCACGAGCGCCGCCCGCGCCATTTTGGATGGTTGTGGCATGCGCGGTACTGTGTTGGTGATCACCGCCAACTACAACGAGAACGTGTGGAAGAGCTTCCGCAATCTCTCGCAGGTCAGCGTTTGTCCTGCAGCTGAAACAAATGCACATATGCTGCTGGCTCATAAGTGGGTTTTGGCAGAAGAAGGTGCATTAGAGAACATTGTCAGCCGCCTCGCAAAACCTAAGGCCTCTCAAGGGGAATAACGATGCAGAAAAGCGAAGCCTACCAATTGATTCTAAAACCAATCTTGACCGAGAAGTCTACTTCCGAGCAAGAGCGCTTTAACTCCTATCGTTTTCAGGTTGCCGGTGGTGCAAACCGCATTGAAATCAAGGCCGCCATCGAACTGTTGTTTGAGGTGAAAGTGGAAAAGGTCAACACTCTACTGCGGTCCGGCAAAATGCGCCGTCGCGGTGCAAACCACTTCCGTCAGCCGAGCACCAAGATTGCGCTCGTGCATTTGCAGGAAGGCAGCAAAATCGACCTCCTGTAAGCCTGGTCACAAAACCAGATTAAGAGAAAATGGGACTCAAGAACTACAAGCCGACTTCACCGGGCCGCCGTGGCGGATCCGTGTTGGATCGTGCGGAGCTCACTAGGCAGACACCCGAAAAGAGTCTGCTAGCGCCGCTGAAGAAATCCGGTGGCCGTAACAACCTCGGTCGGGTAACCGCATGGCACCGTGGTGGTGGTCATAAGCGGCGTTACCGCATCATCGATTTCAAGCGTACTAAGGATGGCGTACCTGCTACCGTCGCGCACATTGAATACGATCCAAACCGCACCGCTTACATCGCGCTGCTGCATTACGCGGATGGCGAAAAACGTTACATCTTGTGGCCGAAAGGCCTGAAGCAAGGCGATATCGTTATGTCCGGCGAAAAGGCCGAGCCGAAAGTTGGCTGCGCCATGAAGCTGAAGGATCTACCCCTCGGCATGGATGTGCACAACATTGAGTTGCGGCCCTTGCAGGGAGCCAAAATGGTGCGTTCTGCCGGTGCAAGTGCGCGCTTGGCTGCGCGCGAAGGCGCTTATGCGCTGCTGGCGCTACCCAGTGGTGAAATGCGCCGTGTGCACATTGAGTGTCGCGCAACCATTGGTGAAGTCGGTAACTCGGATCACCAAAACGTCACCCTCGGCAAAGCTGGCCGCAGCCGCTGGTTGGGCAGGCGTCCGCACGTTCGTGGCGTAGCCATGTACCCAGCTGCTCACCCACACGGTGGTGGCGAAGGCCGCACGAAGGGCAAGCACCCTGTTTCGCCTTGGGGCAAGCCGGCTAAGGGCCAGAAGACTCGCAACAAGCGCAAGACGACTAGCAATTTCATCGTCCGTCGCCGTCCGAAGGGAGTGAGGTAACTACCAATGACTCGCAGCATCAAGAAGGGCCCATGGATCGATCCGCGCATTCAGCGCAAAGTCGACAAGGCCAAAGCAGCAAACGATCGCAAGCCTATCAAAACATGGGCGCGCGCTTCGACCATCACGCCAGACTACGTCGGCATGACCTTTATGGTTCACAACGGTCGCCAGTTCCTCAAGGTGTATGTCACCGAGGATATGGTTGGCCACCGGCTGGGAGAGTTTTCTCCTACCCGTACCTTCCGCGGCCACGACAAGAAGTAGGAGTTAACCAATGGAATTCCATGCCTCCCATCGCTACGCGCACATGTCCGCTAGAAAAGCGCGCCCCGCTGCGAATCTCATTCGTGGTCTCGATGTCAACCGTGCGTTAATTTTGCTGCGAAGCGATAAGACCCGCGGCGCTGCCATTTTTAGCAAAGTCCTCAAATCGGCGATTGCAAACGCCGGGCAAAACGACGCCGTCAACGTGGATACCCTGGTGGTTTCCGACGCGCGCGTCGATGAAGGCCCATTGATTCACGGTCGCCCGCGTTTTCGTCCGGGCCCTATGGGTCGCGCCATGACCATTCGTTGTCGTACCTCGCATTTCCGCATTGCAGTTTCTGAGAAGGTGGTGAGCTGATTATGGGCCAAAAGATTCATCCAATTGGTTTTCGCATCGGCGTAAGTGAGCCATGGCGGTCACGCTGGTTCGCCCGCGGTAAGGATTACCCCGCAAAGGTTTTGCTGGACTTCAATGTGCGCAAACTCATCAAGCAGCGTTTCCGCAAAGGCATCGTCTCGCGCGTGGATATCCAGCAGCGTGGCGATCGCATGACTTTGGGCATGCTCGTTACCCGCAAGGGAGAAGTCATCGGTCGTGGTTATGCCACCCGTGACCAACTCGTTGCTGATATCGAGAAGCTCACCGGCATGGAGGTCAAGCTTGACATCCAAGAAGTACGTCACTGGGATTTGGATAGCCAGACCGTTGCCGAGAACCTTGCCGCAGCGATTGAGCGTCGCATTTCCCCTCGCTTTCAGATGAAGCGTATCATGGAAAACACCATGAACGCCGGCGCTGAGGGCATCAAGATTCAAGTCTCCGGCCGCATTGACGGCAAAGAGATGAGCCGCACCATGACAGTACGTACTGGTCGGGTGCCTCTGTCTACCTTGTCTGCGCGTATTGATTATGGTTTTTCGGAAGCTGCCACCAGCTACGGGATTCTTGGTGTCAAGGTGTGGATTTTTACAGGAGTCACCGTCCGCGGCTAAACCATTTGGTTTAGTGAAAGGAGATTAACATCATGATGATGCCTAAGAGAACGAAGTACCGCAAAGTGATGCGCGGGAAAATCAAGGGAACTTTCAAGTGCCCGAAGCCAGATGGAAAGGGCGCTGCCGCTTCCAACATGCACCGCCGGGGCATTGTGCCACCGAAGAAGCGCGTCGCAACCACTGCCGCTAGCCGCGGCAACCGGGTCAGTTTTGGTGATTTCGGCCTGCAGGCCCTCGAATGGTGCTGGTTAAGCTCGCGCACCATTGAAGCTGGTCGTATCGCCTGCAACCGCGCCATGGGTGAAGGACGGATGTGGATTCGTGTTTTCCCACACAAGCCTGTCACTAAAAAGCCGCAGGAAGTTCGCATGGGTAATGGTAAGGGCGATGTAGATCGTTGGGTTGCCGTCATCCTGCCTGGAACCGTCATCTATGAGATTGGCGGAACCGACATTGTTACTGCACGCACCGCGTTCAATCGCGTGGCACACAAAATGCCCGTGCGTTGCCGCATGATCACCAAGAAAACCATTTAGGAACCTAGTGATGAAAGCTAAGGAAGTACGTGGCAAAGAAGATGCGGAGCTCCGCTTCGACACCGATCAACTTGAAAAAGAGTTGTTCGAACTCCGGTTCCGTTCGCTCGTTGAGGCGAATTCGGATCCATCCCAGATTCGTCGCAACCGTCGTGATATCGCGCGGATGAAAACGATTCTCCAGGAGCGTCAGCTCGGCATCCGCGGTCAACAACCGCGCTAGAGCAGGAAACTACTGATGACGGAAGAGAAAGAAGAAACCCGCGGAACTCGTAAAGTTCTTACCGGCGTGGTCGTTGCTAACAAAGCCGACAAAACCATCACTGTGGAAGTGGAGCGCACCTCGCAGCATCCGCTTTACCGCAAGACCATCCGTATTCGCAAAAAGTTCTATGCTCATGATGAGAAGAACGAGGCGCGGATTGGCGACAAGGTAGAGATCATGGGCACACGCCCGCTGAGCAAAAATAAATGCTGGCGCTTGGTCTCCATTACCGAAGCAGCACCCCAAGATTAATAGGCAGGTAGCAAAATGATTCAGATGCAAACTCGTCTCAAGGTCGCCGATAATTCCGGCGCCAAAGAGGTTATGTGTATCAAGGTGTTGGGCGGTTCAGGCCGCCAGTTCGCCAGTCTCGGCGACGTGGTCGTTGCTTCTGTGAAGAAGTCTGCGCCAGGCGCCGACATCAAAACAGGTGCAGTGGTGCGTGGTGTGATTGTTCGCACCAAGCAACGCGTGCGCCGCAAGGATGGCAGTTACGTCAAGTTTGACGGCAACGCACTTTGCTTGGTAGACGGTGATAACAACCCGCGGGGGACACGTATTTTTGGTGCAGTGGCGCGCGAACTTCGCGATGCCAACTTCATGAAAATCGTTTCTTTGGCTCAGGAGGTTGTCTGATGCATGTTCATCAAGGTGATGAGGTCCAAGTGCTTTCAGGTAACGACCGCGGCAAACGCGGCAAGGTACTGAAAGTGATTGAAAAAACAAATCGTGTTTTGGTGGAAGGCGTAAACATGCGCGTAAAGCACCTGCAAAAGACACAAGCCAACCCGGAAGGTGGCCGGATTGAAAAGGAATTTTCGATCGCAGCCTCCAACGTTCTGATCTGGTCTGACAAGGCTGGCAAAGGCGTCCGTACCAAAACCGTCATCGTAGGTGACAAGAAGATTCGTGTCGGGGTTCCCTGCGGCACCAAGTTTGATTAATCCATGGCACGTCTCATAGATCAGTACAAGGAAACCATCGTGCCTGCCCTTAAGGAGCGCTTTGGTTACCGCAACGTCAATCAAATCCCACGCATGACCAAAGTTGTGGTTAGCATGGGGGTTGCGAAGGCGGTTGAGAACAAAGCTGCCGTGGAAGCTGCTGCTAAGGATTTGACCAAAATTACCGGCCAGAAGGCTGTGATTACTTTGGCTTCGAAGTCCGTGGCTAACTTTCGCCTGCGCGAAGGAATGCCTGTCGGTTGTGTCACGACTTTGCGTGGTGAACACATGTTCGAGTTCATGGACCGCTTGATTTCTGTGGTTCTTCCTCGTATCCGTGACTTCCAGGGTGTGAAGGATAAGTTTGATGGACGCGGCAACTTTAGTCTGGGTCTTACCGAGCAAAGCCTCTTTCCTGAAATTGACCTTGACCGCGTGGAGTTCCCACAAGGCATGAACGTAACATTCGTCAACACTGCCTGCACTGACGCAGAGGGCCGCGCACTCCTTGAGGGTTTCGGTATGCCTTTCCGTCGTCATAGCGAAGAGAAATAGACATGGCAAAAACAAGCGCAATCTATCGCGAGAAAAAGCGTCAGCGTCTCGTCGCAACTCACGCCGCACGTCGTGCTGAGTTCGTGAAAGTCATCAAAAATCCCGAGGCGACCCTCGAGGAAAAGGATGCGGCTTACAAAGCCATTCAAAAAATGCCACGCGACGCATCGCGCGTTCGCTGTCATAACCGCTGTTCCATCACGGGCCGTCCACGTGGCTTCCTGAACCGTTTTGGTATTTCCCGTCTGGTTCTGCGTCGTCTGGCGCACGAGGGCCAGCTTCCCGGTGTCCGTAAGTCCTCCTGGTAGGGGGAAACTGCCTCCAGCTAAGGAGAATCTAACATGACAATGACCGATCCAATAGCCGACATGCTCACGCGCATCCGTAATGGGATTCAAGTGGGTCGCAAGTCGGTTGATCTGCCAACCTCACGGGTGAAGAGCTTGATTGCGCTTACCATGAAGGAGGAAGGCTACCTCGCAGACGTCGAAGTGGTTGAAGAGGGTGGCCCACGCAACATTTTGCGTTTGCACCTGAAGTATGACCGCGACGGAAATGCATCCATTCAAGAGATCACTCGGGTCTCGAAACCAGGGTGTCGCGTTTACCGCGATGCCGCTAATGTCCCCATCGTTCGCCGCGGTTTGGGCACATCTATCCTCACCACATCGAAAGGCATCATGAGCGGTCGTAAGGCCCGTGAGCTTGGCATCGGTGGTGAAGTCATCTGCACACTCTTCTAGACCATGTCACGCATCGGCTTTAAAGAAATCCCTATTCCTGCGGGAGTCACCGTGACTCTCATGAGCAGCAGTGTGGAAGTTAAAAGTGACAAAGGTTGCTTGCAGTTCCCAATGTTCCCCGAAGTTGCAGTGGCCATGGAAGATAACATCATCCGCGTCACACGCACCGGAGCTGGGGCAGAAAAAAATGCAGCAGCTCTGCATGGATTGGTACGCGCCCATATCGCCAACATGGTGACGGGTGTTTCCGAAGGATACTCAAAGACTCTTGAGATTCATGGTACTGGTTGGAATGCCAAGGCTTCTGGCCAGGGCATCGAGATGCAGATTGGTTTTTGTCACCTGGTCAAATGTGACCCACCTGCAGGGGTGTCCGTGGCGTTAACCAACCCAACCACCATCGTGGTGAGTGGGGTTGATAAACAGGCAGTTGGTCAGTTCGCGGCCAACATCCGCCGTGTCCGTCCGCCTGAACCTTACAAAGGCAAGGGCATTCGTTACTCCGACGAACAAGTTCGTCGCAAAGCTGGTAAATCGCTTTCTTGATTATGGACCATCTCCAACAGAAGAAGAAGTGGAAGCGGCGTACCCGCAAGTCCATGGGTGTGCGTCGCCGTCTCGGTTTATCTTCGGATCATCCAAGGCTCAGTGTTTTCCGCAGTTCGAAGCACATTTCCGCGCAAGTCATCGACGATCTCAGTGGCCTCACGTTGGCATCTGCCAGCACACTAGAGGTGGCTTTACGCACTCAATGCGCAGGCAAAACCAAAACCGAATGTGCCACCTTGATTGGTTCCACGGTCGCCGAGCGGGCTAAAACCGCTGGTGTCGAAATGGTTAAGTTCGATCGCTCCTGGTACCTCTACCATGGTCGGGTGAAAGCCTTGGCTGAAGCTGCCCGCTCCGGTGGACTCAAATTCTAGAGGAATAAAGACATGTACAACAAACTGCCTGATTTCCTAGATCGCACCGATGCTGAAAAGCTCGGTGAACTCAAAGAGGAACGCGTCAAGGTCAACCGGACGGCGAAAGTCGTGAAAGGTGGCCGTCGCTTTTCTTTCTCGGCCCTTACGGTTGTCGGTAACCAAGACGGCATCGTCGGCTTTGGTTTCGGTAAAGCGAAGGAAATTCCTTCTGCTATGCAGAAAGCCTTTAAGGATGGCCGCAAACATTTGGTGCGTGTTCCCCGGGTGAATACCACCATCCCGCACGAAATCGAGGGCATTTACTGCTCTTCGCGAGTGCGCCTCATTCCAGCTTCACCGGGTACTGGCATCATTGCTGGCTCTACGGTGCGTGCTGTACTCGAACTTGCTGGGGTGCGCGATGTGCTCACCAAATGCTACGGTTCGACCAACCCAATCAATCTGGTCAAAGCGACCATCGTTGCTCTCGGCGCTCTTCGCACAAAAGAAGAAATCGCGGAGCTGCGGGGAGTTGAAATTTAATGCAGATTCATGATGTAACTTCGCAGGGCAACAATCACGACAAGCGCAAGCGTGTTGGTCGTGGGGTCGGCTCTGGTAATGGCAAGACTGCTGGACGTGGTCATAACGGTCAGAAAAGCCGTTCTGGTGACAACCCTCGTGTTGGCTTTGAAGGCGGTCAAATGCCCATCTTCCGGCGGATGCCGAAGCGTGGTTTTACCAATGCCCGCTTTAAAAAGCATTACACCCTGATTAACTTGGAATCCTTCACCTCTTTCAGTGAAGGCGAGATCATTGATCTTGCAGCAGTCCTAGAGCGCGGGCTTGCCCGTAAATCTGGCGACATGCTGAAGGTTCTTGGCCTAGGCGAAGTGACCACCAAAGTCACGGTTCGGGCGCACAAGTTTTCTGGCACTGCCAAAAATAAAATCGAAGCGGCGGGTGGCATCGCCGAAGTGATTTCCTAAGAACCCTATGGACAAGTTCCTGACCATTCTGCGTGTACCTGAGCTGCGCTCGAAGTTTATGACAACCTTCGTGCTGCTTTTCGTGTATCGATTAGGCTTCCACATACCACTTCCGGGCATTGACTTGGAAATGGTTGCCGTTGCTGCCAACAAAGCGGACGAGAACGCATTGTTTGGCCTGATGAACGCTTTCACCGGTGCCGGTGTAGGTCAGGCAGTTCTGTTTTCTTTGGGGGTGATGCCGTATATTTCGGCATCGATTATCTTCAGCCTTTTGACCAAGGTGGTCCCTTCTTTGGAAGCACTCTCGAAAGAAGGAGCTTCCGGGCAGAAAAAGATCAATCAACTCACTCGATTAGCCACCGTGCCAATCTGTTTGTTGCAATCCATTTTCGTGGTGAAGGCCGTGATTTACAACCCTTCCTACCAGCTCATGCCGGATGGAGGCTCGTTGTTTTACACCCTGGCGATCATGACTGCTTTAACAGCAGGTACGATTTTTATTATGTGGATTGGTGAACAAATCACCGAGTATGGCATGGGTAACGGGGTGTCGTTAATCATTATGGCCGGCATCATTGCCAACCTGCCTTCCACCGTGAACAAAGCCTTCAGCTTGCGCGAAGATAGCCATCAATTGGCAGTCACTCTAGGGTTGATGTGGTTGATTGTGGTGATTGTGGTTGTTTACCTAACACGCGGCCAGCGGCGTATTCCAATTCAACAAGCGAAGCTGACGCGCGGCCGCAAGGTCATGGGGGGGCAGAAACATTATCTGCCGCTGAAAGTGAACCAAGCGGGCGTGATGCCAATCATTTTTGCTTCGGCTCTGTTCATTGTTCCGAACGTTCTGGGTTCTTTGCCTGGCTTCGGCTGGCTGCGCAGCGCCTTTAGCCCCTCTAGTTTCACTTACATGGTGAGCTATACGGCACTGATCATCTTCTTCTCGTTCATGTGGACGCGCTTGATGTTCCAGCCGGATGATATCGCCACAAATCTTAAAGAGAACGGCTCCTTTATTCCTGGGATTCGTCCGGGTAAAGCTACGGCCGAATACCTGAGTTTTGTGCTCGACCGTATTACTCTTGCGGGCTCGGTCTTCCTGGCGGTGATTGCAGTGATGCCAAACATCCTGATTGGCAACCTTCACGTTGACCCCATGATTGCCTACTTCCTAGGCGGTACTTCCATCCTCATTGTGGTGGGTGTTGCACTGGACATGGTGGATCGCGTCAATGCTCAACTGGTTATGCGTAACTACGATGGCTTCATGAAAGGCAGTAAGAGCAGTTGGACTAAAAAGCGCTCATGATTGCGATTCTTCTAGGGGCACCCGGAGTTGGCAAAGGAACGCAGGCACAGCTGGCGGCGCAGGCCAACGGCTGGATTCACCTTTCCACCGGTGACTTGCTACGTCAAGAGGCCGCAGCGGGCTCCGAGCTTGGTCTCCAAGCCAAGCAGTACATGAGTCGCGGGGATCTTGTTCCCGACCAGGTTATGGTTGGCTTAGTGGTGTCCAGAATCTGCGCATTAAAGGCAGATGACGTGTTGCTTTTGGATGGTTTCCCGCGCACTTTGCCGCAAGCGGAGGAACTTGGTAAAGCTGCCCCTAGCGGCTCCATTGGCCTTGCGCTATACTTCTCGGCTTCGGATGACGTTCTAACGGCGCGTTTGTTAGGCCGGGGTCGTCAAGATGACTCCCTTAGTGTCATCCAACATCGTCTCACGGTTTACCGTGAGACGACGGAACCCTTGGTAGCTTACTACCGCAATCAGAACATACTTCACGAGATACAGGCAGATCGTCCTGTAGAGGCTATCCAAGCGGAAACCTCTGAGATCGTTAAGTCTGCTCTTTCACAAACGGAAACGGCCTAATCATGGCCAAAGAAGAGCCCATCAAGTTGACTGCAGTGGTTCGGGAAACCCTCCCGAATGCTACCTTCAATGTTGTGCTTGAGAACGGCCAGCAAATCCTGGCCCACATCTCCGGCAAGATGAGGATGCACTACATCCGCATCACGCCGGGGGACACTGTCACCATCGAATTGTCGCCTTACGATCTCACTCGCTGTCGCATTGTGTACCGCGGAGAACGTCGTGGCACTTACGGTGGCGGCCGCTAGGCCAAACGCAATTAGAATAAAGAAAGATGAAAGTACGCGCTTCAGTCCGCCGCATTTGCAACTCGTGCAAGGTAATCCGTCGTCATGGCAAAGTCCGTGTCATCTGTAGCCGCGATCCTCGCCACAAACAGGTTCAAGGCTAATCCGAGCTTCCTGCCCAAGTTAAATCAGAAATAGATCATGCCACGTCTCATCGGAGTCGACATCCCCAACGATAAGCGCACCGTCATTGCGCTTACTTACCTGTTTGGTATTGGGAATACCACCGCGAACCGGATTTGCGAGGATCTCAGCCTCGACAAAGACCGTCGCGCCAAAGAACTTTCTGACGAAGAGTTGGCAGCCATTGCCGCTTACGCTGAAAGTAACCTCTTGGCAGAGGGTGTACTGCGACGAACCAACGCTGCAGCCATCAACCGCCTTCGCGATATCGCTTGTTACCGAGGTCTGCGCCACCGTCGTGGTCTGCCGGCTCGGGGGCAACGCACTCGCACCAATGCTCGTACCCGTAAGGGTCCCAAGAAGACTGTGGCAGGCAAGAAGTCCGTCAAGTCCATGAAGTAACCGAGTCATCGGCTACCAGCTTTAAATAAGAGATGAGCGCAGCACGCAGCAGCAAACGGAAGTTGAAGAAGGTCGGGGCCCGAGGCATCGCCTTCGTTCGTTCCACTTTTAATAACACCATCATTACCCTCACGGATACGAAAGGCAACACCATTGCATGGGGCTCCCCCGGCATCGTTGGCTACAAGGGTTCCCGAAAGTCCACTCCTTTTGCCGCTCAGCAGGCCGCGATTCGCGCCGCTGAAACGGCATGCAAGATGGGACTTCGTGAAGTCGAAGTTCGTGTTAAGGGTCCTGGCTCCGGCCGGGAAAGCGCTATCCGTGGTTTAAACCACGGAGGTTTGCGCATTTCCTCAATCGAGGATTTCACGCCGTTGCCGCACAACGGCTGCCGCCCACCGAAGAAGCGCCGCGTCTAAGCGGCATCGGTCTCTCCCCAGGTTCTGAAACCGCAATCAAACAGATACCATGCGAATTCGTTGGCGTGACTTTGAACTTCCTTCTGGAGTAGTGCATGAGCAATCCACTGCTACTAGCTCCTACGGAAAATTCCTCATCGAACCCTTTGAGCAAGGGTTCGGACATTCTATCGGTAACGGCCTACGGCGCGTGCTGCTGGGTTCTATTGAGGGCACTGCCGTTACGGCTGTGGAACTTGATGGCGTCGAGCACGAGTTCCGTTCGATCGATGGCGTCGTGGAAGACGTCACCGAGTTGGTCTTGGCCTTCAAACGTCTTTACATCAAAGTAGAGACAGCAGAATTCCCGGTTACCCTAACCCTCAATGCAAGTGGCGAAGGTGTGCTCACTGCAGCTGACATTGAGTGCCCTACCGGCGTGGAGGTCATCAACAAAGACCTGCATATCTGCACAATGAATGGTGCGTCGGCAAAACTTTCCGTCAAGCTCACGGTGCGCCGCGGGCGCGGTTATGTAGCTGCGGAAGATACGGGCGAAGCCGTGGATGAAATCGGCTTGATTCCGTTGGATGCCGCATACAGCCCAGTGTTGCGCGTGCGCTACAGCGTAGAGGCCACCCGCGTCGGCAAGTTCACCAACTACGATCGTTTGGTCTTGGAAATCTGGACGGATGGCACCATTGCGCCGATGATGGCGTTGGTTGAATCTGCCAAGATTTTCCGTAAGCACTTGAACCCTTTCGTGCAGTTCAACAATGCTATGCAAGGACGTTCGGTGGTGGAAGAGGTTCAAGCCGTGGATGCCGCTGCAGAGCGTCGTCGTGATCGGATTATTGGGCTCCTGAATGAGCCAATTGAACGACTCGATCTTTCCACTCGGGCACGCAACTGCCTGGATGTCGCAGAAGTTCGGATTCTTGAGGACCTAGTCTTCAAAACTACCGATGAATTGCTGGCAATCAAGAACTTAGGCCAAACTGTCTTGACTGAAATCGAGCGTAAGCTCGGCGATTTGGATCTGGGCATTGACATGGTGCGAGAAGACCTATTGAGGTCCGTTAAATAAGAGCAAGAACATGCGTCACCGCGTAAAGACCAATAACCTTTCCCGTACTGGCTCCCATCGGCGTGCCTTGGCTCGTAACCTCGTTGCTGCTTTGTTTGAGCACGAGCGAATCGAAACCACAATCACCAAAGCGAAAGTACACCGTCCCTTTGCCGAAAAGCTCATCACTTTGGCTAAGGAGAAGAACTTGCATAATTTCCGTCGCGCCCTGGCGCTGCTCGGTAACAACCGCACCATCACAACCAAGTTGTTTGACGTTATCGGGCCACGCTTCAAAGATCGCCCGGGTGGTTACACCCGCATCTTGAAACTGGATCGCACGCGTTTGGGCGATCAGGCTTCTCTCGTCATTTTTGAATTGGTTGAGCGCTCCGAGCCAAGTTTAGATTCTGGCGAAGACGAGTAATCGCGGTTTACGCGACACCAACAAGGCCGATGGGTAGCATTACCCATCGGCCTTGTTCTTTTCCGTGCCGCATCCGGCACCGAGACTAGTTGCGACTCCACGCCGGCGGGCGTTCCCGTTTCACGCTGCCGCGCTCCATCGATAATTGGGCGCTATCGCTGCCAAGCAAACCGTTGATTTCATCAACCAGTTCGCTGCATAGTTTTACTGACCATTCGTTGCCCGCGCGAATGAAGCGCGTGCGATTTTGATTGTCGCGGAGGATGAAACGAACTCGATTTTCGCCAGCATAACGCCCAAGAATTTCTTTCAGCGCCGCCATTGGCGGAGGGCTTGCCTGCCCCAGGCGAATTTCCAAGTTACCTTGTAAGCGCATTTCATCTTTGCTGCCAAGTGGCTCCACTTTTTCGATAATCATCTCCGACGATTCATCGGTGACTTGCAGGCGGCCATGGAAAAGCCCAACAAAATCCTCGCTCAAAAAACTAGAGACTTCTTCCCAAGCGCGCGGGAAAATAATGGCATTGGTGGTGCCGTGCAAATCTTCAATTTTGAACTTGGCAAATTTTTTGGCAGGATCTTTACGAGTACCGCGCACGGTCAGTTGACTGACGATACCAGGTAGCATCAGCATGGCGTCGGCGCCCGCTTCTTTGGCGGAGCGACTATCCCACGGGGAGACGCCGCCAAGGATGTCACGGTAGTTGTCCAGTGGGTGAGAGGTGAGATAAAAGCCCAGAGATTCCTTCTCATATTGCAGCAGCAACTTTTGGCCAGCAGCATCCAGTTCGATTGCTGGTTGGGAGGTGTTGAAGTTGGCGGGGCTGGGCTCTGGAGTTGGGGGCGCTGCATCGAAGAGAAAGCCTTGTCCCTTGGCGCGGTCTTTCGCCAGCGCCGCAGCAACCCGAAGTCGGTCTTCCAAACCGGGCAGCAAATGCACCCGGCTTTCTCCAAATCCGTCTAGAGCTCCCGCTTTCACCAAGCTATCAAAGGTGCCGCGGTTGATGCCGGAGGCGACCCCACCAATTAACACCTCGTCGACGCTCGGAAAGATGCCATCGCTTTGGGCGGCGCGTAGCTTAAGCAGCGAATCAGCCGCGCCACCACCCACTCCTTTGATCGCTTCTAAGCCGAAGCGCACTGTTTCGCCGTCGATGACGGTAAAGCGACTATGCGAAGCGTTCACGCAGGGTGGCAACAAGTTTACGGAATGACGCCGCGCATCTTCAATCAATGATCGGAGTTTATCGGTATCGTTGGCTTCATAAGTGAAGGACGCAGCAAAAAACTCAGCCGGGTAATGCGTTTTCATCCACGACGCTTGGTAAGTCACCATGGCGTAAGCCGCAGAGTGTGATTTATTGAATCCATACTCAGCAAATTTCACCATCATGTCCCAAATTTCCTGAGCAATACTGGCAAGCACATCCAATTTTGCGGCCCCTTTGAGGAACTGTCCCTCAAAACCGGCCATCATTTTGGCGTCCTTTTTGCCCATTGCCTTGCGCAAGGAATCGGCATCCCCCAGGTTGAAGCCGCCCATGAACTGGGCCACGCGCATAATTTGTTCCTGATAAATCAATACACCGTATGTTTCCTTGAGGATGTCTTCCAAGATGGGGTGCTGAAAGGAGACTTTTTCTTTGCCGTGTTTGCGTAAGGCATAGGTCTCGTGCAGCCCCGAACCTAAGGGGCCTGGCCGGAATAGTGCAAGGACTGCAATGATGTCCTCATAGGAAGAAGGTTTGATCTGCGCCAATAGCTTGCGCATACCCGCGGATTCCAGTTGAAACACTCCTTCCGTATCTGCCTTACAGAGCATTTCATAAGTGTCGACGTCATCCAAGGGGACTTCATCCAGCACGATTTTTACTCCCAGACGCTGTTCGACTTGATTGGCCGCCTCTTGCAAAATCGACAAGGTGCGGAGGCCCAGGAAATCCATTTTGAGCAGCCCAAACTGCTCCGAAAATTTCATATCCCACTGCGTGGTGATGTTGCCAGAGACTTTCGCCAGCGGCACAATCTCACGGAGTGGCTGATCAGCAATAATCACGCCTGCAGCGTGGATGCCGGAGTTACGGGGCAGGCCTTCCACACTCAGCGCTAAGTTGAACCACTTTGTGTGCAACTCGGAGTTCTCGAAAAGCTCCTTCAAATCAGGCTCTTCTTCAATCGCCCGTCGCAGTTTGACGCCTGGGCCATCCGGAATTTTCTTGGTGACTTTGTCAACTTCCTGTAACGGGACTTCCATGATGCGTCCCATATCCCGCAGCGCGTTTTTAGCCTTGAGTTTGCCAAAAGTAATGATTTGGCAGACATTTTCATCACCATAACGATCGCGTGTATATTGAATCATTTCCTCGCGACGATCCTTGCAAAAATCGATATCAATATCTGGCATCGAAATGCGCCCGGGGTTCAAGAAGCGTTCAAAAATGAGGTCGTATTTGAGGGGGTCAATACGGGTGATGTTCAGCGTGAAAGCTACCATCGATCCAGCTGCAGAGCCGCGCCCTGGGCCAACAGGAATACCGCAATCGCGAGCGTGGCGAATCAAATCCCAAACAATTAAAAAATACGAAATAAAGCCCATGTCGGTAATCACGCGAATTTCGTATTCGAGTCTCTCACGTGCCTCTGGGGTGGCATTTGGATAACGTCGTGCAAAGCCAACCTCGCATAATTCGCGGAACAATTCATCCGGCGTTCGACCATCGGAGGGGGTGAAGATGGGCAATCGCAAACGCCCAATCTCTAACTCTACATGGACTTGATCGGCCACCAATTGGGTGTTTTGCAATGCCTCAGGCAAGTCTGCGAAGATACGATTCATTTCCTGACGGGTACGAAAGTACAAGGTATCCGTATCCATACGCCAGCGATTCGGGTCATCTAAACGGGAACCGGTATTCAAGCAAATCATCGCATCTTGCGCGGCACAATCTTCATGGCGCAGATAATGAATGTCATTGGTGGCGATTAAAGGCGCATTCATCTGTGCTTGCAGCCGTGTCATGCCCGCCGTCATTTTGTCTTGCAAGGCAATGCCATTGCGCATGATTTCCAAATAGAAATGTTCTTTGCCGAACATGTCTTGCAGGGTGCCAGCCATTTGGATGGCACCGGCTTCATCTTCCACGCGCAGCTTTTTGTTCACCGGGCCACTTAAGCAACCCGACAAACAAGTTAAGCCACTGGCACGTTGCGCCAACAGCTCCAAATCCACGCGCGGGCGGAAATGTTGTCCTTCTAAAAAACCTGCTGACGACAGCTGCATAAGGTTGTCCCAGCCGGTCGCGTTGTGGGCCATTAAAGTCAAGTGGCTGTACGGGTTCTCGCGCTTGCTATGCGGCATCAACATCGAATTCTCGGCGATATAGAACTCGCAGCCGAGAATGGGTTTCACCCCGCGTTTGCGGCAAGCTTGGTAAAACTCCATGGCACCGAAGAGATTGCCGTGATCGGTAATCGCCAGCGCATTGTGGCCATCGGCGACGGCCGCATCGACGAGCTTGCCAATTGGGTTAGCTCCGTCGAGCAGGCTGTATTCGGTGTGTACGTGAAGGTGAACGAAGGGTTCCATCGATAAGCAGCTAGCCTAACAATCCGCCGACGCTCGCGCGAAGGGAAGCGGAATTCTGTTTAGCGCTTGACGGCAGCGCTGGGCTACGGTCAAATCTCCCTCTCAAATCAGCGCCCGTAGCTCAACTGGATAGAGTACTTGACTACGGATCAGGGGGTTGGGGGTTCGAATCCTCCCGGGCGCACCACTCACTCGTCGATTTTTCGCGCAAGCGCGCAATCGACTCCCTTATGACTTTGCTTTTTCCGCTGCGCCAACCGGCTTCCCCGGGGGAACGCGACCAGCAAATCATGGAGCTGGCCCTGCGCCAGGCTCATGCTGCGTGGCAGGCTGATGAGGTGCCCGTGGGTGCCGTCATCGTGCGCGGCAATCAGATTCTTGGGCGTGGCGCAAATAGTGTGGAGGCGCTCAAAGATGCAACCGCACATGCGGAAATGCTGGCCCTCAGCCAGGCTTTTGCAGCGGCGGATGAAAAACGCCTCGTGGATGCGGAGCTTTTTTGCACTCTTGAGCCATGTATACAGTGCACCGGCGCACTGCTGCATGCGCGGGTCAAGCGCATTGTCTATGGCGCGGCGGATCCCAAGTTTGGCGGCATCGAATCGCTGGTACGCTTACTTGATTTGCCGGGCCTCAATCATCGCATTGAAGCCGTCGGCGGGGTGCTGGCGGCAGAGTCGGCAGCTTTGATGCAGGAGTTTTTTCGCCGCAAACGTGCCAAACTGCCGCTGGAAGATGCTCCAGGGAGCACGTCGCCGGGCAGCATTGAATAGGGGCTTTCCCCACGGCAGCGGCACGGGTATCATCCTCCGCCCAAGGAGAGGTGCCAGAGCGGCTTAATGGGCTGGTTTCGAAAACCAGTGTGGTCGTAAGGTCACCGAGGGTTCAAATCCCTCCCTCTCCGCCAATCCCTTTCTTAGGGATTCGTTTTTTTACCGAATACAGTGGAGAGGTGTCAGAGCGGCCGAATGAGCACGCTTGGAAAGCGTGTGTATCGTAAGGTACCGAGGGTTCAAATCCCTCCCTCTCCGCCATTTGGTCTTTCGTAGGAACCGGGGGTCCGGCGCCACGCGGCGGGAATGCTGTGAACTGGGTCAGATCGGGAACGGAGCAGCCCTAAGCGGCAGCCTCGGGCGCCGTGGATGTCCGGGCCTCCGGTTCCTACGAAATTCTCCTTGGGTGGAGCAGGCCGCCGCCGCGGCTGAAATCTGCTGCCTTACGCCTGCTAGAGTATGACCGTGAGCGAGCAAACCCCGACCTACCGCGTATTCGCGCGCAAATATCGCCCGCGCACTTTTTCCGAAGTCATCGGGCAAGAACACATTGTCCATGCCCTCAGCCGCGCGATTGAGCGCCAGCGTATCGGCCAAGCGTATTTGCTCATTGGGCCCCGCGGGGTGGGCAAAACCACCACGGCGCGCATCATTGCCAAGTCGATGAACTGCGAGAAGGGTCCCACTGTGACCCCATGCTTAGAGTGCGCGATTTGCCGCGAAATTGAACGCGGCACCGATATCGACGTGATCGAGATTGATGGTGCCTCGCATAACGGCGTGGATGATGTGCGTGGGATTCGCGATGCCGTGCAAACCCAGCCGATGCGCGATCGTCGCAAAATTTACATCATCGACGAAGTCCAACGTTTGTCGGGGCAGGCCTTTGATGCATTGCTCAAAACTTTGGAGGAGCCACCGGAACATGCGATGTTTCTGTTCGCGACCACAGATCCGCACAAGATTCCCGATACGATTGTGTCGCGCTGTCAGCTGTTCGAGTTTCGCCGGTTGCGGGAAGTCGATATTCAATCGAAATT
>FLOH01000537.1_pt1 | contig 79068 bp, 82 predicted proteins | sample 756751 | NCBI WGS metagenome assembly FLOH01 (sample SAMEA4026879, study PRJEB14308) | marine metagenome | biome: coastal water; material: water | depth 74 m
TCATACTATATTTACTGCTTATCAAATAATAAATAGAAATTATCAACAATATTTTTTATAGTTACTATGAATTTGATCCTTGCAATAATCTGAAAATTTATGCAGAATCTTTTTTTCCGAAGGATCCTCAATTTTACTTATCAACTGTTCACAGGCTTCCAGAAAAAACCTATCAACTTTGTCATTGGTTATTTCTCCTTTACACATTTTTCTAGTGATATTTATAAAATCATTGATGTAGCTAGAAAAATAATTGATGATCTGTTTTGGATTCATGCCTATAAATATATCAATATGACTTAATTCATCGGAATTATCCAATACAAAATTACTTACTAACTTTTTTTGATTAAAAACATTAATTGCTGTACGTATAATGAAAAAATAAATTATCCATATTATAAAACATGAGATTGCAATAGAGATGATATACATATTTTAGATATTAAAAAAAGGCAGCCGAGCGTTCACCTACAATGGACATCCAACAAGGGAGTCTAATTGTAGACTCGGACTGCCCATCTTTACCTGCAATTAGGTTAGAAGGCAGTCTCCCTTGTTAGAATTTACATTGTAGGTGAACAATTTAATATTATCACAAATTTTTAATCTTAACAAGGTTATAATTTATTTGACCAAATACCAAATATTGACTATTATAAATATATAATGATAATAAAAATAACTATGAACAGCACTGTTTTTGAGTATAAACTCAGAATAAAATTGTGTAATTTTATTAAATTGAAATGTTTTAATCTAATAAAACAAGATGAATATTTTGATATTGACAGTTATTTGGATTTTAAACTAGATGATAACAAACTCGACATTTTTAGAAAGGTAGTTTTACATTTTAATAAACTTGAACTTATCTCTGTAAAAAATAAGGATGACAAACCATGTATTTATCGTGACGAAATGGATAATCCAATAAGTTACCAAAATCCCAAGTTTGGAGACTTTGATGATAAGAATCTTCTCAATCATCATTGCTATAAAATTAAAATTATTGATATAGTGAAGATTAATAAAATATCACAATCGCTTATAAATAAGGAAGTTAAAAATAATTATTTTATAAAAAGAGATGAAAATGGTAGATATTATGCTAATGATAAACTATTAAACATACATGAAAATAATAATAATCCACGTATATTCTTTGATTGTTTATTTAATCTAATTCCTAAAGGCGGTTTTATATCATATGGTGCACTAAAAGATGAAATTTTAGAAAAGCACAAAATTGGAAATATAAAAAATAGGACCATCCAAAATGCGTTGACAAGTTTACAAGAAGGAATACATAAACAAACAGACATCCCTTTTAAAAATAAACTTGGAAATATGCTTCTTATCACAAGAAAACGCAAAGGTTTTGTTTTTAATAATCATACAATATAAACATTAATAGAACGGCTCGTAAACACCTGTGGATAGCTTGTAGTGAGCTGTCTTTTTTTGTGTAAAAAAACAATATAATGTTGATTCACAAGCAGAGCGAGCAGTTAGATTTCTTATCAATTCCACTGTATGTTTTATATACATGCATGTAATTTAATAAATTAAATAATAATTATGATAAAATTTAAAAAACATAATAGATATTGGACATATGATATTAATTTATCAGCTGTTCTAATATATTTTGGCGTACATTTGGAGAAAATGGACAAAAGTAATTCAAAAAAAATACAATTTATATTCTATAAAAACAAGAGTGTTGACAGTATTATAGAACAATATTGGTCTGACAAATTAGAAGTTAATCCACGCACCCTATTTGATAATCTAAAGATGATTAAAAACAGAATATACAGCGAATAGTATGATTAGTAATAAGCAGATTAAAAAATTTAAAGAAATATACCAAAAAAAATTTGGTCTCTCTTTAACAGACAAGGAAGCTCACGAGCTTGGCTTGAATTTGATCTGCTTATTAAAGTCAATATATAAGCCTTCAAATAAATAATAATTAAAACAATATGAACAATGATAATTATATTTCAATAAAAGAGTACCTAAACAATAAGGGTATAGAATATCGAGAATCAAACGGTGAACTAATCACAAAATGTCTATTTAGTGGTTGCGATGAGGATAGTACTGGTAATGAGTCACATTTGTACTTTTCAGCGGACACAGGGCAATACGACTGTAAAAAATGTGGTTCTACAGGCAATATCGTGACCTTATGTAAGTACTTAGGCGATAATATCATGGAAATTCAAACAAACATTCAAAAACCTCAAAAAAGGGCTAAAAAACTCAAGCTTGATGATCTTGAACAATGTCACTCAAATATTCCAGATAACATAAGAAGATACCTCAATGAAAGAGGTTTAAATGATAATATAATAGATGAATATAAGTTAGGCTACGGTAATTTCTATGGACGTAATTGTATAACTATACCAATTACCAATGAGGAGGGTGAATATAAATTTATTAAACTACGAAAAGATCCTTTTGACAATTCAGAAGGATGTAGATTCAGCGTATATCCAACAAGTCAGTCATCCTTCATATACGGTTTTGACTCCTGTAGAGAGAATGAGATATTTATTTGTGAAGGTGAATTTGATAGATTAGTGTTAAAAAGTAATGATATTCCCGCTATAACTTCTACAGCTGGTGTTGGTACTTTCAAAGATGAATGGTTTTCCTACTTAACTAACGTTAGGAAAATATATTTATGTTTCGATAAAGATGATGCTGGCGAAAAAGGAATATTAAAAATGAAAGATAAAATTGAAAAGAATTTACCCAATGTCTCAATATATAAAATAAACTTTCCTGATAGAATGACTGACGGCAAGGACATAACTGATTATTTCACACGTTACAATGGAAATGTTAAGGAACTAAAAGAAGAATTAGTTGAATATATAGGAGGGAAAAAACCAATTGACATATCTCAATTCGAACCTATTAAAAATACGGATTTATTGGACATACTAAATATAACAATAAAAAAAGATAATGAAAATAAATTAATAACGTTCTTTGCTTTATTATCAGCTTTTACAGAGGATTCTCAATTTAATATTATATTTAGTGCCCCATCATCAACAGGGAAAAGCTATATCCCGTCCGAAATATCAAAGTTGTTTCCGAAAGAAGACTTAATTGAAATCAGCTATGCTTCACCGACTGCTTTTTTTCATGATACTGGCGTATTTGATAAAGAAGTCAACGGATATCATGTGGATCTAGCAAGAAAAATACTTATATTCATTGATCAACCTCATACTGGATTAATAGAGAAATTAAGGCCATTGTTATCACATGATCAAAAGGTGTTGCAAATGAAAATCACAGATAAAAAACAAAAGCAGGGTATTAAAACAAAAAATGTCTTCATTAAAGGTTTCCCAGCAGTTATTTTCTGTTCTGCTAATACAAAAATAGATGAGCAAGAAGGTACAAGATTTGTAATTCTTTCTCCAGAAATGAATGTAGAAAAAATTAGAGAGTCTGTTTCGGAGAAAATAAGAAAAGATAGTGATCCTGATAAATACAGATCCGATTTAAAAAAAGAGGATAAAAGAGAATTACTAATTCAAAGAATTGAGGCTATACGCGATGAGAAAATAAATGACATCAAACTTGAATCAACTGACTTGGTAGTATTAAAATTCATAGAAAATAATAGCCAACCAAAACCAAGACATTCTAGGGATGTTAGTAGGGTAATTAAAATTGCAAAAGCTTTTGCACTACTCAATGTTTGGTTTAGAGAAAAAGATGACCAAGGAATATTAATAGCAAACAATGAAGATATACAGCAAGCCTTAGATATCTGGGAATCGATTTCTGAAAGTCAGGAATATGGAATATCGCCTTATGTATATAATATATATAAAGATATAATAGTCCCTCTTTGGTCCGCATCTAAAGGTAGTCTGTTAACTGAAAGTAAGGAATTTAATGATTTACTTGAAAAAAACAAAGATGTTATTGAAAAAATGAAATTTGACACTTCTACAACAACTGAATATGAGCCCATCTATAACGGCGGAATACACGCTAAAGACATTGCAAAAGAATATTATAATATTAATGGAAGGATTTTATCAGAATCCAAGCTAAATAAATCAATTCTTCCTTCATTGGAATATGCTGGTCTTATTAACAGGGAAACTGATCCAGATGATAAGAGGAAAAAAATTATAACCATGCCAGAGTCATACGACGAAATAATTAATGAAGAGATATAAATATGAACCAGGGGGGTAGGGTAAAACCTATCCCCTATTAAATGTTTCATTTAGTATATTTGTGCCCAATTCACAAACTTGCTAATTACTACACGTATGCTAAGATAAAAGTACTAAAATTAGCCAAATATGAAAAATAATACTAATAAATACTTCCTCTATGCTCGTAAATCAAGCGAAGCTGAGGATCGTCAAGCTGCGTCAATTGATGATCAAATCAATGAATTAACTAAAATAGCAAAACAGGAAAATATTAATATTGTAGAGATATTTTCTGAATCCAAGTCAGCCAAAGCTCCCGGAAGGCCAGTTTTTAATTTAATGATGGATAAGATAGCAAAAAAAGAAGCCGATGGGATATTATGTTGGAAATTAAATAGACTTGCTAGAAATGCCATTGATGGTGGCTTAATTAGCCATTTCTTGCAAAAAAGCGTTATACAACATATCCAGACTTATGGTAAAAGCTATTATCCTACTGATAACGTTATTGTCATGGCTGTTGAACTTGGAATGGCTAATCAATTCATTAGAGATCTTAGTATTGATACACAGCGTGGCCTAAGACAAAAGGCTGAAAGGGGTTGGTATCCAGCTCATGTTCCTCCAGGATATGCCCATAATCCGTTAAAAAAGAAAGGTGAAAAAGAAATAATAAGAGATAAAAACTTTGATTTAATCAGAAAAATGTTTGATTTAATATTAAATGGTCAACAGCCTCTAAAAGCATGGAAAAAAGCTATAAACGACTGGGGATTGCGTAATTCATCGGGAAAGAAAATACCAAGAACTACATTCTACCGTATGATAACCTCCCCATTTTACTATGGCGAATATGAATATCCCAAAAATAGTGGTAATTGGTTTACTGGTAAACACCCAAAAATGATTACTATTTCTGAATATGATAGAATCCAAAATACCCTAGGGAGGGAGGGAAAGCCTCGCCCTAAGAAATACTCTTTCCCTTTTACTGGAATCATCAGATGTGGCGAATGTGGTGGTAATGTAACAGCTGAACAGAAAATTAAACGTCAAAAAAATGGTAATATTCATTATTATACATATTATCATTGTACAAAAAGAACAACGCCTTCTTGTAAACAAAAATTTGTTGAACATAAAAAACTTGAAAAACAAATCTCTTCCATATTAGAGGATATAAATATACCTCCAGAATTTGCTGAATGGGCATATGAAACTATTCAGGAAGATAGTAAAAAGGAAATTGTATCCCAAAAAAGAATTATTACTAACCAACAAAAAGAATATAATGCTTGTTTGGACAGAATAAATGGATTAGTTGATATGAGAGCTAATAAAGAAATTAGTGCTGATATTTTTAAAGATAGAATTAATTCTCTTGAATGTGAAAAAAAGAGGATAAAAAGACTTATAGATGAATCTGATGAAGATATTGATAATTGGATGAACAAATTAAAAGAATTGTTTGAATTTGCAGAAACCGCTAAACAGAAATTTGATAATGGTACTACTAATGACAAAAGAATGATACTTAGCTTTCTTGGTTCGAACCTCCTCTTAAAAGATCGAGAGCTCACTATTGAATTGAAAAAGCCCTTAACATGCGTTAAAAAAATGAAACCCGAAATAAGCATCATTCATAATCGGTTAGAACCTCTTAAAAATGGCTTAACAAAGCAAAAACTCTGGGCAAATTATGCACAGAGTACCGTTCTGCTCCGAGGGTGGGATTCGAACCCACGACCAATTGATTAACAGTCAACTGCGCTACCGCTGCGCTACCTCGGAATAAATTGTTGTTACATTATATTAAATAATTTGATAATAGTCAATAGCTATTATAATAACTGATAACCTTTGGTTGGTTCATGTATACCTCTAAATACCACATCTTCGATACTATACACTCCAAATTGTCTTTCGTCTAAAAAACCAGACACTGCTGCTTCAGCTAACCAACCACTATTAATCCAATCAAAAAGCCATTCGTGAGTATATTGTGGGTCCTGTTGTGCTATCCCAGCCCCGATAGTTTTTAGCCAATCCTTATTAAAATCTTCTTGGGAACCAACTGATGGCGCCATTATAATCGGAACACCTAAAGCAGCATAAAAGACGAGTTCGCTGGGCTTGGTCCAAAGTATATCTGTGACTCTTAACGCCTGATTAAATTTATTAAAATACTCTTCTTTGTTTATATCAAAAACAATATTAAGATTTTTCCCTTTACATTTATTTAATCCTAATTCTTTAATTTTTGATTTAAAATACAAACAAACATCATTACGACTACCAGCAACAAGATTAACATTTATCTTTTTTTCTTTTATTAAATTTTTTAAACTAATCATTATTTGAGACGCTAACTCTCTTTGTGCCCCTGCTCCACCAACTGCAAATGTTAATGTTGGAGAGGTACTACCACAAACTTTTTGTATTTTTCCTAATTTATAATTTTTTAAAAAATGTTCAGCGGTAGATCCATATTTTTTGTTATAACGCCTACATGGATCTAAATTTGATATTCTAGTAGATAAATCTTTTTTTAAAATTTTCAAACCTTTCCCTCCCAAGTTATCCTTTGGCAATGGAAATCCTGTTAAAAAAATATTTTCTTTTTTAACTCCATAAAGTTGTAAACGTTCTACTACTCGATGTCAAGGAGCAAAAAACTTAATTTTACTCTTATTTGGATCAAGTGGTACCCAAGCTCTACTCATATCAGCATCACAAATAATACAATATATTTCCCCTTTATATCCATTTTCCTCTGCCATAAAAGCGGGAATAAAAAAAGAAGTGATAAAAGGTTTGTGTCCATTTTTGTTGTTTAAATAATCTATCAAATCTTTCCCCCATTTTTTCTTTCTAATTAGCTTATAAGTGGCTTTTAATTGTAAAGTTGGTTTTGATAAATCTCTTCTAGGATAAAAATTTGGGATTCTTTGAAAATAATCCATGGCATTAAATACCAGATTGCCTAAAAAAGGAACCCTTTTAAATCGAGATATCATCTCATAAACTTTTCGAGATTTTTTCCAAATATTAGAATCTTTTGGAGGTATTCCTTCATATTTATTAGCAATAATTATCTTTCCTGTGGGAGAAAGATGACGAAGGGGGTGGGTGGCTCTTTGATGGCCATACCCCATATCAACGGTTACTATCCAAGCTTTTTTATTTATCATAAAATATTATATATATTCACTAATATTTTACCACATTTTTCTTAATTTTAAAACTATTTTTTCCTTAATAAAATTAATTGAAGGAATATTAAGAAAACATTACTCATCACCACATATATTACAGTAGGAAGAGCAACTAAAGGAGTAAAAAGTGATAAAGCAATCACGCTTGCCAAAGTAAAATTCTTATAGTTCGCCGTAATGCCATAAGTAATTTTTTCATTTCTTCCTTTACCAATCATGTATCCAACCAAAAAGTTAATTAATAATAAGCAAAAAACCACTGATGCAATAAATAGAGATAATTTCCAATTTTGAATAATAGTATCTTTTAATGGTGAGATAACTCCTAACATTATCAAGAAAAGTAATACCAACGAGGTTGAACTACTGTATTTCTTAAATTTCTTTTTTAAGCGTAAGCTGGTAAAAAACTTAGCGAATGCTAATGGTATTATGATGAATTTTATAATCATCAAACTAATTGGCCAAGTATCAATATTTACAATAGTATTAGCAAATACGAGAATTATTACTGGTATTAATAAAGGACTTATTAAATGTGAAATAGTAGTAATAACCAAAGCTTTGGAAGATGAGCCGGTCCTAATAGGTAACAGCCGATTAATAACATTTTGAAAAAACTGTTTTATACGATTTGAACTCTTGCTTTTTGTAGATTCACAATACAAACATGACAAAAATACAACACTCATACCTGATGGCATTGCTGCTGCTAATATTAAACCAACAAATATTTCTGTACTAAATAATGGTTTTAAAAAATATATAATGATTGGAGAAAGAAAATGTATAATCAACAATATTATTATTATTTTTTTCCAATTAATAAACTGCTGAACAACTTGCTTCCCATTAATATCCAAACAAGTTAAATACATTAAAATCATCAACAAATAACCAATCCCGGGACTAATTACCATCCCTATTTTGGGAAATATAAAACTAATAATAATTGCTAAAAAAACAATAAGCCAAGTATTGGTTCTTAAAACTTGCTGAAAAGTCATATTAATTATCTAATAGAGATATACCCATTGCTCACACCTTTTTTTGATAATACAATTTGCCATAATTGATTTTTACGAGCTCTAAAACTACCGGCACATGCTAATAGGTAATATTTCCACATCCTATAAAATCGATCATCATATTTATCATTCTTTAATTCTGACCAAGAAGAATCAAAATTTTTAAACCAAGCCAATAATGTTTTATCATAATACTGTCCGAAACTATGCCAATCCTCTAAAACAAACCGTCCTTCACACGCTACTGATATTTGTTTGACTGAAGGAAGCATGGAATTAGGAAATATATATTTATCAATCCAGGCATCTGTTGATTGCACTGATTTATTACCACCAATTGTATGTAACATAAATAAACCATCGTCTTTTAATAAACGCTGGCATACTTTCATAAAAGTTTTATAATTTTTATACCCTACATGCTCAAACATGCCAAGAGAAACAATCCTATCAAATTTACCAGTAGCATCACGATAATCTTGTAACTTAATCTCTACATCTAATCCTTCACATCTTTTTTTGGCTAATTTTGCTTGTTCTTTAGAAACTGTCACCCCCACTACCTTTACTCCATAATTTTTAGCAGCAAATTTACAAAAACTACCCCAACCACACCCAATATCTATTACTGTCATCCCTGGTTTTAAATACATTTTTTTACAAACTAAATCTAGCTTATTAATCTGAGCTTGGTCTAAATTATCCGTATCCTTCCAGTAGCCACAAGTATATACCAATTCCTTATCAAGCATGGCCTCATACAAATTATTCCCAATATCATAATGATGCTCCCCTATTTTGAATGCTTTTGATTTTGACCCCAAATTAAAGACAATGGCCTTTAAAGCTGGCAATACCATTGATATTGTTCTAATCTTTTTATCAAGTTCGGCTTTTAAAAGTAAATTAAAAAATTCATCTAACTCTTCTACATCCCACCATCCATCCATGTAGGATTCACCTAAACCAAGAGATCCTTGTGATAATACCCTATCATACAATCCATCATTATGAACTTGTATATCAACCGATGCTGATCCATTTATTGTAATACCGGCATCTTCTAATAACGAACTGATGATTTTTTTTTGTTCTGACATATATTTTTGTATCTATTTATTGATTAACGTACATTATTTATTATAATCTAGTAAATCAAAAATTTCAACTCCACCATATAAAAAAGAGCTTTTTAGCTCTTTTTTATATGTTAACTTTACTAGAGTAGTAAAATTTTGTATTTATTTTTTTCTCCCGGCCTGTACTCTAGCTGTTTCAGTTAATTCTTGTTTTCTGAGTCTTATATTTTTAGGGGTGATTTCAAGATATTCATCTTCAGACATTATTTCCAATCCTCTTTCTAATGTCAATTCCATTGGTGGAACTAGTTGAATAGATGCATCAGTGCCCGAAGCACGCATATTAGTTAAATGCTTGCCTTTTACAGGGTTTACAGTCATATCCATGCCTTTAGACGTATTTCCAATAACTTGCCCTTCATACACCTCTATATTTGGTTCTACGTATAAAACTCCACGTTCTTGAAGATTGGCTAATGCATAAGCTAACACTTTGCCTGTCAAACCGGAAACCATTGAACCAAGATCGCGTTTTTTAATTTCACCAGCATGGGGATAAAAACCTAATACTTCACTGCACAATATCCCTTCTCCTCTAGTATCTACTACAAATTCACTTCTATAGCCTAATAATCCTCTGGTTGGTATTTTATAAATAACTCGGATATGGTCTTGCTCAGGTTGCATATATATCATCTCTCCTTTTCTTTTAGACATCTTTTCTATTACTGTTCCAGAGTATTCTTGGGGGATATCAAAAGTCACCTCTTCAAAAGGTTCATGTTTAACTCCATCTATTTCTTTAATAATAACTTGGGGTTGAGAAACTTGAATTTCATAATTTTCACGACGCATATTCTCAAGTAAAACAGCAATTTGTAATTCACCTCTCCCATAAACTTTAAAATAGTCAGGTGAAGAAAAATCAATTTTTAAACCAACATTAACTTCTAACTCTTTTTCTAATCTTTTTTTTATTTGCTGGCTTGTTAAATACTTTCCATCTTTTCCAACAAACGGAGAACTGTTTACTAAAAAATTCAAACATATAGCCGGTTCATCAACTTTAATTGCTGGCAAAAGTTCTTGAGCATTGTTATTGCAAATAGTATCACCAATATATATATCTGGTAAACCAGCCATCATAACAATATCACCAGCACTTACTTCTTCCACTTCCTTACGATTTAACCCTTCAAAAGTAAACAGCTTGGTTATATGTCCTGAAACAATTGTACCATCATGCTTTTTAACATATACTTTATCTGCGCTTTTTATTTTTCCTTGATAAACTCGGCCAATTCCCATACGACCAAGATAATTATCATAAGCTAAATTAAAAGGTTGAAATGCAAAAGGCAAGGAAGTATCCACTTGAGCAGCGGGAACTTTTTCTAAAATTGTATCAAGTAGCGGAGTTAAATTATCTGATTTATCTTTTAAATTCAATTTTGCGATACCTGTTTTTGCAATAGTATATACAGTTGTAAAATTTAATTGATCATCGTTGGCACCTAAATCCATAAAAAGTTCCAAAACTTTTTCATGAGCCCACTCCGGCCTAGCGGCTGGTTTATCAATTTTATTCAAAACAACAATTGGCTTCAAACCAAGTTCCAAAGATTTTTTTAAAACAAATTTTGTTTGTGGCATTGGACCCTCTTGTGCATCAACAACTAATAGAACAGAATCAATGGATCGTAAAACTCGCTCCACTTCTGAACCAAAGTCGGCATGTCCAGGAGTATCTACAATATTTATTTTAGTATCTTTGTAAAATACTGAAGTATTTTTTGAATAAATAGTAATACCACGCTCTTTTTCAAGATCGTTTGAATCCATACTAGTGTTATTATCATCAGTAATCATGTTTGTCTGTTGCATTAAGGCATCAGTTAAACGAGTTTTACCATGATCTACATGAGCAATAATTGCTAAATTTCTAATTTCCATAAAAATATTTAATAACTATATACCTTTTTAACGAGAACCTCGACGACGCTTATTTTGAGATGGACGTTTTCTATTATTAGATTGATTTTGTGAACCTCGTCTAAAATAGTTTCTCTTCCCATGAGCATAATGATTTTCACGGTAAGGAACTTTTGGTCTTGCCGGTGGTAATTCTGGAAGAGAAACAGCTGGAAGAGATTTACGAATTAACCTCTCAATTTTTTGAACATCAATCCTTTGAGATGAGGAAACAAAAGAAATAGCTCGGCCGGTTTTTCCTGCTCGGCCGGTTCTTCCAACTCTATGAACATAATCTTCTGAATTATCAGGAAGATCAAAATTAATTACTAATCCAATATCTTTTACATCTATTCCACGAGCGGCAATATCGGTTGCCACTAATATACGAAATTTCCCTTGTCTAAAACCATCCAATGATGCTTTTCTCTGTGTCTGAGAACGATTAGAATGAATTTCAGTTGCACTATGATCCATGTTACGAATTTCACGAGCAATACGCTTTGCTCCATGTTTGGTTCTTGAAAAAATTAAAATCTTATCATCCTTATATTGCTCTAATATGGAATCAAGCAAACGCATTTTGTCGTTTTTCCTCACAACAAATATTTCTTGCTCGGTTTTTTCTGATGAAGTTCCTTGGGGTGTTATTTCAATTCTTAAAGGCATTTTCATAAATGCAGTAGCCAGAGATGAAATTGATCGTGGCATGGTAGCGGAAAATAGCATGGTCTGACGATTTTTGGGAGCGCTTTGTAAAATACGTTTAATTTGTGGTAAAAATCCTACATCAAGCATGCGATCTGCTTCATCAAGAGTGATAATTTTAACATTGTTAAGCTTATATATTCCTTGCTCCATTAAATCTACCAGACGTCCTGGGGTAGCTATAACAACATGGGGATTGCGTCTAATGGCTTTCGCCTGAGGATATTGGGAAGTACCACCAATGACAACAGCGGAGCGTAACCCTAATGAACTGCCAATCTGATTTAATGATTGCTCTACTTGTAGAGCCAATTCACGAGTAGGAACTATAATTAATCCCTGCCCCTTATTAACAATAAGCTGTTGAATTATGGGAATACCAAAAGCTAGAGTTTTGCCTGTTCCAGTTTGAGCAATACCCACTACGTCTTTTCCTTGTAAAGCTCCAGGAATAACCTGATGCTGAATAGGTGTAGGGATATCAAACCCCTTCTTTGTAAGAATAGAAAGAATATTTTCTGCTATTCCAAGGTTGCGAAAACAACCAATAGTTTGTTCTTTTTGTTTCATATATTTTATGTGTGACCCAATATTCTTAACGGTCGCACATTGACACAAAAAGATTCGAGTCGCTCAAAATAATTTTTGAGCTTAAATGAATACGATAGTATAGCAGAAAAAACATATTATGTCAAGGGTTAGTCCTCAAATCTCTACTTCCAATTCAATTATAAATAATCAAATAAAAAACACTCCCATTTACATAGGAGTGTTTCTAATCTTTTATAATAGAGATTAAGCTACTTTCTTAACCTTTACAGCGTTAAGACCTTTTGGACCTTCTTCAACTTCGAACTCTACAGTATCGCCTTCGCGAAGATCGTTGTAACTTACATCTACTAACTCGTTTGAATGAAAGAAAAGATCTTTTTCTTCACCTTCACGAGTGATAAAACCAAACCCCTTATCGGTAAGTCTGGCAATTACACCTTGTTGCATAATTTTGTAAAACAAATGAATAATTATCCGCCAGTGGCGGAATATCAAATACAGAATCATCCCAAACTCGACTCTGTTTGTTCTACAAAACTGTTTTTGATAACCATATCATAACATATTTTGGCTAATTTGTCAATACCAAATCGGCTCTACAATATTAATGGTGGTGTATAACTAAAACATGGTACTGTAGTTAGGGAAAAATCACTCACACCTAACTAAGCACCATGTTCTATGAATAAATCTACCTCACATAGCCTCTTTTGTCTAGAGGGATTATGGCTCGATCGCATCGAGCAAACAGATGAAATTATTAATTTACATGTCCGTAGGACGTAAAAAACAGCTATTTGCCTAGCCTGTGGTCACCGAGCGTGGCGAGTACACAAACGAGGCAAGAGAACAGTCAAACATATGAGATTAAATGATAAATTAGTACAACTTAAATTGACAGTGAAAAGTTTTAAATGCAAACATTGTGGTTTAATTTTTAGAGAAAGTGTTTCAGGTGTTGATAGAAGAAGAACTACCTCTACTTATCGTGGTTTTGTAGTACCAAAGATAAGAGATAGATCATTTCGTTCTGTCGCCAAAGAATATGGTATATCGCAAAAAGAATTAGTCTCAGCTACTCATAATTTTCAAGAAAAAACTGGTATTTCTTGGCCAAACAAAGTATTTGCTCTTGGTTTAGATGGCCATAGTTTTAGTGGTCGGGATATGATGACCACTGTTGCAAATTTAACAGATAGAAAATTACTTTCAATTTTATCAAATGACAACAAGATTACCATGGTTAATTTTATGAATTCAATACCAGATGATGTTAAACAAAGGATAAATTGTGTTTGTATTGATCTATCTAAACAACTGCATTCCGCAGTTAGACAAGGCCTACCAGACAAACCAATAGTGGCTGATCAATTCCATGTGACACAGATATTAGTTAGACATCTAACCGGGCTTAGAAGATTATTCACAACCCACAAGAAGCCCATACCAGCTAATATTTTAGAAAAAAACAGAGAAGATCTTAACGAACTAGAAAAAGCTCATTTAAAATGGATTTTAAAAAGTTTTCCTGCTATCAAGGATATGTACAAAATTAAAGAAATGATTAGAACAATGTACCGACGTAAAAACAAAAAAAGTGCTATTAGCATGTTAGACAACCTGATTGAAGAATTAAAACATGATCATAGATTCAGATTTCAAGAACTGTACCGAACCTTAAAAAGATGGAGAGATGAAATACTAAATTATTTTACATACAAAGTAACCAACGCCTATGTTGAAGGAGTACATACTAGAATTAAACTGCTTAAAAGAATATCTTATGGTTTTAGAAACAGACAAAACTACATTGCTAAAATGATGACTGCATTTTTACCTTTAGCTACGATTCAAACCTTGTTAATTCATCACCCTGTTTGACATAGAGCCTAAACTGTATTTTTAAAACTGTGTATAAAAAATATTCTGGTTCTATCCTACTATCAGGGTATACAAAAAATTCCGCTAGTTTTAGCGAAATTTTTCGTTGCTCGCGGGCAGGGATTCGAACCCCGATACCCAGGACCAAAACCTGGAGTCCTACCATTAGACGACCCGCGAATATGATGATTTGTGTTTCTATACTTTTAATTGCTTTCTCATTGCCAAACCACTAGATAGCACGTTAAGTAATAATACAGCTATGGTTTGTATGGAACATAGAAGCAATATATTAGATTTATAGTAATTTGTCAAGCTGAAACCAGATGGAAATATAACAGAAAGATAGGAATCAAGCCAAGTTAAGCCAAAGTATAATATTAATGCAGTAACCACTACACTAAGAACCGTAAAAATTACCGACTCTACTAAATATGGTCCCCGTATAAACCAATTATTGGCTCCTACTAATCTTTTTATGCTTATCTCAGTCTTTTGACTATTAATAGCTACTCTAATGGTATTAAATATAATCAAAAATGATATGGCCACAAATAGGATGGTTAAACCCAGTCCCACCATCTCTATTCTATTTGTAATATTCTGTAATTTTATTATTGCACTCTCATGCTGATCATAACTCTTGGATTCAATGATTTTCTTGTATTCTGGCACATTGAGAGCACTAACGATCTTCTTGTAATCCTTGGGCTCCCTTGTCTTTATAACCACGGTCGGACCAAATGGATTTTCACCTAGTTCTGCCAATGCATCCATGGTTTCTTTTTGATCTTTATGTCTATCTTTAAAATTATTTAATACTTGTTCTTTATTAATAACAGATAGATTAGTTACCTCTGGAAAAGAATTAATATACTTTTTAACATCATCAATTTCTTTATCCGTCACCTTGGGAGTAAAATAGAAAGAAATATCTACCTGATCTTTAACGCTCTGTGTAGCCTGATTTGTCACGATTTCTAATGACCATAATATATTTACTGACAGTAACATTAAAACTAAAATAAAAACCGTCATAAATGCCAATGAAAAATTTCTTCCAATATCTTGAAACGCAAATTTTAAAATTCTAAAAAATGACAGCATATTAATTTAACTTATATTTACCCTTTTTTTCATCACTAATAATTTCTCCATCATGAAGCATTATTACTCGGCGTTTTAAATGATTTACTACTTCCCTATTATGAGTAACTAGCATTACTGTTGTGCCAAACTCATTAATTTTTTTTAATATCTCAATTACTTCATTGGTGTTAATAGAATCTAAATTACCCGTGGGTTCATCAGCAACAATTATTTTGGGAGCATGAGCTAATGAACGAGCAATGGCAGTTCGTTGCTGTTCTCCCCCGGAGAGTTGCCAAGGATAACTGGTACTTTTTTTACTTAATCCTACTATCTCTATTATTTGAGGTACTACTTTCTTAATTTTCCCATGTTTTTCACCAGCTACCTCTAAAGCAAATGAAATATTCTCATAAACAGTCTTTTTTGGTAAAAGACGAAAATCTTGAAAAACAACCCCAATTTGACGTCTTAAATATGGTACTGCACCAGCCTTAATATCCGTAATATCCCAGTCACCAACTTCTATTCTTCCTCTAGTTGGTTTTTCTTCAGCAATAATCAATTTTACTAGTGTAGTTTTTCCAGTACCACTTTGACCAACGATAGAAACAAACTCGCCTGATTGTATATCCAAATTAATATCACGCAAAGCGGGATTGGATTTTGTATTGTATAATTTTGAAACTCCTCTAATTTTTATCATGTAAATATTATACCATATTTTTTAAAACAAAAAAACAGCACAGGCTGTTAAAGAATATCTGAGCCGAAGACGGGGGTCGAACCCGTGACCTCTGCTTTACGAAAGCATTGCTCTACCAACTGAGCTACCCCGGCAATATATCTAAGTAAATGATAATTATAGTAACTTTTAGAGCGGGATACGAGAATCGAACTCGCATCTCCAGCTTGGGAAGCTGGCATACTACCACTGTAATAATCCCGCATAATAAATACCCTGATTCTTTCAGGGCATTTACTTTTTTTATTAATTTACTGCCCAACAATTAACTTGTGGTGGAAGTCGTTTCTGTTTCTGTTTCTGTTTCTGTTTGAGTTGGATTTAATATAGCATTTAATGGATTATCAATATTTATATATAATTTAAATTTTACTTTTCTTACTTCCTTATCTAGATAATAGTTAACATCTAAAGGAAATAGTATGTGTGAAGCACGATATTGCAAAACCGATGTTCCTGCACTAGCAGTACTGGTTGCCGTACTAGTGACCATTCTACTGTCAGTCTGCTTAACTATATGATAACCATAATTTGTTTCAACTAAACTACTTGCTAATTCATCTTTTTTGAGAGCTTGTACGGCTGTTTCGAAAGCAGGTACCATTTCACCACTGCCAAACCACCCTAAATCACCACCACTATTTTTAGTTGCATCCGCTCCATATTGTTTTGCTAAAACTGCAAAATCTGCTCCGCCTTTGATTTGTGTTAATACTTTTTCTCCTTCTGATTTAGAAATATCCTTCATTTTCTTTTGTAAATTTGATTTTAACACTCCTGGAATAATAATCCTCTTAGTATAGGTATCAAAATCCCAACCAAACATCCGTCTAATTTCAGCCTCAGCTTCGGCTGTTGTTGTAAATTGAGATAAAATATCAGCCTTGGCTGTGTCAATCTCACTTTTTTCATAACTGACCCCATATTGGGTTGTTAACTTATTTACTAAGATATTATCTATCAAACGAAACATAGCGTCTTGACTAATTTGTTTATCAGTGATATTCACCACTTGTCCACTAGCCTCTGCATTCTTAGTAACATAAGTTCTGTAAATTTTTAAGGCTTCTACATCCATAATATAGTCTTTATATAGAATGACTTGATCATCTAATTTGGCAGCTGGAAGACGTAATATCTTAGCTACAGTCACTGTAAAAGTATCATTTGCCACTTTAGCATACACTCGATAACTCCCAATTGCACCCATAATAATTATAGTTAATACGACTAGGGCAATAAAGCCGTAGGCAAACATTTTTAAATTTACCTTTTCTCTTTCTGTGCCTTGTTTGTTAATTTTGTTCTCTCCTTCTATTTTTGGTTGTTGTTCTATATTTTCCATAAAATTATTATTGATTGGTTTTATAAAGATTAAACCATTTTGAGTAATTTTTGTCTGTTAATTTTAACATAACGTCTTCTGGTTGTCTATATATCTCTTCTGTAGTTGTATTAGAAGTTTTAATCATTACGACTTTTTCTCCATTATTGGCTAAATTTAGCTCTACTTTAGCTACTTCCTCCACAAATGAGTCTGATTTTACATAATTTAATTCTTCTAACAGCTTAATCTTTTTAGTTTTTAATTTATCTGCTTGTTCTTGCAAATTAACTATCTCTTGTTTAATTTGATAGTCATTATAGTAAGTACGAGCATAACTAAGAGTTATTATACTGGCTACAGCAATTAAAACAATTAAAAAAAAGTATGAGCTAAATATTTTTTTTGATAAATTGTTATTATCTCTTTCCATAATTATTAATTATTCTACTTCATCTTCACGTTCGTCATCATCTTCATCTTCATCATCTTCATCATCTTCTTCCTCAATTGGTTCTAATTCTTCGGCTATTAATTCACTAATATTCTGTAATTTTTTGTCGTCCAACTCCGGAATAATTTTAAGAAAATTATTATAAATTGTCTTAACATCAATTAATTTTCTATCCATTTTATATTGTTCTCTCAAATCATCTAATAATGTCTGTAATTCTTGAGGAGAATTAATTTTTAAAATTTCTAAAACAAATCGATTAGATTTACTCTGTATTATTACAGTACCATAATTAAATAAATTAGCACAAACCCCTTTTTTCCTAATAGATATATCCTTAATATCCTTGTATCCAATTGAAGACATAACAACATCAAACCAGCCGGCTCGATGCACATCCACAACCCGTTCAGAAGTAACCACAAAAATGTTGTTACGACTAAAAAACCAAGTACGAAATACAATATACAATCCCACTAAAATTAATAGCCCATATACTGTATATCCCCAATAACCATAACTAAATAGTTGAAACATCCAAAAAGAAGCGGCAGCTAAAAAAGCAAATCCAAAAATATATTTCCACCAATCTACTAAAAAATATCGATTTACAATTCTAACAATACTCTCATTTTCTCGTATGTTTATTTTTTTCTCTAATGACATACAATTTTAATTATTTAATTTTTTTAATAATTCTTGAGCCACTTCTTTATCATCCCATGGTATTTTTTTACCTCCTGCCTGCACTATACATGGTTCTGTCCCCTTGCCTGTTATTACAACAATATCATCCTTTTTAGCAATATTAAAAGCTTTTTGAATTGCTTGTTTACGATCTATTATGATAAAAAGATCTCTATCCTCTTTTTTACCCATACTACGTGCCCCAATGGCCAACATTTGGGCAATAACTTTTGGATTCTCATCAAAACAATTAACATCTGTGATAATAACAAAATCAGACAATCTACCCGCTACCTCTCCCATTTTTTCACGTTTTCCTTTATCACGTCCACCACCATCAGAACCAACTATTGATATTAGTCGACCATTGTTTGTTAATAATTTCCTAAGAGTGTTAAATAGGGCGGTTAAACTCATTGGTTCATGAGCAAAGTCAACAATCACACTAAAATCTTGACCCTGATTAATATATTCCATTCTACCTTCAACTTTTTTTACACTCTCTAAACCTTGTTTTATTTTATCTTCTGGTACATTTTGTGATTTTCCAACCGCAACGGCAAACAGGGCATTGACTACATTAAAATCACCAATAAGTCCCAAGGTATACTTATTTTCCAATTCAAAACTCGTTCCATTCTTTGTTGTTTGAATATTTCTAGCCTTTAGTAAATTCCTCTCATCTTTTATTCTATTACCATCAATACTACAAACCCACTTCTCGTCTGCTGGAAAATTGTAATAAAAATCTGCGTGCTCATCATGACCGTTAACCACTATTACTTTCTTTATACTTTTACCATTTATGGTTTTTCTTTTTTGTAGACCAGAAAACAATTTTCCCTTATCTCTTTTTAAATTTTCAAAACCTTTATGTCGTTCACTGTGTTCGGTACCTAAATTTGTTATAACAGCAATATCATAATTGAGACCCAAATGACGATATTGTAAAATCCCCTCAGAAGAAGTCTCTATAACTGCATACTGACAACCTGCTATTACCATTTTTTTAAGCATTTTCTGGATTTTACCCCTTCCTAACATTGTCATCTTGTATTTATTCAATACTCTTCGACCAGCAATTTGAATATCCACGGTAGAAAGCAAGCCAACCTTATATCCACCTGCTTCAAGCACAGACGAAATATATCGACAAGTAATCGATTTTCCTTTCGTACCAGTAACGCCAATTACAATCATTTTTCTAGAAGGACGACCATAATACCAGTATGAAATATATGCTATTAAAAAATGATATATTTTTTTTATCATAAAAAAATTAATCTTTTTTCATACTTACCTCATAAACTATATGTTGTAATTTATTCAATGCCCCTTTGGCCTGATCGTACTTCTGTCTGTTGTAGCCAGTAAGATTCATATCCATAGTAACTCCAATAATTTCTTCCGCTACTTTGAAACACTGAGAAACCATACCATAATTACGCTCAGTAGCCGACTTTATTGCATAACGAAGTAATTCACCAGGTACATCACATAATCCTCCGATATATACACTCTCACTAATATTAAACTTTGAAACTTTTCCTAATTTTTTTCCACTTAAAAATTGTTTAAATAACGCAGCCTCGACATATTCTTCTAAAGCCGCTTTGTATGATCCTTCCGATAATATTTCACTATTATTCTTGTATTTCTTATTTAATTCACCTAACAATTTTTCTGATTTAATTAATAATTCATCAGCCAAGCTATTATCGTCTCTCTGAAGAGCAAAGATGGCTTTTTTTGCCCAATGTTGAACATCGCTAGCACTTTTAATCATCTCTCTTCTCTTTTTGGAATAATCCAAAATTTGAACCCTAACATGGTTCATGTGTTTTTTGTCAATCATATATATTTTAATTATCTTAATATATTTATTATATCACAAAATATGATGTTTTCAAATATAAAAAAAGACTTGGTAATTTTTTGTTATCCACTGCTAGAAATGATATAGGCTTGATTTTTTTTCAATAATAATGTAATATAAAACTCGTTAATTTCAAATACGGTCTGGTAGCTCAGCTGGTAGAGCAGCTCCCTTTTAAGGAGAAGGTCCTGGGTTCGAATCCCAGCCGGATCACACTACAAAAAATACGCTTATTTGAGCGTATTTTTTTGTATATTAATTACAATGATTGTCACCCTGTGAATAATGGCTATTGACAAGATAGTCTTTTTTGTCTATCCTATAATTAGAATTCACATGAAATAACACCTCTTAATGGGTTGGTCCTTAAGCGGTGTTTTTCTTTTTATACTCGAGCTTGCTCTTTAGATTATCCATAAATACGATTTTTTCTCTAGCTGTCTTTTTAAGTAAGGTGGAACAAGTTTTCTGATAGGGGCTAATCACATTAAGCAATTTATTATTCTTATACAAAAATTTAACTAAACAGTAAAAATCTCCGTCGCTTGTAACTATCAAAGCTCTATCAAAATTTTTCTCGTAATAATCTATAGTTGCCTGTAATACTAAATCGGCATCTACATTACCTTTATGACTACCGTCTTTATTTGGTAATACTGGTTTAAATTTTAAGATATAACCATTTTTTTGTAGACTATCATACAAATCCTGATTTTCTGGAAGATAGCCGATAAAAAGATAGGCAATCTCTACCTTATATTTTTCTCTGAGATAAACTCTGAATCTCTTATAATCTAAACTCCATCCGAGACTCTGAATTCCAAGATTTAAATTTTGACTGTCTATATACGCATAATTCATACACCTAAATTATACCAGATAAAAATCATAATTCAATAGTTAATGACTCTCAGATACATTCTAAACTACTGGAACCACTAATATGGTAAAATATGCCATTAACCATAATTAGTGTACATATGTCAAATGATTTAACTTTGTATGAACGCCAGATGTTACAATACTGGTTGCGAACTAAGATGATTTTGCGTAAAATAGCTAAAACAATGAGAAGAACTCATAGTAATTTAAGTAAAGAAATTAATAAAAATGGATGTGGTGATCGCATAAAATATCGAGCTGATGTAGCTCAACGAAAATATGAACAAAGACAACATAAACAACGGATAGGTAAATTAGGCAAACATCCTGAATTAAAAGAATATGTTGAAAGTAAATTAAGATTAGATTGGTCGCCAGAACAGATATCTGGTCGACTGGTAAAGCACCCTCCAGCAGAGCTGGAGGGTATAACAATCAGTCACGAAAGTATTTACTACTATGTATATGAAAAATCTGATAAATACAAAAAACTGTACAAACATTTAAGAACTAATCGAGTTAAACGAAAGAAGTGGGGTAAGCGAAAAAGTACTAAAATATGCATACCTGAGCGAACTAGTATCCACCAACGACCTTTGGTCGTTGGTGAAAAAGGTCGGTATGGCGATTGGGAGAGTGATAGTATGATATTTTCAAAACAAAGAGAGATATTAAGTGTACAGTTTGAGAGAAAATCTCAGTTAGTGAGGATCAATAGAGTTAAAAACAAAACAGCCGAAGAAACTAAACATGCTTTGATTAAAATGGCCGAAAGTTTGCCAGATAGAGAATTGTTAAAAACCATTACTTTTGATAATGGTACTGAAGGAGTAAAGCATGTTGATATTAAAGAGTTGTATAATATTGAAACATATTTCTGTGATTCCTATTGCTCTTGGCAAAAAGGTGGCGTTGAAAACGCCAACAAATTAATTAGACAATATTTACCTAGAAAAACAAATATGTACAAACTAACACAAGATGATGTTTACAAAATTCAAGAACGGCTTAACAGCCGTCCTAGAAAGGGTTTAAATTACCAAACTCCAAATGAAGTTATCCACAAAGTGGTTCCAAGTTAGCTTGAATTTTTAAACCATGACAGATGACACCAATGACAGCAACTTGTTATAAATATAATCTGATCACACTCACCCACCTAATTATCTCGTCGCTAATCTTAGAGAAGGTGTCTGATAAAAAGGACAAGTGGTTCACTAACTGGTTTTTATCCTCCTTACAGGCTCTGAAAACCTCTACAATTGACGAAAAATCAAGTGTTTGAAACCTAATTTTTTTGACGAAGCCTTAAAAATAAATTTTAACTAAAATTGTCAGCCAAAGAATAAATATCAACTGTTTCTGTCTTTATTGTTGGCTTGGATGTTTTGGGATAGGCCAAATTAGCCGCTACTGTTCTAATCATCTTTCTCACATCATCGTTAAGATTAATAAATTCTATTTGTTTTTTAAATATACTCTTTCTCTCAAAATCAGCCCTGATCATAAGCAATTCGTGAGCGGCTGAACGCGAAATAAACTCCACTTGCGAAAAATCCAAACTCACCATTTTTCCCTTAATTGCTTTTATAAATTTAATCAACTCAAGCAATACATCTCTAGAAGATATGGTTTTAGCCAACTTGTCGGCCACATTAATTATAGTAATTGTATTTATCATAGTTATATTATACCTGATTATTCAAAATAACACAAAAATAGATAAAAGTCAATCTCCTAAATAAGGATAAATATCAATTTCTCCTGTGGGCTTGGGAATGCGGTAGGCCACAATAACTCCTTGCCAATAAAATCCTGGCATATCAACAAATTTTTCTTTATTATTTTTTGCTATAAACACGGAAGATCCTGACAAGAAAATAAAAGTTCCTTTCATGGCTTTGCAAACCACATCCTTTGACGTTCTTACTCCATAACCTCTTTCTCTCTCTTTTTTAGTTGAGATACCTGTCATAACTTTAGCAATTGATTCCTGATCGGTTAAATCTATGCCCATTTCATCTTTATATCCCCTTGAAACTCCTCGTCCTCTGTCGATAATGCAAATATCCAAATAATTCTTTTTAGGATAAAATTGCCCAAAAATATATCCTTTTGATTCTTTGCTGTGTTGAAAAATATTGGCAATCAACTCCATAATTGGATAAATAACTGCGTTTTTGGCACCCTTAACTTCACCCGCGATTTTAAATATAATATCCTGAAAACAATTTTCCAACTTTCCGCGTTCAACTATTTTATCTTTTTCTAATATACTGATGGGAACATAATTTTTAGTTTGCTGGATGGCTTTTTCAAATTCTGTCAAAGAATTTACTCCTTTTGGAAAATGAATTGCTGATAAATATGAATTGATATTTAGGTCCGAACTTAAATTATAATCACTTTTTAATTGATTGATATATGAAACTATCGGCAAAATTAATAACGGGGAAAACCATTTAATTCCTGATAAATCAAACCTAATCTTATCATTTTTTGGAAAATCTTTGAATGATTCATAAAAACTGACTAGCTGACTTATCAAATCGTCATTAGGTGGATTGTTAAAAATAATTCTTTTCATGTTTATATTATACCAAACTATAATATGATAAATCAATCTCAATGACGCCATGACATCAATGACAGCAACTTGTCATAAAAACAATCTAATCACACTCACCCACCTGATTATCTCGTCGCTAATCTTAGCAAAGATGTTTGATTTAACGGACAAGTGGGTCACTTAGTACACCCATTGGTCGTTTTGTAACACCCTAAATAAAAACACCTCGTAGATATTACAAGGTATTTTATTATTTACAAAACTACCTTGCCCAGACTTAAATCATTTTAAATCTAAGCAAGTTAGTAGTTTTGTTGCCACCATTGCCACCCCCTACAGCCACTATGACTAAGGGGGGACGCTTCCACAACCAAGTCTAAAGATCTAGAGATCTAGAACCCCCACTCTTGAAACACGTCTGTTTTCCAAATAATCGTAGATCAAATCCGCAAACTCCTGAACACTAGCAACCTTGCGAATAGTAATTTGGGAAACCCTACTCTTGAGCTCGCGTTGAGTGCAGGTGACCACCTCAACGATATCAAAGTCATTGGCGCCCATCTCCCTCATCGACTTGGTGGGTTCGAAGTCCATCGCATCGAAATCCTCGAGGTTGTCCATCAGGTGACCCTTGATGATATCAAGAATCTGCTCCCTCGTAACCATGATCTCCTCCTTAAAGTCTTTTCCCCAGAAGTGTATCTTGAATGAAGAATATACCTTTTGATAATTTTGTCAATACTATGTGGCTCTATAATAAACATAAGTACATAAGTAACACTTTACTAAATTTCATAGGTGTTTCGTAATTAAATGTTTGGTGCGGTCTATTAAAGTTGTACTCTATCAACCACTCTGTTAATCTTTAGTTGAATATTTTAGGATTTGAATGAAAATTATCTAGATCAATAAACTCTTCTTGGAGTGTTCGGTTGAATCTTTCGTTGTCAGGATTATCTTTGGGTGTTCTTACTCTTGAATAGTATTGTTCAATGTTTAATGTCTGGCAAGTTTGTTTAAAGTATTTTTCAAATTCAGTACCATTATTATAAGACTTTGTGTTAAATTATTCATAGAAAAATGAGATACTAAGTAACTTATTTACCCTCTATTTTACTATGTCTGGCAAAATGGAGTGTTACCGATGTATCTCGTCTTTTACACTTTATTACTTCTATGTTATACTCAGAGCATAGCTAATTTTAACAACAAAAACTGCCTTAAAATTATTCATTAGGAATACAAAAATTTTAAATCATTTTAAAAAACCCTACATATAAAATATCTTTTATATACAAAATATGAATACAAAAATAACAATACCTACAAAAAAAGACAGCATTAAGATTTTTCAAAAATTTACATTATTTAGTAATGTTGAGTGTCATTGTGTTAGTGTGGCAGCAGTTGCCATTTATTTGGCTGGAAAAATAAAAAAAGAGCGACCTGATTTAAACATGGACATTATTTTTGCTGTAGCACTATTTCATGATTTGGGAAAAGGTCTTATTATTAAAGAATTAGAACCAGAAAAATATGGTTTTAAACCTTTTGATAAACAACAAATGGAAATATGGCAATTACAAAAAAGTTTTTTTGAACCATTAAAAAATCTATATTCGGAATTAAAAACAATAAGTCCTGGATTTAACAAAAAAGTCCATGAAACGGATCTGGCTTCAATTATAATCGGATCTTTATTTCCTGATTTTGTGCATTATATACATCAAATTGGAGGAGCAAATAACCAAATATATTTTGATGCATGTTTTGAAATAAAAATAGCACACTATGCTGACTGGATAACTCATCAAAGTAACTTAATATCTTTCGATAAAAGATTAGATTTCATATTAAATAAATATTGTACAGAACAAACAAAAGAAGAAAAGGAATTGAGAAAAGAAAAAGAATTTGCTTTAGAAAATGAAATTTTTAAAGACTTGGATATAACACCCCGAGATTTAAACTTAGATGAGATTAACAAAGAAAAATCCGAATTATTTAATGAAGAATATGATAATTTTAAAATAAAGAAAATAGACATTATTGACTAGGTAAATCCTTTTTCCATGAGATACTAAAAAACGCGCCTTTTAAAAGGCGCGTTTTTATATCAAATATCTATCTAGTCAAATCCAGAAAAGGAACAGATGCATTAGGTATCATTTGTGCTGGTAATTTTCCATCCCATTTTTCAATCGCTTGCAACTGTACATAATCTTTTCCTCCTTGCTGAGTAATGGCTTGGGCTTGTATTTTAATAGCTTCTGCTTCTGCTTTTGCCTTAGTTATCTGCTGTTCCGCTTCATATTTCACTTGCTCCAACTTATTTTTTGATTCTAGAGCCCTTTGTTCGGCGGTTACTTTAGATTCGATAGCTTTATCAAATTCCGCTGAAAATTTAAAGTCGGTAATAAAAATATCATCTAATAAAATATGATTTTTCGCCAAATTAGTTACTAACGCTTTTTTCAATTCATCTTTAACATCCTCTCGTTTGGTAATGAGTTGTTCAGCCGTATATTGAGCTGTTGCTTTTTTAGTAAATTCTTCAATGGCTGGAGCAATTATACGATTGCTATAATCCTTACCAACTTCTTGCCATAGTTTATTAACTTTCAAAGGATCTACATGGTAATTAACTGCTACCCTTGAGGTTACTATTTGTAAATCTTTAGAAGAAGCAGTAGTTGCTTTTTCTTCTTTTTGTACTTTCACATCCATTTTAGCAACATTATCCCTAATGGGTAATAACCAATGGATACCTTCGTCCAATACCCTATCTGTCACGGCTCCCCAGCTTAAAACCACACCTCTTTGTCCAGCAGTGATTATGACAAGAGGATTAATTAAGGCAAGAATAAATATCACAAAGACGGCTATTATCGCACCTATTATGGGTTTTTTATTCATACATCACTATTCGTTATTTAATTATTTTTCTATTTCATTTTTATTAATATTTATCAAAATAGCTAATTAGACACTTTATAGCTAATTTGATTATATTATATTTTAACATAAATAGCAAGAGAGAGTTTATTATAAAGGTAACTAAGTATTTTATAAATAAAAATAGTTCGTATAAATACGATATATTAATTTTATCCTTGACATAATCTGATCTTTATATTACTTTTGCTATAGGTAATCGTAATTCAGCACAAACTAAAACAAACCGTAATGATACGGTTTGTTAAAATTTGTGCACGCAAACGCCAATAAAAGGGCAAAAATGACTGAAAAAGAAAAGTTGGTTCAGGCACAAAAAGTACTAAGTAAGCTACTGGAAGAATTCACCCCGCTCGTCTCCATCACGCTGGGATCCGGACTGGGCTACATGGTGGAGGAAATGTTGGAGGATTCACATTCGTGCCCTTACAGCAAAATCCCTAACTGCCCGATTCCGGGGGCGACTGGCCACCAGGGTCAGCTCTGGTGGGGAAAGTTGAGTGGGGTCCCCGTGATCATGGAACAGGGACGGGTCCACCTGTTTGAGGGGCGACCGGTTCATGAGGTGGTCTTCCTGACCAGACTCATGATCATGATGGGAGTCAAAACCCTGATTCACACGCACGCTACTGGTGCTCTCACTAGAAACCTGGAACCAGGAGACATCGTCTCGGTCTGGAGTCAAATCCCGGCCGACTGTCCCGATCCCACGAGTGGACCTGGAATACCTGAGTTAGGGTGCGAGTTCTCTCCTGTAGATACGGTCTTCGATCCGAAACTTCTCAAGATCGCCAAACTGTGCGCGTTGGAAGAAATGGTGGCGCTCCATCGAGGCGTCTCTCATTTCAAGTTCGGCCGGACCTACGAGGGCTGGGCTGACGGCAATGCCATGGCACGAGCCGGAGCGGACGTGGCCACCATGAGTACTGTCCCCAACAACATGGCTGCCGCTCAGATGGGGGGGAAAGTGTTAGATTTGGCTCTGGTCACTGACATGGTCGAAAACGTGCGTCCAACGACAGCAACGGTCGTCTCTCACGAAGAAGTCTTGGCCGTGAGTGAGACCATGAAAGAACCCTTCTGTCGTCTAATCATGGCGATTGTTGAAAAGATCAGCAATCAGTCGTCCTGATCTCTGACGAGGGGGGCATACGTTCAACTCAAACTTATTCCCGTAATGGGTGTGGGTGCGAGTGACAAAAAAACCATTCGCACACCACATATTTCTCTAAAATAAATTGGGGGGATATGTGGAGGAAAAAGCGAATGGTTTTTTATTTTAATAATCAAAAACATCAAGAATAATACTTAGCTTTTTTGTTTGACAATCAATTTATTAACTTCTACAAAGAAATGACCGTTCTATGTATTATCTACACCTGATCTTCTCTTAATATTTTTTGTTTCCGGTTTTTCTTTTATTATTCAAATAAACTTGTGCTCATCTGCTTTTGTAAACTTGATATTAAAAATAATCAAAAAAATACACCAGTTTACTGGTGTATTTTTCTTTATCTTTTTGTATTATTTAATTGAAGTAGTTGGATATACCTGATGGAGTAGTATATACATTACCAGATAAATAATCAATGGTTCCTTCAAATGTACTAATAATTACATAAGTATTTTCCCACTGTATATAGATATAGTTGTTATTTCCTGGATCTGACGGCACATTACCCATATATGGGTTAGAACAACCTGCGCTTGCCCAACCATTACTATTTAAACATTCGTGAGTATTATCACCTAATACAGCTGCACCGTGTGATAATGGATAATCTCCATTATCGGTGTAATATAGTTCTAAAGCTGTTTGAATCTGCTTCAAATCAGATATACGTTTGGCATCTCTGTAATATGCTGAATTAACAGTTGAAGAAACAGTTTGAGTGGCTGGATATTGAGGTCCTTCCGTATATACTTTTATATCTAATCCATCTTTATCAATATCTGCAAAATAGAAGAATACTTTTACACCATTACTATTTTCAGCCCAGTATGATTGATACTTTTTAATATATATTAAATCCTTATCAGCATTTTCAAGTCTTAGATATGCCACAGCATGATCTACATTTTCAACAGTGGCTTTAATTCCAGTTGGGGTATGTGTAATTGAATTTCCTTTAAGAACGGTATAAAGACCATCACCACCACTAGAATCACTCATCGACATACCTTCAAAATCATAGATCTCAAAATATGTCCAATCAGACCAATTACTCTCATTATTGCTATTATCTATAGCTTTAACTTTTACTCTATAACCACCAACATCTAACCAGTTATAAAGAAAGTCAGTATTATTATAAACGTTAAAATCCGTATAATACCCCCAGTTACCATAACTATCCTTTACTTCATACATGATCTTGTAATAATCAGCCCCACTTACTGGATTCCAAGTGGTATCCAACGTTCTCTCGGTTAAATTATCACCATAATCAAAGTAGTGATCACTATTATGATAAATCATCTGATTATTGGCCGGAAAAGTAATGGTTGGTTGTGCTAAATAATTATTATTATTCTCATATTCAGCATATTTGAAATATATGTAATCTGACCAACTGGACATACCCACATCACCATGAGCTCTCACCCTAGTTCTATAATCTCCATAGGCAGATAAATAAGTATTGTAATTATAATTATCTGAGGTTTTCAAATAATAATAACCAGTCCAATAACCATTATTTAAAAACTCGACTTCAAATTCATAACCGCCAGCTCCACTAACTGAATCCCAAATAATATCTGCTGAATTTACATAATAAGTAGTTTCTCCATATGGTGAAGGTGAAGTAATCTGAGGAGTATTTAAATTATTATTATATTGAGTATCTCCTGTGGTATCAGTAAAATAATACCAATCTGAGTAATCACCATAATCTTCGTCAGCATCTATAGCAACTATTGTAAATCTATAATAATTATTAGGATTATATATTGGATACCCATTCAAATATGAACCTTCGTAAGCATACATTAATTTATCATATATATAGGAATACACACCGTTTTGTTCCATTTCAACGTAAATATAATATTTATTAGCATCTACAACATCAGCCCAATCAAAATCAACTAGATTGATTGAAGGATCATATGCAGCTGGATAAGGACTTGAAACACTCAAGCTTACTGGTGCGTTTAGTGCTGATTTAGCATCAACAGTAAAATATACCCAATCTGACCATACATTATTATTACTATATACGTCTTCTGTTGATTTATATCCTCTCACTCTGACGCGGTAACTAGCAGCATTATCATCAGAAATTGATATTGTATCAAATATGGTATTAGTATTGCCAGACCAACCATAGATACCATAATTTTCACTATGATACTGGTAAGTACCATAAGCATCTTTCTTTTCAGATTCTAAAATATAGTAATCTGCATCATTAAGCTTATCCCACGTTACATCAACATATCTCTGTCTTGTCATGGTATATTTAATATCAGAAACAGTAACAGTTGGTGCAGTTAAAACAACTTCTGGTTTATTCAATTCAAAGTAGTAATAACCCCATTCATTGCTATTATCATGTGTACTTTCACCACTTTTGGCACCGCGTACCCATACTTTATAATATCCATCAAATTCAGTTTCAAAAGTAACTTTTCCTTCTGTTATATAAGTGGAAAAAGCTTCTAAACCATAATCATAACTAGCTTCGCTTTTATATTCTAAAGCAGCATAATAGGCAGCTGCATCATCTAATTTATCCCAACCAATATCCACATATCTTTTTCCATCTACATAGTAAGGATCAGATCCATAAATAGTTGGGGCAACTAAATTACTCTCTTCTGCAACAGTAAAATATTTCCATTCAGACCATGGATTGCTATTATTCCAGCTATACTCATCAATTTTGTATGCTTGTATTCTTACACGATAACTACCAGTATTTACCTGCTCGGTATATGAAGTATGGCCACTAGTTCCTAAGCTATAGTTATATGCACCATAATTACCATATGCATCTTTCACTTCAATATCCACAAAATAGTCAGCAGCACCAGTAACTACATTCCAACTAATATCTACGTACTTCGTACCATTTGTTTTATAGCTATCAGAAACAGACACAACCGGAGCTGTAAGAAGAGTATTTGAACTTTTTACATATTTACTGTCCTCATAGGTAGTATTAGAATCAACTTGTATCAAGGCTTTACTGGTATTATTACTATCATTGCCAGCATATTTAACTTTAACCCAAATTGTTTTAGAGTAAGCATGATCAACTGGTCTGTCTTCCACATAATATGTTTTACTATCTCCAATATGGAAATAGTCGGTTTGACTAAAATTACCATTCTCATTAGAAATGGTTAAAGAAGCACCGCTTTGATTAAACCAATTAACTTTAATCTTGGTACTAGACCAATAATGATCTACACTGTTTCCTGAACACACAGTAAAAGTAACGTTACCACCAGTAACATCACTACAAGATTGAGCATTTGCGTTATACGCTGGTGAAACAAAACTCACCATTAAAGCAACCAGAGTTGCTATTACAATTTTTTTCATCATAAATGATTAGATTACTTACTTATATACTGTATAATTTAACATATTTAACTAATAATTAATACCATATTTTAACTGTTTTGTCAACAGGCGACTGACAAAAAAACAAAAAACCGGACATCTATCGCGGTTTTTTGTGTATTTTTAGCTATTATTTTACTTTCACTTGGGTAAATCGCTGTCGGTGTCCCTGTACCTTGTGATAACGGGTTTTTCTCTTGAACTTCTCCACTCTAATCTTACGACTTCTGCCTTGTTTTAAGACAGATGCTTCAACTATCGCACCATCTAGATAAGGAGTGCCTATTTTCACATCAGAACCATCATCTTTGGCAGTCAATAATATATGGTCAAAAGTTACTTTTTCTCCATCTTCACCAGATACTTTTTCAATTTTTAAAACTTGGCCGGTTTTAATTAAATATTGCTTACCACCGGTTTCAATTACTGCAATCATATTTATTAATTATTGATATTAATTAGTGGACATATATTACCCCATAATACAAATTTAGTCAAGAGATATGATTAAATCCTTAAAACTTTCATTAGGAGTATTACTAGTTTGCAATTCCTTCAAAATCTCACTTTTACTTAACCAACCATTAAATGATATTATTTCTTCCTCGTCAGGATTTTTACTTAAATCCACCTCTCCGCCAACTACTGTACATAAAAATGTAATACACACCACCTGATCATTATCATGTTCTCGAAAAAACCACCACACTCCCTGTATTTTTTCAATCTTGATATCTAGCCCAATTTCTTCTTTTACTTCTCGATGCATAGATTCTTGTGGCGTTTCGCCATGATCCATTCTTCCTCCTGGAATATCAAAAAACTCCTTATCGCCAATTTTTTGCTTTATTATGAAATATTTATTATTCCGTTTAATTATTGCTTTTACAGCAGTATAAATTTTTGGCATAATTATTCTTTCAATAACACAATACTATCCCCCACCTTTATATTATTTGCATTTACATATCCGCTTTTTACTTCTAATACCTGATCTGCATCTTTAATTGAATAATATCTTTTTAAAGCACTGTCAGCTGTATTGGGTTCAGGCTTAATATCTCTAATTATCTCAACTATAGTATTATCTTTAATCCAAATAATATCAAGTGGAAATTCCATATCCCGCATAACCATATCATGACGACCGGATTGTGGAAATATGAATAACATACCAACATAATTACCTAGATCTTTTTTTCCACTCAATCCTTTATACCATCGTCTGTAATTATCCGCTAACAACACTCGAACGGTAGTATTCTCATTTATTAACAAATCTGCTTTTGGAATATATGCATAATATGCTTTTAGAATAAAAGAAAAAACAACAACAAAACCAATAACAACAATATGCCACTTCTTTATTTCTTTATCTTTGTGTTTTTTAAATATCATAATCACTTTATTATCTCCTTTTTTCCTATTACCCGTTCTCCTAAAAGAAAAAATATTGCTAAAAATACCAATACTAACAACTTGTATTTACTTGGCAATAATAGTGTGGTAGTTCCAAATACAAATGAAACTGTGTATAGCATTAATACTACCTTTCTTTGAGGTAATCCAATATCTACTAAACGAAAATGTAAATGAAGTCTATCACCGACAAAAACTGATTTTTTACCTCTTGCTCTTCGATATATTACCCAAAAAAGATCTAAGATTGGAACGGCCATAACTAACAAAGCAGTAGCAATCTTTCCTCCCGCTATTATTGCTAAAATACCCAACATAAATCCCAAGAATAATCCCCCACCTTCCCCTAAAAATATTTTAGCGGGATGAAAATTAAAAAGTAGAAAACCAGCACAAACACCAGCTAAAATTAAAGCTAGTATGGCAGTATCGGGTTGATAAAATGCTTTTGTGGTTGATAGAAAAAAAATCATTAAAGCTCCAATTAAAACAATACCGGTTGTTAACCCATCTAATCCATCAAGAATCTTAGTAGTATACATCATACCCATTAACCAAAAAAATACTAACAAATCCGCTAGTACCCAAAAACTACCGGTCCCGAATATTTTAATTTCCCAAATATCCAATTTTAAAATACCACCAAATGGATTAGTAATACCATCTAGACCAACACCGCCAATAATTACCAAACCCACTGCCATGGCGGAAAAAATTATCCTTGTTGATGGTGAAATATTTTTTTTATCATCCCAGATTCCAATAACTATCAAGATCAAACTAGCAATAAAAACACTAACAAGTTGCATGTGATAAATATTTTGTCCTAAAATATCTGTAAAAAATCCTAGATACCCCACCATCAGCCAAAAAGAAACAAAAAGAGCAATGCCTCCCAGCAAAGCTATACTTTTTTTATGTTTTTTTCGCCCATTGTCAGGAGTATCAACGATTTTTAAATATAAAGCAATCTTTCTTACTAAATATGTTAATACTACTGACAAACAAAAGGCACTAAGAAAAATAATCATTTTGTTATTCTACCCTAATTTCTCCTCCTTGTCCTATTACTACTACATCACGTCTCTTTAATTTACCAGCTAATAACAATTCAGCCAACCTATTTTCTACTCTATCTTGAATGGCACGACGCATTGGTCTAGCCCCAAATTCTTTATCAAAACCTACATCTGCCAAAAAGTCCAAAGCAGCTTCTTCTACCTTTAATTCAATTCCTTTCTTTTCTAGATCAGATGCTACTCTCTTTAGCATTAAACCAGAAATTTGACGTATGTCATTGCGCTCAAGTGCTTTGAATAAAATAATACCGTCAAAACGATTTAAAAACTCTGGTCGAAAACTTTCACGTAGTTGACCATGCATTAATTGTTCTTTGATTATTTCCGAACTTACTCCCGCCATTATTTGATCTTGTACAAACGATGTTCCAGCATTTGATGTGGCAATAATAATAACATTGGTAAAATCAACCACTCGACCAGTACTATCTGTCAACCTACCATCATCCATTATTTGTAAAAATAGGTTTAATACATTTGGATCAGCTTTTTCAATTTCATCAAACAAAACAAGAGAAAAAGCGTTTTGTCTCACTGCCTCAGTTAAAATACCGCTTCCTTGTTGTCCAGGTTGACCAATAAGACGATAGATACTGCTGTTATCTTGGTATTCAGACATATCTATTCTAATTATTCTTTCTTCGCCACCAAAATATATTTCAGCAATTGTTTTAGCTAATTCAGTTTTACCAACACCGGTTGGCCCTAGAAATAGGAAGTTGGCGATTGGTCTGTTGGTAGAACGTATTTCTACTCTAGCACGACGTAGAGCATTTGCCACCGAATCAACCGCCTCATCTTGTCCAATTACTCTCTTGTGCATCTCCTGTTCTAATTTTAATAATTTTGATGATTCATCATCAGTAACAGATGTTACGGGAATATTCGTTTTTTCAGCCACAATCTTTGCTACCTCATCGGCTGAAACAATACTATTTATTCCTTTTTGGTTACGTGTTAAAGCGGCTGCTTCAGTTATTATCTCTAAAGCATTACCAGGTAAATATGTATCATGTAAATATCGTTTAGCGAGTTGTACTGCTTTTTCAATTGAACTATATGCAAAAAATACTTTATGTTTGTATTCCAGTATACCGGCTCGTGACTCCAGAACTTGAATAGCTTGATTCTCATCCATCTCTTCAATACCAACTTTAGAAAATACATTCCCTAATGGCGAATTAACTATTGTTTGAGCATGAAACTGATTAGTAGTATCAGCGATGGTTAAAAACTGTCCTGAAGATAAATATTGTGCTAATGTGTCAGACACATCTAAACTACTAGTCCCGCTACCAGCTGTAACACCTATTAATTCATGAATATTATGAATATATAGTATTACATTACGAGCTTTACTGATTTCGTACATCATACGCTGTAATCTCTCAACCGCACCGGATGGAGTAGTACCTGCTAATAATGAAGATATATTCATTCTAACTAATCTTTTATCTTTCAGTCGATCTGGAACATCATCAGCCACCATTTTTTGTGCTAATCCTTCAATAATTGTTCTTTTGCCCACCCCATGATCACCAACCAATAATACACTTTGCTGACCGCCTTCCACTACTCGAAAAATTTCTTCCCACTCCTTATCTCGAGCCACACAGGTCTGTAAATGACCATATTGTGCCAAAAGTGTCATGTCTTCACTAAAATTATTTAAATATGGAGTAGCAACAGCTGTCATGGCTTTATCCATACCGTGTTTGGATCGATGAGAGGCAGCTCGATGAAATTTAACATACTGATGATACAATTTCTCACGAATTCTAGCCCATTGAACCACATTTGCTAATTTTTGCTTATCTACACCAATATCAAATAACAATTCTTGCAAAGATTCCGATTCTTGGACACATAAAATCAAAAGTTCAGTCACACTAACAAATTCCATGTGATTGGCATAGGCAGATTCATAAGCTCCAAACAATACTTGTTTAAAAGAATCCGAAATTATTGGCTGTATCTTTTTTTCCACCCTATTTTGTTCATGTGAAGCAAAAAGTGGTACAAGTTGTTTTTGAATAACTGAAGTTGGAATGCCTAATCTAACAAATATATTCGATATTCTATTAAATCCAAGAAGAATATAGAAAAGATGAAGTAAGTCTACTTCTTGATGATTATTATTATCTGCCAAACGAAAGCTGTCACCAACCGCCATTTGAGCTTCAGTTGTAAAAGCACGGGCAATATTCTTTTTTTTCTTTCTAGATATTTTTATGATTTGTTCCCAACTGGTAGCTTCAATTTTTTTCTCATCTTTTTGTTCAAACTCATAATGATATTGTTCTACTGCACCTAAAAAATCTTTTTGTCGAATTGATCTATACCAAATATATACAAAATTAACAATAGCGAACCAAAACAAAAGCATCATTAAAGGATCAAAAGATAAGTATGCACTTAACCAATACTCCGGCAATTTTAAAAATTGTAAATAAATGCCAGAATTATATAACAACCAACCAAATAAAATTAAAGACCCAATTGCGAGAGTTAACGAAGTAATAATTCTGACTTTTTCTAAAATTCGACGACCACGTTCTAAAGCAAAAAATTCTCTGGTCAAGGGATGACTCCAATACAGCCACTTGTTTCTAATGGTATGTCCCATTTGCATTTTATGACACTCTTTACATCTTTGCCAATTAACAAAACCAGTACCTTGGCATTTGGGACAAAGTAATATGTTTATTTTTTCTTTTTCTTTGATTTCATCATCCATATTAATCAAGATATAAAAGAAAGATAAATGCTATATATCATAACCAGTGGTAATATTAACCAGATACAAAAAAGTATTAAACAAAAAACAAGCCAGAAAAATAACACAAAAGAACGACCTATTACATTAACAAGACGCATAAAAAAACTAATAATTCTGCCTTGCCAATCATTCTGGCCAAACATGGGGGTAAGTATATTTTTCAGCCACAAACCAGGCGCTAAAGAAGAATTACCATTTTTTAAAATATTTATACTCCACAAAGCGGCGTGGATCATACCACGAGAATACCACCAAACAGGAAAATACAGTACATCTAAGACTGCTTCTAATAATAATCGTTGGAAAATTATGATAAACATATTTTTATTATTAATATTATACCATAAATTAATGAAAATTAAAAAACTCACAATAATCAAAACCACCAACTTAATGCTGGCGGTTTCAATTTAAAATAATTTTTTAAAGCATTATCGTCTCAATCTTTTTGCTTTCTTAACTGCATAAGCAATAATGGCTCCAGCAACATCTTTCTTAGTTGCTTTGGTAATTCCCTCAAGTCCTGGATTTGAATTTACTTCCAAAATTTGTGGTCCTTTTTTTGATCTAATCAAATCTACTCCAGCAACATCTACCTTACATACATTAGCTGCCTTAATAGCCATTCTTTTTTCTTTGGTAGAAAGTTCGGCTATTTTTACATTTCCACCTTTACTAAAGTTTGATCTAAATTCACTTTTATTAGCAGCAATTCTTTCCATGGCCGCCACTATTTTATTACCCACTACAAATATTCTAATATCTTTTCCTGTGGATTCACGAATATATTCTTGTACTATCAAAGGACCGTCGCCGTCTTCATCTCTCACTATCATTTCTATTAATGAATCGAGAGATCTCTTTGATTCACAAATGGCTACTCCAATACCGGCTGCACCAGCCAATGTTTTAAGGATAATTGGAAATTTTAAATCTTTTTTAATTACATTTTCTAAAAATTCTGGCGAACGAACTATATATGTCTTGGGAATGGGTATATTATTATCTTTAAGTATTTGCAAAGTACGTACCTTATTCTTGGTAAATAAAATAGAATCGTGATTATTTAATAATTTAACTCCAGCTAACTCAAACTGTTTTAAAATACCTAAGTGTAAAGATATATTAGTACCATTAAAACTTGGTCTAACTATCATACAACGTATGTCTTTGGTGATATCCTTACTACCAACAAAAATTCGTGGTCTACTTTTTGCCAAACTTAAAATGCACTTTCTAGCATATACAACCTCTAATTCATGTCCTTGTTTTTCAGCTGCCTCATGTAACAGATTCATACTTGTAAGATAAGATGATGATGTAGAACTTGGAGACATGAACGTTAACAAATGTATTTTCATAAAATTATTATATATATATTAGCGTGATAATTATACAAACAATTGATAAAAAAAGCAAGGCTTTATTAAAACCTCATTAAGAACCTCTATTTAGAAGATAATTTTTGTTGTTTTTTAATAAATGCACCAATAGTTCTGTCAAAAATAATGAAATGAATTCTTTGCTTCAGCCACAAATATCCAAAAGATGATACTATAAATGCACCAATAAAATCCATAATTAAATCCCACATTGTATCAACTAAACCGCTTCTTTGCATATTTAAACCAAAAGAGTTATCTAAAGTAAACTCAAATATTTCCCAAACAGTACCAATTGTCATGGCGAACATAAAAGCAAATAAAGCAATAAAACCAGCCTTCAAATTTAACTTTACGTTTTTTGCATCATTAAGAATATATAAAACCATAAAACCAAATATACCTAGCAACAAACCAGAAGTTAAGTGTAAATATATATCCCACCACCAAAAACGTAAATAATATCCGTGCCAATCCCCCAAATACACAGCAAAATATATAAAAGCGATAGATATTAATTCGAATTCGAATGGTATATTAATTCTAAATTTCTTTTTAAAATATGATGGCAAAAGAATTAAAACCAAAATGCCAAAAATAGCAAGGCTATTGAGCCATTGTTGCTGAAATAAAGTAATTAAAAAAGCGATCAGAACTGAAAGTCTAAAAAAGTAATAAATCAATAAAGGTATTTTTTTACATATTTTTAAAAGCATGAAAATTAATATTAATTATTTAATTCCCTTCTTGTTCCTGGACCAACCCAACCAGGAGCTGACCCAATAGTAGCAATATTAGCTTTTTGAAATTTAATAACTGCTTCAACTGTTATATTGCCAAAAAATCCAGTGGCTGTAGGATATGTAAAATATCCCAATTCTTTTAATTTAAGTTGGAGTTGTTTCACTTCTTCCCCACTAGAACCAATATACAGGTACTTAGTGAAGATATATCTACTGGTATCTTTAGTCGATACTACGCCTTTATCTCCTCCTTTTGTTGCCATCTCTGTCTTGGTGGTATAACTATCACCTTTGGTGAATCCATTCAACCATTCACTTTCAACACTCATAACCATATTCCAATTCAAATTTTTTTCTATAAATACTTCCGGACTAGTTACAATATGATAACTATTTTTTTCAATATTAAGATAATATATAGTATCATTTCCAATAATTTTTACTAATCTCGGATAAGTGAAAATTATTACTGGCTTTCCATCTGCTTTACCCGTGTTGTGATCAAAATCATGTAAAGTATTCATAAATAAATCATAATCATAACGATGATTTTGACCCTCTTTTGTGTCTCCGGGATCATTAACAATAAACTGCTTTTTATCATCATCATAACCCACTAAAACCATCACATGATAAGATGAACCACTGGCAAGAAATGGTATGTTTTTATTTTTTAAATCAAAACCATGATGAAACGTAATAACCGGTCGTTTTTTTTGTAATTCTTTTTTTATCTGATTAATTGTTGGATTGTTTACCCTCTTAGCCCAAAAAGAACCAAAGTTATTTATTAAATAGGCAGTTCTGACGGAATCAGCATCAGCATTGGAACCATAGATTTGATTCTGTCTGGTGAACAAACTCCACATAAAATCTTTTGCTTGTGTTTTTGTGACAGATCTATCTCCTAAATAATAGTATTCTACCATAGAAATAGTTGCCTCTTCACAAGCATTTTTCCAAGGTCCAGTCCAATTACCATCTGGCGCTTCAAGTATATATGGCACAACTAAACTAACGCTCTTTAATAAGCTACCATTGATTTCTTTAGGAGAATAACCATGATACACCTCTTCTCCATCTCGATAACCATCGCCATCAGTGTCTTTTTTTGTTTTATCTGACTTATAGACATTAATTTCTTCATAGTCTGTTAAACCATCTAAATCAGTATCCACTTCAATTTTGGCAGACATCAAATTAGGAGAAAATATTAGTCCACCTAAAATTAAAAAAAATGGTATAAATTTTATTATTTTCATGTTAAACATTATACAAAGTATTACCTCATTTGTAAATGGTTCTTTCTTTTTAAAATAAAGAAATATTTTACAATTTCAATCAATATTACTTTAAAGCATACTAACATTAATATTAAACCCCATTCCCATAAACCAAGATTAATTGTATGAAATATTTTTTGGAAAAAAGGAATATATATTACTGCAAAAAATGCCAAGAAAGAAATCATGACAGCGCTTACTAAATATTTATTTGAAAAAGGATTCTTGTTCCAAATTGAATAACGAAGAGATCTAACACCAAAAGCATATATTAACGAATCAGTTCCTAAAGCAACAAACATAATGGTTCGAATGTGGTTAATATCACCCATTTTTTCTAATAATATCACAAACAATCCTAATAATATTAAATCCGTAACTATACCAATAGCAAATATCAATATTTTCATTTCTTTATTTAAGATTGATTTATCGCGTTTTCTTGGTTTATCATCCATTATCCCTTTTTCTCCCGGTTCTAACGTTAAAGCAATATTAGGTAAGCCATCAGCAATCAGATTAATAAAAAGAATTTGAGTAGCAACTATTGGCAATGGTAAATTAAGAAAAAGCGCCCCAGCGATGAGAATCATCTCGGAAAAACTATCAGAAAGTAAATATAGGATTACTTTACGAATATTTTCAAAGATTATTCTCCCCTGTTTCACGGCAGCCACAATAACACTAAAATTATTATCCAACAGTATAATATCTGCTGTTTCTTTTGTGACAGCAGATCCGCTTCCAAAAGCAATACCAATATCAGCCGCCTTTATAGCCGGTGCATCGTTAATTCCATCTCCGGTCATGGCCACCACTTCTCCCTTTTTTTGCCACGCATTAATAATGCGTAGTTTGTGTTTTGGCTCTACTCTAGCATAGACATCAATCGATGCCACTTTCCTTTCTAACTCTTCATCACTCCATTTATCAATATCTTTTCCTTCCACAATATTTCCATCTACTTTTACCCCCAATTCTTCAAAAATGGCTTTGGCTGTCAATTTATGATCACCAGTCACTATAATTGGCCGTATTCCAGCTCTTTGACACAATCTGATTGCCTCTTTAGCTTCTGGACGTAATGGATCTTTGATGGCAACAAAACCCAAAAATACTAACTCTTCTAAAGAATTATCTAATTTATCAATCTTTCCTGTTTTATAAGCAAAACCCAATACTCTTAATCCTTCACTGGTTAATTTCTTATATTTACTCTCTAAAGAAACTCTTTCCTTTTTATTCATCGTAATTTTTTCTCCTCCTACCATCACTTTAGTACAAAACGGAAATACTTTTTCTGGTGCTCCTTTGATAAAAATATGACCATGTGCACTTTTTTTATGATCAAATGAGGCAGCCATGTACTTTCTTTCTGAATTAAAAGGAATTTCTTCTTTCTTAATATATTCAGCTCTTAACTCATTAATATTATAACCAGACTGAATTGAAGCTGATAAAAGAGCAGATTCTGTTGGATCCCCAATAATTTTCATAGGTGCTAATTCACTACCCATATCTTCAATTTCAGCACTACTACAAAGAACAGAAATTTTACTAATTAAATTTTTACTCTTTTCTGATTCAGAAAATTCATTATCTTTGCTTACCACATATTCTTTATCAGCTGTAATTATATGTGAAACCATCATTTTTCCTTCAGTTAATGTACCAGTTTTATCAGTACAAATAACCGAAGTGCTACCCAATGTTTCTGCTGCAATTAATTTTCGCACTAATGCTTTTCTTTTTAGAATAAATTGCATTCCAATTGTCAAAATAATGGTCACGGCCACAAGTAAACCTTCTGGGATAGCGGAAACAGCTAAGGCTACTACTATTAAAAACATTTCTACAAAATCACGAGAAGAAAAATATCCTTGTATAAAAATCAAGAAAGAAATAATCAGGATAAAAAGGGTTAGATTACGACTAAATCTAACTAATTTTTTCTGCAAAGGAGTTTTTTCTTCCTCTGTCTCTTTAATTAGTTTCGTAATTTTACCAATTTCAGTATTAATACCAATGTTACATACCACTGCTTTCCCTTTACCTCCTGAAATTAATGTACCCATATATACCATATTATCACGATCTGCCAATGAGGTTTCAAGTGGTATGGATTTAATCTGTTTAATTAATGGACTAGATTCACCAGTTAAAGGAGCCTCCATTGTTTGTAATTCTTCAGCATCAAATACACGACAATCAGCTGGAACTTTATCCCCAGCACGTAAATAAACTACATCTCCCACTACTAATTCTGAAGAATCAATTAACTGTACCTTTCCATCTCTCATTACTTTGGCTTGTTCACGCACTATTTCTTTTAATTTCTTAATAGCATCATTTGCTTTACTCTCTTGCCAATAACCAAAAAAAGTATTAACAAGTACTACAAAAAATATCACACCAGCATCAGTGTAGTGATATAATAGAAGTGAAACAATGGTGGCTATTAATAATATGTATACTAATGGTGATCGTACCTGACTTAAAAGCAAGCTGAACTGTGAAATTGACTTTTTGGATGGCAACGTATTAGAACCATACTTTTTTTTTCTTTTAATTACTTCTTTTATATCCAAACCACCAGAACTGCTATTTAATTTCTTAAAAACAGTATTAATTGCTAAATTGTGCCAATTGATATTTTTGGTGGACATAACTCTTTATTGTATTTTCATCACCTTGTTATATATATCATCGCTAGTTAGTTTGGCTAGTTTGTATACTTCTTCTGCATTGCCTGATTTTAAATATGTATTAATTCCTATTCGTCTTGTATGCTGATCAGCGGGGAATAAAAAAGTATCTAAAAATCCTTTCCAGCCATTGTGTAAAGTAATAACTAATTTTCTTTCTTCCGCCGGTAATATGCTATCAGCTTTTTTAGGATTTATTTTCCTTAAATCATCAAAGAGTTCTGGAGAAGTAACGGCAATAATTTTTACATCATTTGTTTTTTCCAATTTATCAAGTATCTCTAAAGTATTAAGAAGTACTTGAACACCAGAAATTGCTAATACCATTTTTTTCTTTCCATTATTTTTAAACTTCTGATAAACATATGCTCCATTAATTGCTTCAATTGCTTTAGGCACCCCCTGGCCACGCTTTAATACCATTGTATCTGGTCGCATTAAAGATAAAGCAATGGGTTCACCTTTCTTTAAAGCATAAAAGAGCATTTCAACGGTTTCATTAGCATCAAACGGCTTATATACCTTAATACCCGGATAAGCTTGAAATATAGACATCCAATATAATCCTTGGTGGGTTGGACCATCTTCACCCGTTTCCGGACCATCGTGAGCTGAAAGCATAACAAAAAAACCACATTGTTTTTTACATAAATGATTGCCAATCAAAGCTAGACGTACGCAATTAGACATCATGGAAGTAAATACAGCGTATGAGCCAAACACAGAAATTGGTTTAATGTTACCGGGTAAGGTATCCATTGTTAAGGCAGTGGACATCATAGCCATATTTGACTCTGCAATACCAAATCGTATCCCTCGTCCATAGGGGTTATCTTTGTTTATTAACCCATAAATATTTTCGGCTTTACTTAATAATATTGAACTACTTAAATCCCCAGTGCCAGCATAAAGATAAGCAGTCTTTCTCATCAGCCATTCAAAAAATGCTTGACTTGCCTTTCTGGTAGCAAATTTTTCACCTTCTGAAAATATTAAATCCTTTGGTAAATTTTTTGGTCTTTGTATTTTTCTAGGATTAACTATTTTTCTACCTTTAAGTCTTTTTCTCATTAATTTTATTAATTCTTCCTCTGACTTTATCTTTTTAAAATTTTTATCCACCATCTTTTTGATATATTGAATATCACCATCATCTAAACTGTCTAACACAACTTTAATATCTGCCAATATTTTTTCTTTGTCTCCTCCAATATCAAAACCAAGGGTTTTTAATATTTTAACATATTCTTGATGCTCAACATGTGCTCCGTGAGATTTGGCGGTATTGTGCATACTACCATATTTGTTGCCTTTTAAAGTATGAGCGATAATAACAATTGGTAATTTATTTCCAAACCCCTTATTGGCCAATTTATGTGCTTCTATGCATTGTGATATATTATGACCATCAATCTCAATAACATTCCAACTTAAGCCAAGCCAGTGGTTAATTATTGGACTCTCAATCACTTCCTCAATCCGTCCATCAATACCATTATGATTATAATCAAAATTGACAATAATATTATCGGTACCAACTTTAGCCAAAATATTTCTAGCTTCATAACTTATTCCCTCTTCGCTTTCAGCATCACCCATAAAAACATGTATTTTGGTATTCAATCCACTGGCTTTGTGTGAAATAGCGAGACCGCCGGCCGCACTAATACCATGTCCAGATGGACCAGTTGATATATCAGATAGTGGATAATAACTTTCCGCATGCCCTTGAGGACCATTGCTATGACGAAAATTAATTAAATCTTTTGCCATCACTGCATTCAATTTTTTTTCATTAAACTTTGTTCCACTTCTCCTTAATGATTCATATACCAAAACCTGAATAGCATGCAATAGTGGAGTACAATGCCCAGCACTCCACACTATTCTATCACGACCGGGATTTTTTGGATTTAAAAAATCAAAAGATAATGTGCCAGAAAAGAGAAGACCCAATATCTGTTCCACTTTGGAACTACTACCACCAGGATGACCACTCTGGCCAGCCTCAACAGTTGAAAAAATTAAAGCACGTAATATATTAGCAAATTTATCCAAACGACTCTTGTCTAATTTAGATATACCACTAAAAGATGCTTTTGTTAAATTAAGATGTAAAGGACTATAAACACCTTTTTTAATGCTATTTTTTTTTGTTTTAGACATAATTTTTGATTTTTCTAATACTAACATTATACCACATATGACTAATTATCTGTATATCTAAGCATAATAGACATCTTTTAAATTCAATATTAAAGATAGGTTTTATAAACAAAAGTAAAAAACGGTTTTAAACCGTTTTTTACAATTTGTTTTATTTTCCTGTTTTTTTAAATTTTAAAAATAGAGACAGGAGATAGTTCAAAATTAAAATTATTTAAATCATGACGAGTTTTAACTACCATTTATTAATTAACTCTTGTATTATTACAAATCATATTCTTTGCTATCACGTGTCTCTTGTCTTCCTAATCTTTGCCTGTCTCGTAACTTGGCTTTATGTTTCTTTAATTCAGCATCTAGATAATCTTTAATCTTATCTATTGCTTTGTATAGATTTTTTTCTTCTACTTTGGAAGCATAGATATCTTTTCCTGGAACAGATAATTTACACTCAGCTACAAATATTTTTCCCTTATTTTGACCTGTGGTAGTAAGACCAACTGTTACATCGGCGAGAACTATTTGATCATAATACTTATCTAGTCCCCCTATTTTCTTATCAACATATTCTTTAATAGCTGAAGTTAAATCCATGTTTTTCCCAGTAATATTTATCTTCATATTTTTTCTCTTATTAATTATATATATTCTAATTATTCATTATGGCCACTTCTTCTTCTAATTCAATCCCAAATTTATTATACACTTTCTCCTTAACCTCTTCAACTAATTGCATAACATCATCAAAACTAGCCTTATTATAATTTACTAAAAAATTGGCGTGCTCATCAGATATCTTTGCCCCGCCTATTGCATAACCACGCAAACCACATTCATCAATCAACCACCCGGCTGCTACTTTATTAACTTTTAAAAATTTTGGTGGCAACTCTTTTTTATCCCTTTTCCAAGCATCAAGTGGTAAATTCTTAAAAAAACTACCAGCTGATGGGAAAGGAGCAAAACGACCAGTACGATAATCCATAAATTTGGACATTTTTGTGGTAATTTTTTGTTTTTCTCCTTTTTTAAATTTAAGATAAACTTTTAATATCACATCACTATTATCTTTAAAAATGCTCCCTCGATAGAAAAATCCACATTCTTTGTTAGACAATTCCATCACTTCTCCATCTCTATATACTTCTATCTTATCAACATTCTGTGAAATATCCTCTCCAAATGCCCCGGCATTTCCTCTGACCGCTCCACCGACAGTACCAGGAATACCAATTCCCCATTCCATATCTGATAAAGAGTTTTGAGCAGCTGTACTAACTACTAACCCCAGAGAAACACCAGCCTCAACTATTATCTCCTCTCCCTTTGTTATAATTCCCTTTGTTTGTATTTTAATTATTACCCCATCAAAATCATTACCAAATAATATATTTGAACCTCCTCCTAAAATATGATACTCAATACCTTGTCCGGTGAGATAATTAAGAGCTTTTACTAATTTATCATTATTATCAATTATCAAAAAATACCGACTATTACCGCCAATCTTAAAAGTAGTATGCTTGGCAATGTTTTCATTTAATTTGACCCTGCCAAAACTCTTTAAATCAATATATATGTTATCCATAGTATTTTTTACCTAATATTGCCAAATATCGCTTTTTTTAGTATAATCTATCATTATGCACCCATTGTATTCTCAAATTTCCAAAAATCCGGTTTTTTACGTAACTAGAGATATGGAACGAACCCTTGGCGTTCATCTAGGAACAGATGGCTTTTTTATTATCTCAAATTATAGCGAATTTGCCAAGTCCTTGGCAAGGAAATATAAGAACATATTTTTAGTAAAAAATACTGAAAATCTAGATACCTGGCAACTATTAAAAAGAAAAGATGTAATTTCCTATATAGATAAAAATAAAAAAGACAAAACTAATGTATTAGTATTTAAAACAACCAACCACATTGAAAAAATTTGTGAAGAAAATAGCTGGAATTTATTAAATGTAGACGCCAAGCTATCTAGTACCATTGAACAAAAAGTGTCACAGATTGAATGGGCTCAAAATTGTGGACTTGATCATCTTTTTCCCAAATACCAAATAACAACCTGTAAAGATGTGGAATGGAAAGGAGAAAAAATAATATTACAGTTTAATCATTCTCACACGGGCTCAGGAACAATGTTAATAGAATTGCCAAAACAAATTAAGGAAATTCAAAAAAAATTTCCTGATAGACCTTGTCGTATTGCTCAGTATATAATTGGACCGCTTTTTACGAACAATATTGTATTATGGGATGAAAAAATATTATTGGGAAATATTAGTTATCAAATCACTGGTTTAAAACCTTTTACCAATACAGCCTTTGCAACCATTGGTAATGATTGGGCTTTGCCTCACAAAATATTAAATAAAGAACAATTAAATCAATTCTACAACATAGCTCAAATAGTAGGAGAAAAAATGCAATACAGTAAATGGAAAGGTATTTTTGGAATTGATGTGGTTTGGGATGAAAAGAAAGACAAAATGTATTTATTAGAAATAAATGCCCGACAGCCAGCTAGCACCAGTTTTGAATCAATACTACAACAACCAAATGAAGATAATAAAAATATTACTACCTTTTCCGCTTATTTAGCTAGTCTATTAGGTATTCCTTATAATAATGAAAAATTAATAAAAATTACTGATGGGGCTCAGATAATACAAAGAAATATAAATACATCAATTAATAACAGGATACCAAATATACAAGAAAAATTACGGGAAGAAAAAATGAATGTGATACGATATGACAATACTACTCCTAATTCTGATCTATTAAGAATACAAAGCAATAACGGAATAATGAGAAGTCACAATACCTTTAATAATAACGGTAAAAAAATATTAAATATAGTAAAATAATATGCTATCTAGTGAAGCACAACAATTAGTGGAACAATATTTTAATCTTCCTTTTAAAAATATCAAAGGTGTTAAGTGTCCATATTTCAATAATAGAAGAAGATTACAACGCGGTCAATTACGAGTACTAGTGGGCAAAGGACTCCCCCAAGAAATTGTAGAAGAGACAAAAATTACTTCTATTCAATATGGTGACGAGATGTTTGATTACAAAGGAAATTGTCAAAACTGTGGAGAAAACAAAGTACAAGCTATTAGAAAATATTTAATTGATCATGATTTAGGAATTGATTGTTCTGGTTTTGTGGTACATATTCTAAAAAAACATTTACAAGAAACCAAAAATTTTGATTTTATAGATGATCTATTCATCGTCCCTAAAAAAAATATCTTTCGCTATTTTATCTCAAAATTTCGTCCAGTGGAAAATATTGGAGTAAAAACACTAGCTAAAAATGAAAATAGTAAAGAGATTAATAAGATAGAGGACATTAACACGGGTGATCTCGTTATTATGCTAAATAGTGGACCAAATAACAAAAGAGATCACATATTACTTGTCACAGATGTTAAAGATGATACAATATCATATATACATGCCAGAGTATGGTCTAGTGAGGGACGATATAATCATGGTGTATCAAAAGGAATCATAGAAATAACAAACAAAAAGGAAGGATTACTAAAACAGAAATGGATCGAAAAAGAAAAAATTAATGAAAATAACGAAACATTTTTAGAAGCTAAAAATGCAAAGGTATTAAAAATAAAGAGAATTAAAAATACATAAATATGATCAAAAAAAATACTACCATAATATTCAAAGATGGTACTGACAGCAATAAATTGGTTGGTGGCATGCCATTATTTAAAGGTGAAATTGTTCGTCTTCATAAAGATGACACCGTAGCAAAATATATTGTAGAAGAAAAAACAATAGATATTATTATGAATGAAGAAGATCAAATAGTAAATATTGTATATATTTTGACTAAAAAATAATATATGCTATTAAACCCATCTCAATGCAATCCTTTTTCCCCTGAATTATTTGAGTTGGCTTTGATATATTTACTTTTTTCCGCTATTGGCGCTTTTATCTGGGCACCTTTACTTAATAAATTTTTATACAAATATAATATTACGAGAAGATCAGAGTATGATTTTACTCTTCGTGGTAAGGAAAGAAAGAAAAAAATTGGTACTCCAATAATGGGTGGCCTCCTAATTGTTATTACAGTTACACTAATAACAATAATTTTTAACTGGAATCGTGAAAATACTTATGTACCAATTGCTGCCATGACAGTATCAGCCCTTTTGGGAGCAGCTGATGATCTACTTAATATCTTCGGACCAAAAAGGAGGTTGCGAAAATTAAACCAAGTTTGGTGTTTAATAAAAGTACACAAGAAATTATATATGCGATTCTGGTATGTGCTCACTCTTCCTTGGACCCTATTTCGCCACCTAGCCTCCATCTTGGGATCACATCCGGGCAAAGGTGTTCAAGTTCATGAAAAATTATTTTTTCAATTTATTGCTGGAGCCATTCCAGCTTGGTGGATATATTACAAATTGGACGTATTATGGCATTCTATTTGGGTGCCATTTGATGGGCATATTCATATTGGCTGGCTAATTATACCTTTAGTTATACTAGTAGTTATGTTTACAGCTAATGCGGTTAATATCGCCGATGGATTAGACGGTTTGGCTGGCGGTTCTCTCATAGTAGCCTTTGGCGGACTGGCTATTATTAGTTGGATGACTGGTCGAGCTTCTTTTACCTTGTTAAATGCCACCACTGTTGGCGCTTTAATTGCTTACACATATTTCAATGTAAAACCAGCCCGTTTCCAAATGGGAGATGTGGGATCATTAGCTTTAGGGACTCTTTTGGCGATTAATATTATTGCCATTGATCGCATAATATTAATACCACTAATTGCCTTTATCTTCTATCTAGAAGCTTTCACTGTTATGATACAAATATTTTTTAGAAGATTATTCGGAAAAAGATTCTTTAAAATGGCACCGCTCCATCATCATTTTGAATTTAGAGGCTGGTCAGAAGAAAAAATAGTGATGCGATTTTGGTTAATTCAAACTTTTGTAGTCATTTTGGCAATTTGGTTAAGCTACCAATAATATATGGAAATGCAATGGAAAGAATCCTATCTAAAATGGGACACTAAGATTATTAAAGATTTTAGTGAAAAAAATATTAATTCTTTATACAACAAAGGATATGTTTTTGCTCGAGTTGGGAAGGGAGCTATATATCAAACTCGCTCAATACGTATTAATATAAATAAATTTAAACTAAGTAGTGAAAATAAAAGAATTTTAAAAAAAACAGAAAATATATCAATGAATACCACAACTATTCCCTACCATAATTATCACTGGTCTATTCATAAAATGGGAAAAGATTTTTATGCCACAAAATTTGGAGATAAAACTTTTAGCGCTAATAAAATAAAGGAATTAATGACAGATAGTGATAAAAGTAATTTTAATTTAATATTCATATATAGTGAAAATGAAAATAAACAAGGATATTGTATAGCTTATGAAACTGAAAAAATGGTGCACTACTCATACCCCTTCTATAACACAGAAACAAAAAATAAAAACATTGGCATGGGCATGATGCTGAAAGCAATACAATATGCTAAAAAAAACAACAAAGAATATATATATCTAGGATCTGCTACAAGACCAACTGATACCTACAAATTACAATTTGCTGGATTAGAATGGTTCGATAAGGAAAAATGGAACACTAATTTAGATGAATTAAAAAATATTTTAAAAAATATATGACAGAACAACTAATACAAGAACAGGGAGGTAAAAGCGCTGAAGAACAAATGGAGGAAACCGCTCAACAAATTTTTGAAAGCGCTGAAGTAAGTGGTAATGATGCATATTTCAAAGTTAATAATACAACTTTAAAACTTGTCGAAAGAGAACGATCTTTTACGTCTGTACTGGATACAATGGAGGAAGAGGTTAATTCCACAAAACCTATATCCACTGCCCTATATCTAGCTGCTAAAATGGAAATGCAAAAACGAGTAAATAAATCTAAACAACCAAAAGAGTATAGATTTTCTACTAGTAATCCAAAACTAGCATTGTGGGCCGATTCTACTGGTCGTGAAATATTTCAATGGCTAGAGAGCAAACCACTGAGATCGGAATACTTAGATGCTATACAAAACAAAGACGAAGAAGGTGGTATACTACCAATAGCAATAACATTTTTAACTGTCATTCGCCCGGAATAAAAGTTTTAATTATGACAAAACAGTCAATTAATCAACACATCCACTTTATCGGAATATGTGGGGTAGCCATGAGTGCCCTGGCTATTGCTTTTGATAAAAAAGGTTGGCAAGTCAGTGGTAGTGACGCTGGTTTTTATCCTCCGGTGTCAACTAATTTAAAAAATACTAATATAAATTTCTATCCTGGTTGGCATATAAAAAAAATGACTAAAAATGGCGATCCTGATTTAGTTGTAGTTGGTAATGTAGCAAGCTCTACTAATCCAGAATGGATCTACGTGCAAGAAAAAAAAATTAAATACAAATCATACCCAGAAGTAATAGCTGAATTTTTTGTAGCTAAAAATTCCATTGTCAGTGCTGGTACTTATGGTAAAACAACTACTTCTGCTCTAGTTTCATATATTCTAGAAAAAAATGATTATAATCCTAGCTATATGTTCGGCGGTTTGTTAATAGATAAAATGAATTCAGCAAAAATTGGCAATGGAGACTGGTCAGTATTAGAAGGTGATGAATATAAAACAGCTCGTTGGGATAATTCACCAAAATTCGATCATTATAACCCCACTCACTTACTTCTAACGGCGGTAGAATGGGATCATGCTGATATCTATAAAACAAAAGAATCATATTTTGATGCTTTCAAAAAATTAAGTTCCAATATGCCAAAAAATGGCATGGCTGTTGTTAGTGAAAATGTACCAACAGATATATCTAATAATTTAAAATGTGATATTACCAAATACGGTAAAGAAAATTGCGAATATATATACACAAATATACAACAAACAAAAGATGGATTGAAATTTGATATTTTGCACCATAACAATAAATATCAAATTTTTTCAAATATGATTGGAAAATTCATGGCAGAAAATATCACAGCCTGTTTTGCATTGTGTCATAAAATCGGTATTGACTCAAAAAATATTATCAAAGCCATTAAAAATTTTCAAGGCATAAAAAGGAGATTAGAAAAACGAGTTGAATCTTCAATCACAATTTTTGATGATATTGCTCACTCCCCTGCTAAAGCCAATTTCACTTTAAACACACTGCGTGATATTTACAAAAACAGCAAGATATTTGCTATCTTTGAACCAAATACTGGCAACAGAAAATCTGAATCGATCAATGGATATACCGATGCTTTTAAAGACGCTGATATAGTAATAATCCCCCGACTAACAAAAGTAAAAATGGAAAAAAATGAAATTAATACACCCATGGATGGAAAAAAATTAAGCGAGGTTATATCTGATAGTCATAATAATGTTAAATATATTGAAGATGACAGTGAATTGATCAACTATGTAAAAAATAAAACACAACCCGGTGATGTGGTTGTATTTCTTGGTAGTCATGGTTTTCGTAATATGATTGAAGAATTAGTGAAACACTACACCAATTAACTATTTACCTTCATCAATGATTTCCACCTCTATAGTATTACCATCATTTTTTACCACTTGTAAAGTAATACCGCACATATTACATTCAATAACAGTATCAACTATAATGGAGGGATAATTAGATAAATCAATATCATTTTTACATTCTGGACAAATTACATTCATAGATACATTATTTAATAATAATGATATAATTATACCGATAAAATCCAAAAAGGTCAACATATGAAAACACCACAAAACTTAGCTAAAAATCTACAAAAAAAACTAAATATTAACAACAATATTTATTTAAAAAGAGAAGATCAACATCCTTTTCATTCACATAAAGGTAGATCGATACCAGTAATGATACAAAAACATTATCTGGCTGGCCAAAATAACTTTTGTATATCTTCTTCTGGTAATGCTGCTTTAGCAGCTATGTTAGCTATTAAAGAACATAATAAAAATAATGATAAAAAATTAACACTCCAAGTATTTATTGGTAACAATATAACGGAAGAAAAATTAAAAATATTGCAAAAAGAAGCCAATGATATGGATAACGTATGTATAAAACAAATTAATACACCAAAACAAAAAGCTTTTCAATTAGATAAAGAAGGAAAAGCAAAATTTTTGAGACAATCAACTGATAAATATGCTTTGAAAGGATACCATGAATTAGCAAAAGAATTATCAGTCATACCACAACTAACAGCTGTCTTTATCCCAACTTCAAGCGGTACCACTGCTGTTGGACTATATGAAGGATTTAAAAAATTAAAAATCAATCCTCAAATACATATAATCCAAACCGAACAATGTCATGCTTTATTAACAAATGAAGGAGGGAAAATAAATAAGAAAGAAAAATCATTGGCAAACGCCATTGTTGATCAAGTGGGACACAGAAAAAAAGAAGCTGAGCTTATTTTAAAAAATACTAATGGCCAAGGTTGGATTGTTAATAATGAAGATATACAGAATGCAATTAATTTAATAAAAGAAAGTGAAAATATTGATATGTCAGGAAACAGTGCGCTTTCTGTGGCAGGATTAATGAAAGCAAAAGAAAAAAATTATGATCTAAATGGATCAATTGTTTGTTTAATAACTGGAAAGTAATATGAATATAAACAAAATACTAAAACAAAATAATTTAAAAAAGATCAAGACTATTAAAAAACGAAAAAATAAAATTGTTCTACTTGTGCTAAAAAAAGAACAAAAACTGATTATTAAAATTACTGATGATAAACAACTTTTCCCAAGATTTATCAATGAAATCAAGGCAAATAATTTTGTAAATAAAATAAAACCAAAAAAATTAAACCTAATCATGCCAAAAGGTAAAACAATTAAAACAAAACATTACTGTATTAATATATATAAATATATAAATGCTGACGATTTTGCAAATCAAGATACATTAAAAATAAAATGTCTTCCTAACAGTCAAATATTAGAAAATCTATTTCAGATTGTATATTTTTACGACAATATTAAACAAAATGAAGTACCGACATATTTTATCAATCAAAATAAAAAAGTATTTAATGAAAAAATGATATTCAAGACGATAAATAAAAGATGTATCAAAGCGATCAATAAAAAAATAATTACTAAGCAACAGCATAAAAAACTAATCGACAATTTTAAAAATATCAAATACAAAAAAAGATTTTTACATCACGACTTTGTCCTTTGGAATATGAAAAATGACAACGATGACAATATAGTACTACTAGATTCAGAGTTTTCTAGATATGGCATGCGTTACTATGATATTGCATACTACTTTATCCAGACATATATTTATTTTAAAAATCCAAAACTAGCAATAAAACATCTAAAATATTTCATCGACAAATTTAAACAACTAAATAAAAAAAGTAATATAGAAATTGATATATTTAAACCACTACTTTATCGTATTACTGCAAATTTAATTGAATGTACAGATAATAAAAACATGGCATTGCTATCAAAAAAATTATTAAAAAATATCCTTACAAATAAAATACAAAGTTTATACAACTAATGAAGACAAAAAAGTCAGGGCATCGACCCTGACTTTTTTAATTATCTGTTTTATATATCCTTTATTTTTTCTTCCATTGAAAATATTTGCATTAATCACTACTCCACAAATAATAATCGTTAAACAAATTCAATTTAATCTTTTCTGCATTACCATGTTGTAATAACCCTAAATAAGATTGTAAACTCTCATTTACTGGATTTTGTCGTATTCTTTTCATCATTCTTGTTTTAGTCTTTTTTCTCAATGTACGATGATTAAAAAAATGAACCCAACCTAAAAAATCTACTCCGAAACTCAACGTTTGAATATATATTTTATTAGGATGTATGGTTAATTTAAGTTTTTCATCTAAAAATTCATGGATTTTGGGTATCAAATTTTCTAACTTCTTTTTATCATTAGAAAAAAAAGCAAAATCATCAGCATAACGAATATAATACTTAGCCTTTAATTTATGCTTAACATGTTGGTCTAAAACATTCATATATACATTTGCGAATAACTGTGATGTTAGATTACCTAATGGCAAGCCAACTTTTAACTTTACTTCATTTGAATAACTACCAATCACATTGTTTAATAACCATATGATATCTTTGTCGGGTATGTATTTTTGTAAAATATCTAATAAAATACTATGATCAATATTATCAAAGAATTTTTTAATATCACATTTTAAAATCCAACAAGTTTTGTGATTACTTTTACTGGCTTGGCAAGACAAGCTTTTAAATCTATTTAAAGCCTTGTGGACCCCCTTGTTTTTACGACAAGAAAAAGAATCGGGAATAAAAGTCTCATCAAAAAAAGGATAAAGTATGCGATAAATAGCATGATGTAACAATCTATCTCTAATACTGGCTTTATGAATATGTCTTCTTTTGGGATCAGTAATGAAAAAATCATGATAGCCACCATGTTGATAAGTACTATTTGCTAAATCATTATGAAGTGCTAAGATATTATCTGATAAATCACGACTGAATTTTTGGACATCTTCTTTGTCTTTTTTGCCAATTACAAATTCTTTCCAAGCTAAAAATAAATTATTTAAACTAATAATATCAATATATTTATGTCTCAATTGAATCTTCATAATTTTAACAATCAATCAATATCTACCCCCCCCCCGACGGGTTGATGATAATTTCCCAATTTTAGCCCAACTTAGTGAAAACTACAAGCTATGGCATAAATACTTTAATAATTTACCTAGACATACTAAATTTAGTTTGGGGAATAAAATTGATAATCTATTCACTAATTGCATCGAATTATCCTTGCTAGCTGGATATACTAGACAAAAAGACAAATTGGAACATATCCAAAAATTAAGTTCTAAATTTGACGCTTTAAAATTTTTCCTAAAAATTCTTTGGGAAATTAAAGGAATTACCGACCAAAAATACGCTAATTTAACTCAACGATTAACGCCAATAGGAAAATGATTGGCGGTTGGCAAAACCATTTTAAATTTTAAACAAAGAGACTGGCAGGAGGAAACGATAGTTCGGATTGAAGTGGTTCTCAAGGTTATTCAGGTTCACATCCGGCTTGTCGTCATTGACGTTGAAGACCGGGAACCAAAGGCTACTGTTCCTCGGAATCTTGCGACGGGCAAGATAAATAGGCAAACATCATCCGGAACACTACTCATCGAATACTCTTTGAGCTGTATATATTTTGGAATCTTTAAATTCTCCAATATTTGCCACCAAGTATTTTTGTTTTATTATCTTTTAATACTATTCTACAGCCAACCATGGCCAAACTGTATTCTAAGTTAAAGAAAAAGATAAGACTTCTCAAATATTACGGAAGTAATATTAATATGTGAAGCTGATAGTATTATATCAATTTTTTTGAAAAAAAGAAGCCCTCGTGTTTCGTCTGTCCAGCTGTGAAGCCAAACATCGAACGCACGAGAGCCAATAGACCAAGAGCCGAGAATCCAATTGAGCGAAAACCCAACCGAGTGTCCCAGAGTCCTAGTCCTCTACTTGCAGGAGGAAACGATAGTACGGACCGAAGTGGGACTCAAGGCGAAACAGGCGCACATCCGGCTCGTCGACACAGACGTCGAAGACCGGGAACCAAAGGCCACTGCGCCTCGGAATCCTGCGACGGGCACCTGTGCCAACCAGCGGGTGCTTTGTTTGGGCGTTGGGGTTATCATTAATGTATCTCCCCTGTGCCCACAGGCTGGCATCTTTCCTCTTCATCCGCTCAAACTCTTGTACGGCCTCATGCCCGCTGATGGTGCGGTCAAAACCGAACTCCTCGGCTTTGGTATTGTCATCCGAACCAACAAGCGGGTAGAGCTTCTCGTTAAAATCCGAATCCCAGACACGCATCTGACCGCCGAACAGCATATACCAGTCCGGTATCGTGGCCAACATGGCCAGTCGTGGCTTTAATCTTTCAAAAGGCTTCTGGATCCAATGTTGCAACACTTCCGACGCAACACCACGAGGCAGATGCCTTACTACAAGCGAAGCGAATTCCGCGAACTGATCCTCCGCCTTCCTCTTTTTTTCGTTATCCATCTTTTCTTTGTTTCCTTTGGGCTTCACTCCGCTAGGGAGCATACCCTCTTTAAAACCAGAACCCATTCCTGGTTTTCTCTGTAAATATTTAAATTAAACATCTACAAAGAAAACCAAGATATTTTTGCTTAAAGGACACTAATTTATAACATAAATTAGCCATTATGTCAATACCACTCTATAAAAAAGTCAGGACGTAAATCCTGACTTTTTTAATATATTTTATATATTCTTTATTTCTTTTTCCATTTTTCAGACCATACCAATAGTGGTGAAGCAATAAATATTGATGAATAGGCACCGGAAGCAATACCTATAATAAGGGCAAGACTAAAATAATGAATGGTGGAACCACCTACAAAATACAATGCTGCTAATGGTAAAAGAGTGGTTAGGGTAGTATTAATAGAACGCATCAATGACTGGTTTAAACCTTTATTTACGACTTCTCCAAAGTTATCCCAACGCGTCTTTAAAAGATTTTCTCTAATACGATCATACACTACAATAGTATCATTAACAGAATACCCTAATACGGTTAACATAGCCACCACAATGGCAATATTCACTTCTACGCCCATAGTTTTACCTAGTATGGCAAATACAGCTAACACGAGCATTACATCATGAATAAGAGCTACTATGGCAAGAATACCATATTTCCAACTAGCGACTGGACGAGATACTTTTCTAAAAGCATAAGCCACATAAATAACTATGGCTAAAACAACAAATATAACAGCCCATACTGCTCTACTACGCAATTGACTACTAACAGCAGCACCAATTGTCTCAAACCTACTTTCAGTCACTCTATTGTCTTCTGTTTCAAAGGTTGTTTTAATATCTTTCAAAAGTACTTGATGTTCTGGTTCATCTAAAAAACCAGTTCTGATAATAAGACCTCTATCACCAGTCTTTTGTATGACATTATTTGTTAATTTACTTTTTTCATTTAACATCTTTTCAACTTGACTGTTTTCTGGCCTGTTCTGACTAAAAGTCAATTCCATTAATGAACCACCAGTAAAATCAATGCCTGGCTTTAAACCCAATGTGACCAGTAACACGATGCTAGCAATTATGATAGTGGCAGAAATTGATAACCAAATTTTACTGTGCTTTATTATATTAATCTCTTTCATATTTTTATATTATTTCTTTTTAAATCCTAAGAATAATTTGTTACCATCTTCTGAAAACCAATAACTGGTAAGACGCATAATAACTTTAGTAATAATAATGGCAGTAAACATACTAGCTAATACACCAATTGCGAGTGTCACAGCAAATCCTTGCACAAAACCAGTACCAAACCAAATCAAGAATACAGCTGAAATCAAAGTAGTAATATTACCATCACGAATTGATGTCCAAGCACGTTTAAAGGCATCTTCAACAGAAGCTCTCAAACTTCTCTTAGACTTAAGTTCCTCTTTCAAGCGTTCAAAAATGAGAACATTGGCGTCCACGGCCATTCCTAAAGATAGAATAAGTCCAGCAATACCTGATAAAGTCAATGTTACTCCTACTAATTTAAATATTGCCAAAGTAATAGCAGCATAAATACCAAGAGAAATAGCGGCAATAATCCCAGGAATACGATAATAGAGGATCATGAAAATGATAACCAATAACAATCCAAATAAACCAGCTTGATAACTTTTGGTTAATGAATCGGCTCCAAGAGTAGCATCAACACTTTGCTGACTAATAAGTTTAATCGGAACAGGCAAGGCTCCAGAATTTAATCGACGGGTAAGTAATTGCGCTTCTTTAACACTAAACCCGCCCGTTATAACTGCTCGGCCACTACTGATCTGTTCATTCACACGAGGTGTACTGATAGGCTGACCATCTAAAAATATTGCTACATTTTTACCAATATTTCTTTTAGTAATATCGGCAAATAATTTAGTTCCTTCTGAATCAAAATTTAAACTAACTTGAATTTGACTACTTTTTTGATCCTGTACTACTTCAGCTCTCTTTAACTGCTTGCCAGACAATCCACTACTTTTCCACTGTTCAATTGGAGGTACCATATCAGTGGCTTTCTTTGTTTTAACCAATATACGAGCAACTTGATATGTCTTTTTTAATCTTTGATCTTTTTTATAAATAATATGATAACCGAATTGAGTTTCAATAATATTAGAAATCGTACCAGTACTCATATTAAATACTTCTGTTTCAAAATTAGCTACCATTACACCTTCGCCAAACCAACCTAAATCTCCGCCATTTTTATCAGCTCCTGGTTCAGTAGAATTATTTTTTGCTAAATCAACAAAGTTCTTTATTGTTGCCTGTTTCTTTAATTCTTCAATTTTTTTCTTAGCTTCTTCTTTGGTATTATATATGGGATTATCACAACGTTCAGCTCCTTTATAACAAATTAAAATATGTGAGGCATTAATTTCTGCTTTTCCATCTTTACTAGATATTCTTTTTACTATGTTATATCCACCAACAGTTTTAATAAGATCCTTGCCTACTTCCCCATCTTTCACTGTACTAGCCCATTTATATATTTCTGGATAAACTGCTCCATCTAAATATCCTAATGTGCCACCACCATCTTTAATAATATCAATATCTTCTGAATATTCTTTTACCAAAGAAATAAAATCATATCCTGTTTTTTGAGCTTCAGCTAATGCTTTATCGGCAGTTTCTTTTGATTTTTTGTTATATTCATTCATCTCGCTTCTTTCTTTGTCAGTTAAAGCCCTGGCCGGTTCTTCGCTCTCCTCTCTAAATTCTAAAGTAGGGGTTTCACCAATCATTTTTATGGCCTCATTAATACTTTTAACACCGGGAAGTTCAATAATAATTCTATAGTCCTTACCTACTTTAGTAGTCTGAACTATTGGCTCTCCTACTCCAAGACCACCACGAACACGACGTTCGATCACATCACGAACACCTTCTACTGAGTCAGCCCGATCCGAATCTTCAATTAAAGAAGTATCGGCTTGATAAATTAGGTGAGCTCCGCCTTGTAAATCAAGGCCAAGATTAAAACCAGCTTCTGGTAAATTAGGTATGCCTAAATTAGATTTAGCATTTACCCAGTTAACTCCTTGATTAATGCCCTGTGGTAATACCACGGCCAAACAGAAAATTACCAACAATAAAACGGAGATCATGTGAGTGCGTAAATTCTTACGAGTAAGCGTTTTTGCCACCTTTACTTTTTTGTATTTATTCATAGATTGCTAGTTCCCTTATTTTGTGGGTGTTATTAGAAATTAATAGTATAACTCAATGGCACCTATTGTATAATATCTGCCTTTTTTAGTCAATATGCGTACTTAATATATATATTTAGTAGAAAGAAGATATTGTTAGTATTATTTACCACAACATTTTTTGTATTTTTTACCGCTTCCACAATGACAAGGATCATTTCTCCCTATTTTTGACCCATCAGCATTTTTAACTTTTTGCTTACCCATAACCATTTGTGCTTTTTCCGATGTTTTAGCAGCTCCAATAAGGTTAAGATTTTCTTTTTCCATCACAGATGGAGCTAATTGGATGCCAATATTTATTTTGTAAATCAAATATACTACTTCTTTTTGAATTAAATTAAGTAATTCAGTAAACATTAAATATGTCTCTTTTTTGTATTCTACTAAAGGATCATGTTGGGCATAACCACGGAGTCCAATACCGGTTCTTAAAAAATCAACCGAAACCAAATGATCAACCCATAAATTATCTATTGCTCTTAGCATTACTTGTTTTTCTATCTCTAATAATACCTGAGGATCTTGTACTTGTTTAACTAATAATTCATTATATTTCTCTTTAGATAATTTAGTAATATATTCAATAATATCTGTACGTGCTTGAACTTCATCCATTTTACTATCTCCTCCTATACCACCTAATTTTTTAATTTCCTCCTTTTCATAATTATTGAGTGAAAAAATAGTGATTATTGTTTCAATAATTTCTTTAATATTCCAATCTTTTTGCTCTTCGGTATTTGTATGAAAAGATATGACACCTTCAATTTCCTCTTCAATCATGTTCATGATTTTACTTCGTAATGTATCTTCTTCTTTTATTTTTTCTTCTTTTTTTTGTTTTGCAAACGTTTCTAAAATATCATCTCTTTTTCCATAAATAACCTCACGATGTCTGTTTAGAACATCATCATATTCAAGTAAATGCTTACGAGTGTCAAAATGCATCCCTTCTACTTTTTTCTGAGCTGATTCGATAATTTTGCTTATTGATTTTTGCTCAATTGGCATATCATCTGGCACGCGTAATGTATTCATGATCGACTTTATTCTATCCCCAGCAAAAATACGCATTAAATCATCCTCGGTTGAAAGAAAAAATTGAGTAGTACCAGGATCTCCCTGACGAGCCGAACGACCACGTAACTGATTATCAATACGACGAGATTCGTGACGTTCTGTACCAATTACATGCAATCCACCTAATTCTTTTATCTTCTTTTGTTCATTTTTGTCAGGGGGATTACCACCTAATATGATATCTACACCACGACCAGCCATATTTGTGGCGAGAGTGATTTGTCCAGCCGTACCAGCTTGAGCAATAATTTCACCTTCACGTTCATGGTTTTTTGCATTTAATATCTCGTGTTCAACTCCTTCTAAAGATAAATACTGACTTAATAATTCATTGGATTCTACCGAAGCTGTACCAATAAGAACTGGGACTCCTTTTTCTTGTAATTCTTTAGCATGCTTAGCAATTGCCTTTGATTTAGCCTCTTCTGTCTTATATATTCTATCCGGCAAATCATCTCTTCTGTTTGTTTTGTTTGGTGGAATAACTACAACTTCCAATTGATAAATCTTACCAAATTCTTCTGCCTCGGTCACGGCTGTTCCTGTCATACCAGATAACTTTTTATACATTCTAAAGTAGTTTTGAAATGTTACTGTGGCCATGGTTTGGCTTTCTTGTTGAATTGATACTTTTTCTTTAGCTTCAATAGCTTGATGTAATCCTTCACTATATCTCCTACCGGGCATTTTTCGGCCAGTAAACTCGTCTACAATTATTACTTCATTATTTTCTACAATATAGTCTTTATCTTTTGTAAATAATGTCTGAGCTTTAAGGGCTTGCTCTACATGGTGAACAGTCTGGATACCGCCTTCCGCATAGATATTATCAACACCTAACCATTTTTCCATGTTGGCTATACCCACTTCTGTTAAAGAAGCACTACGCATTTTTTCATCAACATTAAAATCTGTATTTTCTTTTAAACGACGAACAAGATCGGCAAACTTATAGTATATTTCATTGGCATCTTCTACAGGAGCAGAGATGATTAATGGAGTACGAGCTTCATCAATTAAAATAGAGTCAACTTCATCAATAATAGCATAATTAAAACCACGTTGAGCCTTATCTTCAATATTTTGTACCATATTATCGCGCAGATAATCAAAACCATACTCGTTATTAGTCCCATAAACAATATCACAGTTATATACTTCCTGACGACTACATGTTTCCAAATATTCATCTTCTACTTTGTATACCCCCTCAGCTAATTCCTGCTCAGATTTATTATCTTTTTTATCAGCATTATATTTAAAACTAGCTCCTTGATTTTGAATAACACCCACTGTTAATCCTAAAGCGCTATAAATTTTAGCCATCCAAACTGCCTGATATTTTGCTAAATAATCATTAACTGTTACCAAATGCACTCCTTTACCACTTAGAGCATTCAAATACACTGGCAAAGTAGCCACCAAAGTTTTTCCTTCTCCAGTCCCCATTTCAGCAATCTGCCCACGATGTAACACAATCCCACCAATCATCTGTACGTCAAAATGACGCATTCCGGTAACACGTTTTGATGTTTCACGAACAAGCGCAAAAGCCTCTGGCAAAATATCATCCAAAGTTTCAGAAAGTGCTAATCTTTTTTTAAATTCATTAGTTTTTTCTTTTAATTGATCCATGTTTAATTTCTGCATCTCACTCTCAAATTCATTGATTTTATCAACAATAGGCTGAATGGTTGCTAATACTTTCTTATTTGGATCTCCTAAAATTTTACTTAAAAATGACATAATTTATTTAAAATATTTAAAACAAGCCTAAAATTAAGGCTTGTTTAGTTTAGCATAAGTATAATATTTTTTCAACTATTTATTACTACGAATATATTTAATGAATTTATTGATATCTTTAGAAAATTTATCTAAATATAGGTGCAGATCATGAGTGAAATTATCTGGTCTTGCTTTCATTTCCTTTTTCAATATATCTAAATTATAATACAAAACACCACTAGCTTCTTTATCTACTGGCCTAGTAGCACCACTATATACTCCAATGTATAAATGAACTTTATGAGCTAATTTATATACTTTATCATTAATAATACGATCAAGAACAAATGTGTCACTAGCTAATTCTTTAACAACTGCAATACTATCCAAATACGAACGTAAAAGTTTAAACGTTTTGGAAAAATCATCATCAGTACGAAGTACTATGGAGGGGATCTGTAATTCTTGAACTGTTTCCACCATAAGAGTATACAATGGAGAATCTTTATGTTTTATGTGTCCACCAATAGCTTTATCAATTAAATGAGGATTATGATTCTTCTCATGTGAACGTTTTTGTAATACAATTTCTCCATCTATATTAAACAATAACAAACCAATAACCTCAACAGCACGGCTAGCTTCACCAGTTTTGTTAAAAACTTTTATTTGTTCTTTATAATAATCATCCCTGTTCATTGGAATAGGAATATCTGAATCACGAAGTATATATGTTGTAATCATCTCAATCATACTAATCTAATATTTTTAAAATTCTATCAATATCTTTTTGATATTTATTTAACATAAAATGTAGGTCTGGTGTAAATAACTCAGGCATTCTCTTCATTTCGTCCTTTAACACATTCATTTCGTAATATAGGATACCAGTAACTTCTCTATCTACTGGTTTTATTGCTCCACTATATATTCCAATAAACATCCAGATATTTTTTGCTATCTTTATTGGTTCCCCATCCATAATATTATCAATATGATATATATTATGATCAACTAATTCTATTATGGCAGTACTTTCTAAAGAATTATCTAAAATTTTAAAAGTTCTTTTAAAATCTTCTTCTTTTCGTAATACCACTGAAGGTACTCTTAATTCTTGGACAGTCTCAACCATGGCTGTATAGTATGGTGAGTCTCCAAATTGCATATGACCACCAACGGTTTTATCAATCAAATATGGATTATGTCTTTTATTATGTGATCTTTTTTGTAATATAACCTCTTTTCTCTCTGTAAACAAAATAACATCAAAGATACCAATTGCTCGGCTTGGTTTACCTTCTTTTTTAAACACCTCTATTTGTTCATCATAAAAATGCTTTCTATCTATAGAATGTGCTTCATCTTTATTGTTTAAGTGATAAACTGACGCAATTTCACTCATATTTTCTCTTTCTTATAATATTATTGAATAATATACTGTACTAAATTTTTTTGCAACTACGCTTTTAATAATTTCATATACTCCTTTTCCACTCTTTTTATGTTCTTATCCCAATCAAAATTATTTTTGATAAATCTGAGAGCTCTCTCTTTCTTTAAAGCGATTTTCTCTGGATGATTTAATAAATCAATAAGTTTTGTATATAGATCATCAACATCGTTGGTTTTGAACATAAAACCAGAATGATCAATTACCTCTAAATTTTCAGTAATATCACTGATAAGGGCTGGCATCCGATGCGACAAAGATTCTAAAATTGTGGTAGAAAGACCTTCGGCCTGTGAAGGGTGGACATATAGATATGCATTGGCAAAAAGTTGATCCAATATAGTTCCGCCTTGAAAACCAGTAAAAATAATATTAGTTGATTTACCAGCTATCTTTTTTAAATACTCTAAATAATCTTCGGTATAACTTGGTGAACCAACAATAACTAGCTTTATTATTTTTTCCCTTGGCCATTTTTTATTATTCTTGCCATATTTTTTTTCGATTTTTTTGTAGGCTTCAATTAAAAGATGTATCCCTTTATGCTTCACTAATCTGGCAACTGTTAAAAGATATTGATCTTTTTCTAAGCCAAACTGTTTTAACTGATCAGCTTGATTAATTCTTTTAATTGTAACCCCGTTGGGAATAAATACTGTTTCTTTTTTGTATTTATCCAAACAATATTTTTGTAATACTTCACCCACTACTAATGTTTTATGGGCAAAGTGACAAGCAGTCCACTCACCCCAGCTTAAATACAAACGAGCTAAAAATCCCCATTTTTTGTGAAATCGGTCTATACTGTGAAAGGTTGTCACAACCTTTACTTTAGGCTTAAATATCCGAACTATCCATGACAATGTAGATGGACCAACTCCATGGTAATGTACAATGTCTACTTTTCTAAAAAGTACATTAATAGTGGCGAACAATACATGGGTAATAGTATCTAAGTGTTTAGTTGGTATTGAACCTATTGAAATTAGTTTTACCCCCTTATACATAGTAATACCTTCTGGGGTGAAGCGTGGACGAACATAAACAATTACTTCATGACCTAATTTTGCCAATCTAGTTGAGAGCTCATCAACATGACGGTCAACACCGCCACCATCTTCACTAAAGGGAATCCCTCGAAGTCCAATCATGGCAATTTTCATAATATTAGTTTTAGTCAAATAATTATTTACATCATCAATCTAAATATGATTAGTAATAGAAAAACAAAGGAAGAAATATAACATAGTGGAATAGAAAAAAATCTAGGACATATTTTTTTACCACTAGAATCATGGAATGAAAACCAAACACCTAGTATTAATCCAATAGCAGAGCCACTCCAAAAAAATAGTTCCTGTAACCAATTTAAAGTCAATATTCTTGAAATTAATATAAATACGAAAGCAAAAGCCACAATATGACAGGCCGGAACAAAAGAGAATTCAGGACAATAGCCAGGATTTTTTTTCTCTTTGGATATTAAAAAAAGTGAAAAAAGAAAACCAAGTAAAGAGACTACAAAGATTAAATTATCTATCATGTTATTTGAATTAAGTTATTTATATTAAGTTATTTATTTTGACTAAATTATTAGTCTTATATTTTAGCAATACTTTGAACCTACTCAGATTATACCATACTTAAAGCTTTTTTTAAATCATTTTCATATTCAACTAGGCTGACAGTAACTATTAACCCCAATCTTTTAATCAATTTTCATATATTACTTTTCTTCCTAATATACCTAATCCCAACTTTTTTGACTATCTCCAGTTATAGGAATCACTTCTCCTAAATATTTAGGGGAAGATCTAAGTGTAATATTAATCCAAGCCTTAATTCTGGCAATATACTCTCTCAAATAATTGAGCTCCACTGCTATATATTGATGCTTATCTGCAATAAAACCAATTGTTTTGATATCCAATTTATTGCCAATATATACCGCTCGTGGTAAATGAAAATTCTGGGTAATAATAATCAGAGAATCAACTTGAAAAATTTCTTTGGCTCGATATAGGCTATCATATGTATCAAAACCAGCATGATCTAAAAAAATATCTTCCGATCGCACATTATTTTCCAAAAAATATTTTTTTAAAACATTAACTTCATCATAAATTTTAGTTCCATGATCCCCACTTATTAAAATTTTTTTTATTTTACCAGCATTGTAAAGCTCAAGAGTAGTCGTGGCTCGATCTTTTAGCATATCACTCATTACACCATTAGGATAAACATAAGCACCTAAAACTAAACCTGTTTGCATCTCTGGTACTTTATTAATATCTGAATAAATATGTTTTTTTGAATTTAAAACAATATTTATATTGATTAAAAAAATTAATAAAATAACAACAATACCAAAAATGAGCATAGTTAATAAAAAAAATTTAATTATTTTATGAAGGCTAATGGACATACTTTAAACTAAAATGGTCCTTCTAATGACTAGATTAAGTCAAATTTAACAGATAACTTTTTTAATTTTCTATTATGCAATTTAAATGATATGTTTTGTATTAAACAAATAGAACAATTATCAAAAAGAAAATAATAATCAAAATTAGCAACAATAAATAAAATACAGCTTCATTTCTCCATCCTTTATGTATTACTTCGTTTTTAAGATTATTTTTTTTACAACCTTTTACAACCCAAACGATAAAACCTCCTATTATATCTGACAAACTATCAACTGCAAAAATTTTCAAAAAATCAAATATATTCATATAATTATCTAATAATACTAACTTTCACCTTAAGTCAAATTATGCTAACCAACGAGAGTTTGTGGACGAGTTCGAAACGAAATAGCCTTTTTATTGGCTAAGTGTAGTTGAATTTAACGAACCCCCTTTTTCTTAATTTGTATTATACCACTTCTCTGAGCTTATTAAAAATAGGATCGGTGTCATTTCCTACCTTTTCTAAAATTAATTTAGCTATGGTTCTACTTCTTTCTATTCCCTTATCTTTTTTTATTGAGGAGTAATACCGATAGCTATCTAATATGTCAGCAGATTTTACAATAAGAGCGTCTTTTCCTACTACTGCACATCTATTAACATAATCCTTCTGTCTTTCCTTGGGATCTTCAATTTCTCTATTTTTAGTATTTGCCAATACAATATTGTACACTTCCTCACCAAAACCATCTTTGATCGTTTCTTTCGGATTATCCGTCCATTCAATTAAGTCATGCAACAAACCAGCATTAACAATAGTCTCTGAATATTTATTGTCGTATAGATATTTACCTACCCTTAATAGATGTGGAATTAAAGGTTTGTTTTTATTTACAATATCTTTCAGGTTTTGTTGCATTAGATTTATTGCCCTTTTATACTTTTCTTCAAATGTCATATTTTATTGTTTATATGCTTTTAATATTTCCTCTAGTAATTCAGGTAAAGTGGGTATCTCAAAAGAAAAATGTCCTTTGCCTGGTAATTCTACAACCTTTGCATTTAGATCTTCCTTGTACATTTCAACTGATTTTACAATAGTTTTCCAGTCTTTTGAATCGTAAAAAATAGTTGTACCATTCTTTATTTGCTCTTTAACATTTTTATCTATTTCAAAATCATAAAATGAATCCCATTTTTCGTCAGGGTGAAATCTGGCTGGTGCAATTAATATTAATTTTTTGATTTTCTTTTTTTCTTCGATGATATATCTTGTAATGGCTCCATTGCCAGCACTAAGACCGACTAAAGTGGTATTCTCATCAATATCAATTTTATCAAATTCTTTTTTCCAATCACAATAAGTGGATTGCCAAACTTTGGGTATTGTGGGACAAGTTACCTCAAATCCTTGTTTCTCTAATTCTTTTTTAGTCCAACCCATCCAATTCTTTTCATTGTTTGGATTGCATTCAGATATTTCATCTGGTCTTTTGCCGTCCTCAAAAAATTCGGGGAATATGCCATACATTAAGACTGCTTTTTTTATTTGCATATTAATTTTTTTCTAAATAATACTCTTAAAATAACATAGGCTATTAAACTCCAAAAAAAACCATTGAATAAAACTGATATATTGCCATAATTGGATGTATTACAAATACGACGGTTGCAATATGTGCCAGAACTGCCATAACTACAATCTTTGTGGGCACTAAACGGAAAGCCGGTACTAAATTTTGAAATATCATTATAAACACATACTGATTTATAATCAGATAGACTGGTTGCGTCTACTGATTTTTCACCAAAAACCCTGCCTACTGGATCCATTCGCAAAATAATAGCTAAACCAAAGCCAACTAATAGGCTCAAAACAATAATTAGGATGTAAATTTTTAGTTTCATATTTTTATACTTCTTGATTATTAGCTTGAATATGTGAGTCTCGATTAACCCAGTAATTACAACTTGGTGCTTTTAATAAAAGTAATACAATCACTACTAATAAAATAATTGCAAAGGGCCAAAAATTCTTGATCGATATATTGTTATTCATAATACTTTAAATAAAATTTGCTTTAGTATAGCTCATTTTTGGTTGTCTAAGTTTTACTTTAAATATAAAATCTCTAATAATTGCATTATTGATTCTTTGCCTGGTGTTTTAGCATTATTCAATTTTTCTTTTTTATAAACAGACTTCAAATAATTACATAATTTAGTTAAACCATACTGGATACCAACATAATCAAGTGCTTTTATTTTTGAAACTAACTCCCCATTATCTTTTGAATAAATAGTCCTAATAACAACTAATAGTATATTAATATTCTCAGTTAGAAATTTACAAATATCATCTGTAGCTTCTAAACCATCTCTTAATTGTTTAATAAACACATTTTTAACATAAGGCATCACATCTTCTAAGGCTTCTTTAATTGATATATCTGGTATTAAATCTAAAATATCTGTATTACCAAAAATTAGTTTACTTTGGTATTTAATTTGATACTTCTCTATACTATGCATTTCTCTTTGCTGTGTTTTGGATATAAAATAAATGTTTTTACTAAGCTGTTCAGTACTAGTTAGCATTACATCAACGGGTAAATCTTCACCAAAATTAAAATCTAATAATTTTTCCTTATCTAAATTGCCATCTAAAACTACTAAAATATCAATGTCGCTAACGCCTTTAACATAACTGTCATCAGCTACTGAACCAAAAGCTATAATTGCTTTAGAATCTGGTAGGACTTTTAATATATCTCGTTTAATTTTAGATAAAAGTATATCGTTCATGTTTATATATTTTTAATCTTGACAAACGTATAAAATTATTGTATATTAAATATATCAAGACGAAAAGGGTCCCGGCGGTCGTAAGACCAAAGGCCCCTTTTTTTTCCGAGCGAGTAATGTAAATATATGCTTCTATTTTAGTTCAATTTTGTGTTTTACGTTTAATGAATAATCAAAATACACCCTGGTTATTTTTTTATACAACGAGGATGCAAATTTTTTATTGGGAAATAATATCTTTTTAAATCTATTCTCCTCAATTAAAAAATCTACCAATTTTTTATAATCACCATCACCAGATACTAGTATCATTTTATCAAACTCTTCTTTCCTGTATAATTTTTTCATTATCGAAAAAATAATATCTGAATCAACATTACCTTTCTCTTTGCCCATCATGGTACTGCTATACTCTCTGAATTTCAAAAGAAAACCCGCTTTCTGAATTTTGTCATACAATTCTTCGTTCACCTCATTCGTATAACCTATAAAATAATATGCCTCTATAATATCATACTTTTCTTTTAAATACTTTCGAAACTTAAATAAATCAATCTTCCAAGAAGGAGTATCTGAATTGGTACCCATATATAGATTTTGTCCATCTACAAAAGCTAGATTGTTTTTTTTAATTTTCATTTTACAATCTAAATTATATTACGTTAAAAAAATCAGTTTCTTTTTTTCTATCAATTAACCTATGAGCAGTTTTCATTTCTTCTGGAGAATAAATATAAATTATTTTGAATTTTCCAGAAGTTGTTTGTTTCACATTATCATGAACAACTTTAAGAATGTGTATCAACCCCCAATAAAGCCATTTTCCACCGATATTCTGAACTAAAAAATTACGCACTGGTGGCAATTTATAAATTCTAACTTTAGGCTTATCTTTGAATTCAAAAACTTTGTCTGTAAAATTAGATGCTTGAAATGGTTTTATTTTATGTTGTTCAAACTCTAATTCTTCTGGAAAACCTTGTTCTTTGGAAATTTGTAAAGTATCGTTGATTTCAATGAAACTACCCATATTATTAATTTAGATTAATAAATATTTTTGCTGTATCTTAAATTAAAAAACACGTTTTTTAACCTAACCTTAGCCAAATAAATTCTCTGGCGGGGGCTCGTGGACGTAGTTCGAAACGAAATAGCCCTTCTTGTGGCTAGGTTTAGCCAAGTTTAACGAGTGCCCTATTTCTTAATTTGTGTTATACCACTTTTTATGATTACTCCAATATTTTTACTCCAGGACAATTATTATCATTGGTAAGCCATTTTATATAATTATTATCACGACAATCAGATCCTGGTGCCCCACCACCTGTACAATTTAGCGTATTATCTTTTGGGCATTGATAATTTTTATTTTTGGTAGATGAACAACCAGTTAAAGTGGTTATTAAAATTATAGATAGTAATACAAAAAATATTTTTCTCATATAATTAGTTATTAAAAATTAAATTGTTTCATTGATTTGTTCTTGACTTAAAATCCTAGCCATCCTCAAAACCTCCAATTCTTCCGTTGATCTTAAGTCTATATGTCCTAATCCGTATGTTTCAAGTTTTTGTCTAACTTCCCCAACTCTTGCTTGTGGTACAAATCTGGTCTCTGCCTCTGATATTGGAATACCGCCTTCTTGAAAAGATAATAGTTCAAACTGGCTAGTTTGACCATCGCCATCATCTTTTGGAGACAAATCGGGTATACTTTCTTTTTTATAACAAATAGTAACCCCATATAATCGTGATAGTCTTTCTGGGTCATCAGCTATTTCTCTAGGCTTAGCTTTGAATTTAAACCTTTCAGCAATTCTAATTGCATCCTCTAGAGTTTCGGCTATTTCACCACCACTTATTTTTGCTAGGTATTCTTTGAAACCTGGTCTATTCTCCCACATATATTTAACAAAAGCCATTGCCTTATCTGAATATTTTCCAGAGTCAAATTTTTTATCATTACTATGAGTATTTTGATCATCATACAACATTTGAAAAGTTAAGCTTTCTTCAAAATTACCGTCAGTAAATGAGGCTCCATCTGAACCATACATGCCATCTTTTCGACTTCTAGTGCTTAAACCTCCTGATTAAAGTATGCTATCAAAATAAAAATCATTAGTGGTGTGCATCGCTTTATCTGATACATCATACAAATGATCGGTTTTCCCCTCGGGATTGCCAACCATATCATCAAAAAAGAGATAATCTTCGGGCGAAAGAACTTCTCTAGCTCTGGCTAGTAATTGTGAATTGTCTGCCTGGGTGTGTTCAGGACTAGCCAGACTATCACGAACACGTTCATCAAAAACCATATTTTTTGTTTATATTTTTTTGCCTAACTTTAGGTTAATTATGTAATATTCGAACCCAAATTAGTATTTATTTGGCTAATATTAGCCAAATTAAATTTATCTGCGGAGGATGAGGGATTCGAACCCTCGAGGGCTTTCACCCAACACGCTTTCCAAGCGTGCGCCATAGACCACTAGGCGAATCCTCCAGATTCTTTACTATACCTCTATTTTACTAAACCTCTATACTTTCTCCAATATCCAATACTTTGTAATTTAATTCTAATTTTTCAAATTCTTTTTTTACTTCAGATATCTCTATTCTGACCATTGATTAGATAAATAATCATCTTGGTATTTGATGTAACCTGGATCTATTAAAATTCTAATATTTTTTGTTTCTAATAGAAAAGCTGATTGTGCAAATTTAGTAATTTTCATTTATTCATTAATTATTTTCTATTTTTCTTTCTTTGTTTTTTAACAATATTATATATATCAATACAACAGAGAATGTAATAAATAGCACAATCATCCCCCATTGAGCTGGAGTTAGATTCCAGTACCGTATATCACCTCCAACAACTGAATCGTCAGCTCTTAGAAAATCTAAAAAAAATCTAATAAGAACGTAATCCATAAAAGAAAGAACGGTCACCAAACCCCAATGTATTTTAATGATAAATTTAAAAAGTAAAAAATATGTGACAAAAATGATTAAAGCCAATAATGATTCATATAACCCTAAATCATGACGAGAACCACTAGCAAAATTAACTGCTAAAAAAAATTCAGAAGCTTTTCCAGTATGATCATGAATCATAAAACAACCAAGACGACCAATAAACCAACCCAACCATAAACTAATTGCTGATATATCTAAATATGGAATAAACTCTTTCCAGGTAAATTTCCGTATTTTTTTAAACAACCATACAGCCAAAGCGGCTCCAATAAACCCACCCAAAGAAGAAGACCCTCCATTCCAAAATTTTAAAACTTCGATTGGATATTGAGTATAGTAAAGGGGTTCATAAAAAACCACATGAAATATACGAGCCATTAATAATCCACCTATAATAGCCCAAATTGATATATCTAAAATTACTTCTGGTGCTAGTAGATATTTCTTTGCTAATCTATATGCCAATAAAACTGCTACCACAAGACCAAGAGAAACAAAAAGTCCCCAAACCTGAATTTGTATTGGACCAACCATCAAAATATTGTATTGAAAATATGGAATCATATTAGTTGGACAAGTGATAAAGTACATCATCTACGTTGTCGATAATTTTAACCAGTTCTTTATCAGATTGACTTATAGTCTTAAATTCAAAGTGCAATTTTTGAATAATATTAATTAAAGGTTCCCAAAAATCTCTTCCATATAATAAAATCGGTACTGCTGGTATTTTTTTTGTTTCTATTAATGTCAATAATTCAAAGAGTTGATGCATTGTCCCCAAACCACCAGGAAAAAATACAAATACTCTGGAAGGGGCACTAATTATCAATTTACGAACAAATGGGAAAAAGAAACCAATTGATTTAGTTAAATATCCATTCACCCTCTCTCCAGAAACAAAACGCATATTTACACCAATACTTTGACCTCCGTGCTCAAATGCACCTTTATTAGTTGCTTCCATTATACCTGGTCCTCCACCAGTTACTACTGTATAATCTTCTAAGGCCAACTTCTTGCCTAACTTATATGCTTCATTGTAATAATTACTATCTGGCTTTATACTCTTAGTACCCAATACTGTTACATCGTTTGGAGTTTTAGCAATAAATTCAAAACCTTCTACTAATTCAGCCATTATTCTAAAAATACGCCAATCCAGCCCCCCTTGGCAGACTGGATTATCGGGTGTAACATCACACGTCTCAGTAATATCTTGTATATCCTTTAATATTTTATAAGCTTCATCAGCTGTTTCTACTAGATGCCAGCTGGACATATCTTCTTTATTAAAAGCATTCACCTCATCACATGATTTACTAGAGAGAAAATCAAGCACCGGTTGCCAATATTCTTTTCCTACCAAGACTATTGGCATTTTTTGCATATGGTTTAATTCTATATTGTCCACAACTTCAAAAAATTCATCTAAAGTACCAAAACCACCAGGGAAAAAAATAAAGGCATTGGCCGGTGATGTCAACATTACTTTACGAGTAAAAAAATAGTAAAAACCAGTTGATTTTGTTACATAATCATTAACACGTTGCTCATGAGGAAGTTGAATGTTGATCCCTACCGAATCTGCCCCTGCTCTTTTTGCTCCTTTATTACTTGCCTCCATAATGGATGGTCCCCCACCAGTGATTATGGTAAAACCATCTTTACCCAACATATATCCTAATTCTTCAGCAATTTTATAAAATTTATTTGTTTTGGCTAAACGAGCCGAACCAAGTATTGTGATTTCTCTTTTTAAACCAGATAAAAATTGATAGCCTTCCACAAATTCTGAAACAATCCTAAAAATACGCCAACTATCACGAAAATCAATAGCAGCACCAGCTGTAACTAAGGGTTTGTTGGTTTCTTTTTTTGGAGACATATTTAATTATTATTAAAATTTATTGTAATTTATTTCCTACTTTAAATAACATACTCTCATTCATACGAGATCCAATTAATTGAACCCCTACTGGCAAACCTGAACTAGTAACACTGGTTGGTACTGATAATGCTGGCATTCCAGCAACTGCAGAAGGAGCAACCATAATGTCGGCTAGATACATAGCCATAATATCATTAATTTTACTGCCAATATCAAAAGCTGGAAAAGGAGACGTGGGAGTGATAATAACATCTACCTTTTCAAATGCATCATCAAAATCCTTTTTTATTAATGTTCTCACTGCCTGTGCTTTCTTATAGTAAGCATCATAATAACCAGCTGATAAAGCATAGGTACCAATCATAATTCTTCGTTTAACTTCTTCTGGAAAACCAATGGCTCGTGATTTAGTATAGATGTTATATAGATCTTTTTGTTTACTACGAACACCATATCGAATTCCATCTAACCGTGCTAGATTTGAACTATCTTCACTTGGGACAATTATATAATAAACAGCAATAGCATACTTAGTGTGTGGTAAACTTATTTCCTCTACTATACACCCCATCTTTCTCAATTTATCAATTTGTTTTTCAGTTAATTCTTTAACTTCATTATCCAATCCTTCAAGTTCAAAATATTCTTTTGGTATTCCAACACGTATTCCTTTGATATCATCTGATATTCCAACAAGGTAATCAGAAACACTATCATTTACTGTTGTAGCATCTTTTTTATCTTTACCAGCAATAATACTTTCAACCATAGCACAATCTTCCACAGTTTTTGTCATTGGACCAACTGTATCAAGAGAAGAAGCCATAGGCATAATACCAAAACGTGAATTACGACCATAACTAGGGCGAAGTCCCACTATCCCACAAAAACTAGCTGGCTGTCTAATAGAACCACCTGTGTCTTCTCCTATAGTATAAATACACATATTATCTGCTACTGCCGCCGCACTACCGCCAGAAGATCCACCAGCTACCTTAGATAGATCATGAGGATTTAAAACAGAGCCATACATACTATTTTCATTACTAGCACCATGACCAAAGGTATCACAATTATTCTTACCAAGTAAAACACCGCCACCTTCTCGAATTTTTTTAATTACGGTGGCATCAAATGGTGGTACATAATTATCTAATATTTTTGCTGATCCGGTGGAACGAACCCCTTTTGTACAAATAGCATCTTTAGTAGCAAATGGAATACCTGTTAATACATTACCATTACCACTCTTAATCATTTTATCAGCCTCTTCAGCTTCATGTAGAGCACTATTCTTGCAAACGGTAATAAAAGCATTAATCTCATCATTCTTCTGCTTAATTCTACTCAAACAATCTTTGGTAAGTTCAACACTATTAAACTTTCCACTTTTCAATCCTTCTGATGCTTGTCTAATTGTTAATTCATTTAATTTCATATTTAAATATCATCACTATTCTCAAAAACACCAGGAACTTGTAATTTATTATATCTGACATCTGGCATTTGCTCGATCAATTTATCATTATACTCACACTCAATAATAACATCCTCTCTAACAACACTTTCTAATCCGGTTACTTGTGAAGTGGGCTCAATATTTGAAGTATCAATCTCATCCAGTATTTTCATATAATCCAAAACCACCGAGATAGTCTCGGCATGCATTTTTTCTTCCTGTTCGCTAAGATTAATTCTGGCTAATTTAGCTATTTTTTTAACTTCTTTAATTGTTATCATATATTAATATTTTATCAAAAATACAAACTAAATTCAAGTTTTTCAAAACCACCTCATCTCGAGGTGGTTTTGTGTGAATCAATTGTATTGTATTTTTTCTACTTTTACATTCTCTACTTATTCAAAACCTTTCTTGTTCCCGGACCAACGAAACCAGGAGCAGAACCAATTTCCTTAATATTAGCTTTTTGGAATTTAATTACTGCTTGTTTGGTTACATTACCAAAGTATCCAGTAGCTCCACCGGAATAGGTGTAGTAGCCTAATTCTTTGAGTTTAAGTTGAAGTTGTTTTACTTCTTCACCTTTAGAACCTATGCCTAGGTAGCTTTTGAATGTATAGCCTGACTTTGCTACTGGTGTTGCTGGAGTAGCTGGTGTTGCTGGAGTAGTTACAACAGGGGTTGTGACAGTAACTGCAGTACCATTCAAAACCTTTCTTGTTCCCGGACCAACGAAGCCAGGAGCAGAACCAATTTCTTTGATATTAGCTTTTTGGAATTTAATTACTGCTTCTTTGGTTACATTACCAAAGTATCCAGTAGCTCCACCGGAATAGGTGTAGTAGCCTAATTCTTTGAGTTTAAGTTGAAGTTGTTTTACTTCTTCACCTTTAGAACCTATGCTTAGGTAGCTTTTGAATGTATAGCCTGACTCTACTACTGGTGTTGCTGGAGTAGCTGGTGTTGCTGGAGTAGTTACAGTAGGTGTTGTTGGTGTTGTTGGAGTGGTAGGTGTAGTAGTTGTAGTTGGTGGAGTATATGCAGCTAATTTAACATTAACTTTACTTCCACTAATAGATACTAAGGTGACAGTTGTGTCTAAAACACCGTCTTCATCAAGATCAACATCTTTTGATTGACCAACGATTAAACTAATATCTTGAGGAGTTGATTGTAATGTTATTACAGCAGAAGAACCTGATACGGATTTAACAGTTAAAGTATGTGAAGTGTTACCAGAGGTAAAACTGACAGAATCGACTGTGGTCAAACTCCAAACAGTGCCAACAGTTGATAATGTTCCTCCGGTATATACAACTGGTGTTGGCGTAACAACAACTGGAGGGGTATATGAACCACCTCCACCGCCTCCACTGGTACAACCATTAGTAGTGGCTTCTACTGCAGTAGACCAAGCGGACTCAACTTCATCGGCGTTTCGGCCTTTTACTCTGAAAGAATATGTAGTACCACAAGATAAGTTAGTTGATATCCAAGAAGTGCCTGAGTTCCAACCGGAATTAGCACTTACAGTAGTATTTTCAATATAGTATTCAGTATCATCTCCTGACCAAGTAGCTGAAATTCTATCACTACCACCGATTGATAATGCTAGTGATATTGGTACAGTGGCCAGAGTGGATGATGCTACGCTTGCGGTAGAAGTATTAGAATCAGTACCGTCTCCGTTTCTAGCAACAACTGAGAATTGATATGCTGTACTGGTGGTGAGACCGGTGGCGGTCACCGTTCCCCCTACTCCCCAAGCCGTGGTGGTTTGATAAGTAGGAGTAACTGTAGTTGAACCATCTGTGTCTATCCAAGATCCATCCGTAGCATTGTAGATAGCATATGTGGTAGTAGCTGGGTTGCTATTGGTAACGATAGTAACATCTAAAGTAGTGATAGTGGCTCCGGAAACGGTCGGTGTGCCAGCCTGTATTGCTAGGGTGTGAGCAATCGCACTAGCTGATGAAGTAGCAGCATCAACATTATCTCTGTTTCTAGCAATAACTGAAAATTGGTATGGTGTGTTAGTAGTAAGACCGGTGGCGGTCACCGTTCCGCCTGCTCCCCATTCTGTACTTGTTTGATAAGTAGGAGTAACTGTGGTTGAACCATCTGTGTCTATCCAAGATCCAACGGTATTGTTGTAGATAGCGTAAGTAGTAGTAACATGATTTCCATTAGTAACAAGAGTAACATCTAAAGTTGTAGTAGTTGGATTATCTAAAGTTGGTGTGCCAGCTGGAGTAGCTAAAGTAGATGAAACAACACTGAGAGATGACGTAGCAGCATCAGTACCGTCTCCGTTTCTAGCAACAACTGAGAATTGATAAGGTGTACTGGTGGTAAGACCAGTGGCGGTCACCGTTCCCCCTACTCCCCAAGCCGTGGTGGTTTGATAAGTAGGAGTAACTGTAGTTGAACCATCTGTGTCTATCCAAGATCCATCCGTAGCATTGTAGATAGCATATGTGGTAGT